>JADMIO010980212.1_pt1 | contig 60232 bp, 53 predicted proteins | sample 8958161 | NCBI WGS metagenome assembly JADMIO01 (sample SAMN16585339, study PRJNA669376) | soil metagenome | isolation source: Crop rotation soil | place: USA: Cullars Rotation, Alabama | collected 2011
GCGACAACTTGTCCACGTGGAATTCTAAGCTTAGGATCCCAATGTGCTGGAAAGATGCCTGTTGCGCTTCGCGAAGGGCTGCGCGCATATAGTGTTCATCATTGTTGGGGCTCATGATGTGAGTTGGATGACGTTGGATGATGTTGGATGACGTTGGATTACGTTGGATGACGTTGGATTACGTTGGATGACGTTGGATGATGTTGGATGACGTTGGATGACGTTGGATGACGTTGGATGACGTTGGATGACGTTGGGGGGTTACATGATAATTAGTTAGCATTTACTATCGAAATGTCTCCCAACACAATTGGCGAATTGGCGAATTGGCTAATTGGCGAATTTTCCCCGGGAATCCATCGTAATGGTGACCGGACCATCATTAACAAGGGCAATTTTCATGTCGGCGCCGAATATGCCGGTCGCGACACGCTTTCCGATCTGATTACTGAGCTGCGCAATGAAATACTCATACAGGGGAATAGCTGTTTCCGGGCGGGCGGCGGTGATGTAGGAAGGGCGATTGCCTTTCTTATAATCCGCAAGAAGAGTAAATTGGCTGATCGCGAGAATATCGCCGTTGATCGCGGCCAGATCGAGGTTCATCAGGCCGGCTTCATCAGAAAAAATGCGGAGGGCGGCAATCTTGTGGGCTAGCCAGGCGGCATCATCCTGAGTATCGTCCGTGGCGACGCCGAGCAGAACAAGGAGGCCCGGGCCGATCTGCGCGGTGACCTCGCCATGGATGCTGACTGAAGCATTGGTGACACGTTGGAGAACTGCGCGCACGGGGGGAATGAAAGAATGAAGGAATGAAAGAATGAGAGAATAGTCAGTGAAAAAAGAGGTAGCCCAACATGATGGCCGCGACCATGCCTATAAGATCTGCTATGAGGCCGAGAGCCAGGGCGCTACGGGTATTTTTTACGCCCACCGACCCGAAATACACCGCGAGCACATAAAATGTCGTTTCCGTAGTGCCCTGCAGGATTGCGGCTAGCCTGCCGGGGAACGAGCCGACGCCATATTCCCGCATGACATCGACCATAAGTCCTTGGGCACCACTGCCACTCAGCGGTTTCATGAGCATGATGGGTATGACCGGCGTCCAGTCGGTCGGCAGGCCTGCCGCTGCTACAACCGTGATTAGTCCATGCTCCAGATAGGCCATACAGCCGGAGGTGCGGAACACGGAGATCGCGATCAGCATGCCGACGAGGTAAGGAATGATCCGCAGCGCGACATTAAAGCCTTCTTTGGCGCCTTCGATAAAATGCTCGTATACCTTCTGCTTTTGGAACACGCCGGCGGCGATGAATACCATGATCAGCGAAAGAATAAAGCCGCTGCCGATCGCCCCGATCGTATCACTGACCTCTTTGGTAGAATGCCCGGTCGCGATCATATGCTGTACATACCAGTATATTCCACCGATCAGGGCGCCGAAAACACCTACAAATATCAGCACGGGCAGACGAAACAGGTTTATCCGCTGGTGAATGGCGACGATCGTCATCCCGCTGACGAAAGCGATAAATGTGGCAATAAGCGTCGGGAGGAAAATATCCGCAGCATTGAAGCCAACAATATTCTGCTCAACCGCCATTGCCTGCCGGATAGCTATTACGGAAGTCGGCACGAGGGTGATGCCCGCCGTATTCAGCACGAGAAACATGATCTGGGCGTCGGACGCACGCTCTTTGTCTTCATTGAGCTCCTGCAGCTCATTCATGGCCTTAAGGCCGAGGGGTGTGGCGGCGTTGCCGAGACCAAGCATATTGGCAGAAAGATTCATTGTAATGCTTCCATAGGCAGGATGGCCGGGAGGCACGCCTTTGAATAATGTGCGGAATAACGGAGCGACGCCACGGGCAACGAGGCTGATCACACCGGCACGCTCGCCGATCTTCATAATGCCCAGCCAAAGCGTCATAACGCCGGTCAGGCCGAGGGAAATTTCAAAACCTGTTTTAGCCGATCCGAAAATGCCGGTAAGCATTTCGGTCATAAGCCCGGAGGCGCCCGGCACAAAAATGGATTTAACGAGGCCTACGACAAAGCCTACGAGCAGCAGCGCCACCCAGATGTAATTGAGCATCGGCGTGAAAGTACGGCAAGCTGTAAATAAAAAATGGCCGCCCCTGAGAGACAGCCATTTCACGAAAGGAAAATACGGAATTATCGTACCGGAGCAGTCGTCGTATCCGGCGCAGTGTTCATTGTACCATCTGCGGGAGGCGCAGTCATTGTATCGGGAGTTGCAGGAGCGCTATTATTCATATCGCTGCCGCTGCCCATGCCGCCCATGTCCATCTTGCTCCACTGAGCGAGCCACTTGCCATTTTGCTTCACCATTTTCAGCGTTTTTGGAGAAGGATCATTGCTCAGGGTATACTCTACTGTTGCATTGTCGCCGGTAACCTTAGGCTCCTTTACTTCCACCTTGATCTTCTTGGCTTCTTCCTTGGCGCTTGCGCTGGCCATGCTGCCCATGATGCTTTCGAAAGACTCGAGCTGCTTCTTGGTATCTTCAGTAGACACTTCCTTAGCTGCTGCATAATCCATGTGATGGAAGCCGTTCAGGAATTTTTCAGCATTGGCCTTAGGCCCGCCGCCGTTGCAGCTTACGAGCATCACAGCAACCACAAGCATGGCAACTATCGGGAGGAGTACTTTCTTCATTTTCGAGTGTTTTGGTTGAAATATTGAATTGGCGGCAAAACTATAGCTTATATCGTACATCGCAAATGATTTTGGCATGACGTTCATCGGTAAGGTTATCCACGCCGACGTAGTGCCTGTCCAATAGGTGGGACTGCCCGAAATAGGCCGAATCTTTCGTGCTTTCCCCGATCGCTTTATACACAAATTCAGCACAATACAATTTATCGTCTGTAGCCATGTCAAAATCCATATCGAAAGGAATCCGGGCGGCATAATAGCGGCGGACAACAACATGAAGCTCTTCGATCTGCGTTGAGGTCAGGTCCAGCCGGGCAATTCCCATGCGCTCATTGTATATGGGTGAGAAAAAGAAGGCGGCAGAGTCGCGGCGGAGGCGCTCATCGGGATTGTCTTCCCCTCCAATGCTGTGATAGACAAATGGATAACCGTCCTCGATCATTACAATTCCGCAATGTGAATAGGTCTTATCCCGCAGGTTCATCTGCCGCAGCATGACACTGATCGCATCGGCACCCGTGCGCACTACAAGATCACCGTCACGTAAGAGGAGTAATGCAGAATCGATAGCAGCGGCATTTGCCGGATTGTCCTCCCGGTGACGATCGCCAGCCTCCTTAACAGAGGCGGGCTTAGCCCAGCCTGCAATTGCCTGGTAACTTCCCCAAACGGCCAGAACGACCAACAACCCCGCCAATATCCTTATACCCGAACGTTTTATCATCGCTGCAACAAAGGTAGCAGCAATATATTTTTTACCTTTAGCAGTCCTGCCCAACCATTGCAACCATACGTACTGTCTACTGCATCAGACCGGATCGAAAAAAACATATCCCCTAAAATCCGTACTTTTAAAATCTCAAAACATACCCACGATGAAGCATTTACTCCTTGCCGTAGCGTTGCTCGGCACAACTGCTACCACTGTTCTGGCGCAAGGTACCTTCCCGCCACCACCTACTGCGGCAGAGTCGCAGGCTGGTAAGCAGAGTATGATTGCGAAAACAAACGACCTGGAGACGTATCTTAAGGCAAATAATATAAATAAAGCCACGGATGCTGCTGCCGATGTCCTGAAGCTGATGAAATCACGCGTTGCGCAAACCCGCTATATGGCAGAAGCAACTTCCGGCACTCAAAAGGATGACCTGATGAAGCGCATGCTGATGCTGGAAAACCGTGTTTTGACTTTTATGAAGGACGCTAAGGATATTCCTGGTAATGGAACCAGCCTGGTTGCCCAAGCCCGTACGTTTACCAACGATTATTAATTGTCTGATTCTTAATAGAAAGGCGCTGATCCGACCGGGTCAGCGCCTTTCTTTATTGGCCGGTATCGTGGATGCCTATAACGTCTGGCTGCCCATTACTTTTTCCCAGAGGACGGGAATACGCCTGATCCAGCCCAACTCCTTCATTTTTTCGCGCGCTTCTACAACCGGGGAACCGAAATAGACTTTGCCTCCTTCGATGGATGCCGGCACGCCGCTTTGCGCATAAACGACGGCCCCTTTACCAATGGTAAGGTCCTTATTAACACCAACCTGCCCCCAAAGGATGACTTCATCCTGAATATGTGCCTTGCCCGCTACGCCAACCTGAGAGGCAATGAGGCAATTCCTGCCGACAACCGTGCCATGCCCTATCTGAATATGATTATCAAGCTTGCTGCCGCGGCCAATGATCGTATCGCCGCTGACGCCTTTATCGATCGTGCATAGTGCGCCGATCTCCACATCATCTTCGATAATTACCCGGCCGCAGCTTTCCAGCTTGTCGTATTGCACATCCCGCTCTTTGCGCCGCTTGAAATAAAAAGCGTCGGCGCCAAGGACCGTGCCTGCGTGAATGATGACATTGTCGCCGATCACCGAGTGATCATAGATGGTTACGTTGGGATGGATGAGGCATCCGCTGCCGATACGAACGTGATTACCAATAAACACGCCCGGCTGTATGATGGTCCCTTCGCCGATGACGGCCGTGTCGGAGATCATCTTTGCCGAAGGCTCAAACGGCCGAAAATGCTTTACGAGGGAAACATACGCGCTGAAGGGATCGTCGCATACGAGCAGCGTTTTGCCTTCGGGCGCCTCGACTTCTTTATTGATAATGATTACGGTAGCCGCAGAGCTCAGGCACTTATCATAATATTTTGCAAAGTCTACAAAAGAGATGTCGCCGGGACGGACTTTGTGGATCTCATTGATGCCCGTAGCCATCTGCGATCTGTCGCCAGTAAGCTTTGCGCCGATAAATTCTGCCAGCCATTGCACGGGTACGGGAGCATCGAGTTGCATAAACGGTAAGTTTGCGGAACGCAAATTTAGCTGCGAAGCGTGGTTTTAGGCCATGAATTCAAAGCTCCTCACATTCACCACATTCCACACATTCACCCCGCCTTGCCCGACTTTATCAACATAAATGGGACGCTGCTGCCCGGTGAAGCCGGAATACCTGCCGATAACCGGGCATTCCGTTACGGATATGGCCTGATCGAAACGATGCTGGTGCGTGACGGGAATATCCGGCTCGCGCAGTATCACTGGGAGCGGCTTTTCAACGGATTGGACCTGCTTGGCATCGGCTATTCCACACATTTTCAGGAAGAACTTGCGCGCGAGGTGGGGCGCACCTTGCACAAAAACGGCCGGGAAGACTTATCCCGGGTACGCTTGCAGGTGTATGCCGGCAACGGCGGATTTTACGACGGAGATGATTTTGACGCCGGCTATATTATCCAGACTTTCCCGTTGGAAAAAACCGTCCCGGCGTTGAATGAAAACGGGCTGGTAGTCGGCATCAGCGACTTGATCAAGCATACCGGCGCGTATGCTCATCTTAAAACCAGCAATGCACTGCCCTATGCCCTTGCGGCACGGCAAGCGAAGTCCGCACTATGGAATGACGCGCTGTTGCTGAACGAGTATGGACGTGTCGCTGATAGCACGATAGCCAATATGTTCTGGATCACAGGCAAAGAAATATTTACGACGCCGCTTTCGGAAGGATGTGTGAACGGTGTCATGCGCCGGCATTTGCTCCGGACCATTCCTGATTTAGGATATAAAATGATTGAAAAGCCGTTGAACATCAATAACTTGGCCCGTGCCGAAGGCATTTTTCTCTGTAATGCCATCCGCGGGATAAGATGGGTAAAGGAGGTCGGTTCGCATGTTTTTGAGCGTGAAGCGGTGCGGGATTTATGGGTAAAATTGGCTCCTATAATGCTGTAATTCACCGCATTTCTTCATTTTCGGAAGGGCGTGGCCCTATTTTTTAATAGCCCATCCTGTTACCAAAAACAAACCTCTATGAAGAAGATCCTCATTCTTGCCGCAGGCTTAGCATTCGCAGGCCCTGCAAACTCACAAATTTCTTTCGCACCTGAAGCAGGCCTCAACCTGGCCAACATGCATCGTAAGCTGGACAATGATACAAAGCTGGATGATGGTATCAAGCTTGGCTTCCGGGCTGGCGTAAACATGAATATTCCGCTTACTCCCGACCGGCTTGTACTGCAGCCCGGCCTTTTCTACTCGATCCAGGGTATGAAAAGTGAGAAAGATGGCTTTGCTCAAAATCTGACGCTTCACTATGCGCAGATTCCCCTCAACCTCGTTTATATGTTCAACGACCCATCCGAAGGTCGGTTCTTTGTAAGCGCTGGCCCATATGTAGGCTTTGCGTTCTCCGGCAAGCTTAAGGAGCATGGCGGCGGCGCTGCGGACACTACAATCTCCTTAACATTCGGATCTGGCGCAGATCAGGATCTCGGCCGTGTTGATTATGGCGCCCAGGCAAGCGTAGGATATCTTCTGCGCTCAGGTCTCTTCTTCCGCGCTAGCTATCAGCACGGTATAGGCGATCTGGTACCTAGCGAAAGCCCGCTTCAAACGGAAGCATATGCAAATAACACCTGTATCATCCTTTCTGTAGGTTATCAGTTGGGCCATGCACCGAAGTCAAAAGGCCCTGCTATGATAGGCTCCGAACCAAGGTAAACTGTTTGTAATCAGCATATAAGGCCCGTGTTTTCTCAGGAAGCACGGGCTTTTTTGCATGTAAAGAAGTGGCTGCCCCAGTAAATGACTGAATGTTATACCAATTGCTAAGAGTGCGGTCACTATAGAACTGTATCTAACTTTCGGGCGCAGTAACGAAGCCTGGTGTCCTATTGGAGAGCATCTCTTCTTTGAGAGTTACCTAAGGAAGGATATAAAAAACATGCAATCACACTCGACGGATTATCAACGCTGTTCTGATGAGTTAGATAGCTTAGACACCTAAATTGGGTAACGACTCCATTCCATAATTTCTTACTTTTTGCTTGCCCAAAAAGTAAGCAAAAAGGGCAGCCGCGCGCTATGTCAGCGGCGCGCGGCGTCTAAGCATTGGACTGAAGTACTACTGAGGGTTCGGCTAAGTGGCTCCGATCAGTCCCCCTAAACGTCATCCTCCAAAACAATCTCACTGTTCTGCGCAAGAATTAGATGTCGAAACGGTATTACGCCATCTGGACATTTCCCAAAACCATTGGAGAATTGGCGAATTGGAGAATTGGAGAATTAACTTCGCGCCCATGTCTGACGTTCGTGTGCGCTTTGCACCCTCACCTACCGGCGGCCTCCATATCGGAGGCGTACGCACTGTGCTGTACAACTATCTCTTTGCCCGCCAACACGGGGGCACTTTTGTGCTGCGTATAGAGGACACAGATCAAAGCCGTTATGTGCCCGGAGCCGAAGAGTATATCCATCAATGCCTGGCATGGTGTGGCCTGAAGCCAGATGAAAGCGCTGTGCAGGGCGGCCCGTACGGCCCGTACAGGCAGAGCGAACGCAAAGCTCTTTACCGCCAGTATGCCGAGCAATTGGTAAAAAGTGGGCATGCGTACTACGCGTTCGACACGCCGGAAGAGCTGGCGCAGATGCGTGAAGATTATAAAACGGCGGACAATCCCACCCCCCAATATAATGCGACAACCAGGGGCGCCATGAAAAACTCATTGAACATGGATGCGGACGCCCTGCAAGCGCTCGAGGGAAATATGCCGTCTCACGTGATCCGGATCAAAATGCCTGAAGGCGGGCGTATTTCTTTCACCGACATGATCCGGGGCGAAGTAAGCTTTGACACGAGCCTCGTAGACGACAAGGTACTATTGAAAGCGGACGGCATGCCAACTTACCACCTGGCCGTGGTCGTCGACGACTACTTGATGAAGATCACGCATGCCTTCCGGGGTGAGGAATGGCTGCCTTCCGCACCCGTTCACCTGCTGCTCTGGAAATACCTTGGATGGGAAAGTCAAATGCCTCAGTGGGCCCATTTACCGCTGATCCTCGGCCCCGATGGCGCCAAGCTGAGCAAAAGGCACGGCAGCAAATATGGTTTCCCCATTTTCGCGATGAACTGGACGGATCCCCGCACAAATGATTTTACAGAAGGCTTCGCAGAACGAGGTTTCCTGCCCGCAGCAATGCTCAATATGCTGGCCATGCTGGGCTGGAATGACGGTACCGGCCAGGAAATCCTTTCCCTCGACGAGCTGATCCAACGCTTCGACCTTGGCCGGGTGAACCATAGCGGCGCTGTGTTTGACTTCGAAAAAGCCAAATGGTACAATCATCAATATATCCAGCAAATGTCTGCTGAGGAATTGCTGCCACTTGTAAAGCCCTATTATACAGCGGCTGGCATCGACGCCGATGAAGCCCGTTTGCTGCATGTAATCGTACTGATCAGGGAACGCTGCTCGCTGCTGCCTGATTTTGTAGAACAAGGCGCATTTTTCTTTAAAACACCGGAATCAATCGATACTGCCAGCATACTGCCAAAGTGGAAGGCTGAGCACGCGGCTTTTTTCGAAAGCCTGGTTGCCGCCTGGAATGGTCTGGACAGCACTGCCGCGGCTGATATGGAGGCTACATTCAACAACCTGGTTCAGGAAAAAGGCCTGAAAAAGGGAGAGGTTATGCTGCCTTTGCGCATTATGCTTGTTGGCGGCAAATGGGGACCCGGTGTGTTCGATATTGCTGCAACTACCGGAGCCGCTGAAGCGGCAAAACGCATCGTGGCAGGTCTGGAAAAGCTTCAGGCAGGCGGATAAGCCAACGCAGCACGTTCCGTACCTGCCTGCCTGTAGAGCAGAATCCCTGCCCAAAGAATGCAAACTGCGAACAACGCGGCAATAAAACGCGGATCAAAAATCAGCGTATGGTAGCTGGCCAGCTTTAAGCCGCGCAGCACTTTATCGAGATTCAGAAGGTAAGCCAGCGAAAAGAGCGCATAGAGGCCGAATTTCCGGTGATAAAACGCGTAGGCAGTTATGAAAATGAATGCGGCGTGGGAATAGCGTTCGTGCATTCGCGTGCTAAAAAAGAAAAATACGAGCGTAACGAGCGCGGCAGTGAGCCAGATCGTCTCCCGAGGCAGGGCGGGAGTATTGCGCGCTGAAAGTGTTCTGATTGTATGCCTCAGAACAGGCCACATAGCAATGAATGATGCCAGACAGAAGGATATGAGGCCAATCTGGTAGTAGGTTAGGCCAAACACCGAGCGGACATCATCCTTGACAAACCCCTCGCCCGCGATCCAAAACCACATATTAAAAGCTTGCATTGAGGTGAAAGGATAGGTATCGGCCAGCTGTGCCACAGCCTTCCAGACGGGGGCAAGGCCATATGTACCAAAGTAGAAGGGCAAGACCAGTAGCGCCTGAAGAACAAGGATCGCCGGAATTATGAGGGCAACATCCTTCCAACGCCTATTGCGGTGTAATGAGCTGATAAGCAGCAAGCCCCAAAGCGGTACGAAGACGATCGTCTGAAGTTTCATGTTCAATGCCAGGACAATCAGGATGGCGCTCAGTACATGCCGCGTCTTTTCCAGATAGTAAAGAGCACCGAAGGAAAGCGCGGCAAAAATGGCATCCACCTGGCCGAATAACAGTGTGTTGTAGATGTACGCCACATTCAGCATCGAAAAAAGAAGCACATAGACGTAGCCGACCCGCTTGTCGGCCCAACGGTACACCAGCCAAAGTGCCCAATAATCTGCCGCTAACGTAAAGATGCGCAGATAGCCGATATAATTCTTGGTGGCCTCCAGGGAACCTGCCATTTTCGTAAAAAGCCAGAGTACATATTGATATACAGGGGGATAGTTCGTCCAGGAGCCGTATGTATTTTCCAGCCCGTGTATGTAGATATATTCCGCCCAGATCTTCCAGCTATCTGTGTCGGAGCCAAATCCGTAGAAGCCGGGGATAACAGCCAGAAAAAAAAGAAAAAGGAGAACCGCGATCGCGATTTGAAAGGGTCTTTCCGGGTGTTTCATTTTTCTAAAACAGGTGATACTGGACGGGTTAATCGGTAAGATTCAAGCTGTTATGGAGATATCGCAGGCTACTTATCAGACTTCAGACGGCATGAATGCCAATTCCTGCGCCTGATCCCTGCGCACTTGCCTGTAGAGCAGGAATACTGCCCAAATAAAACAAACAGCAAATAGGGCCGCAATGAAATTCGGATCAAAAATCAACGTGTGGTAGCTCGCAATCTTTAATCCGTGAAGCACCTTATCCAGGTTGAGCAGATAGGCGAGCGTAAAAAGTGCGTAAAGGCCGAATGTCCGGCGGTAGAAGGAGTAGGCTGTAATGAAAATGAATGCCGCATGCGAATAACGCTCATGCATACCTGTGCTGAAAAAGAAAAAGCTGACTGTGACCAGTGCGGCGGTCAGCCAGATCGTCTCTCTCGACAGCGGTGCTGTATCACGCCTTGAGAGTGTGTTGATTGTATGCTTCAGAACCGGCCACATTGCTATGAGCGAAGCCAGGCAGAATGAAAGCAGACCAATCTGATAGTAGGTCATTCCAAACAATGAGCGGATATCATCCCGCACTGCTTCATTACCCACGATCCAGAACCACATGTTGAATGCGTTCATCGAGGTGTACGGAGACGTATTAGCAAGACCAGCCACGGCTTTCCACACAGGCAGAAGTCCGCCTTCTCCGAAATAGAATGGAAGTAGGAGGAGCGCCTCAGTAAGCACTATGGCAGGGATAATAAAGGCGACGTCTTTCCAGCGGTGATTACGATGCAGAGAGGAAATCAGGAGCAATCCCCAAAGCGGTATGAAGATGATTGCCTGGAGCTTCATATTGATGGCCAGAATGATCAAAACGGCGCTCAGAATATGCTTGCCGCGTTCGAGATAGAAAAACGCCGCGAAGGAAAGAGCTGCAAAAATGGCATCGACCTGCCCGAATATGATCGTGTTATAGATGTAGCCAACGTTCAGCATGCAACAAAGGAGCACATAAATGTAATCGACCCGCCTGTCGATCCAGCGGTACACCAGCCAGAGCGCCCAATAATCCGCTGCGAGTGTAAAAATGCGCAGATAGCCGATGTAAGTCCCCGTGGCCTCCAGCGATCCTGCCATTTTTCCAAACAGCCAGAGTACGTACTGATATAGCGGAGGATAGTTCGTGTCGGAGCTGTATGCATTCTTCAGGCCGAATTTATAGATATGTTCAGCCCACCCCTTCCAACATCCGGTATCGCTTGCAAACCCGTAGAAGCCCGGGATAATTGCCGCCATAAAGAGAAAGAGAATTATCGCGATAGCGACGTGAAAGTGCCTATCCTGGTGTTTCATGTTTCTGATAAATAGAGCAGCTGGAGCTGTTCAAAAACTATTTAATGCCTATCGGACTTTGAGAAAATTCTATTCATACTCCTAAAAACTGGCGGCATGGCCCGGCGAATTCATACACCGACTTCATATAGATGAAAAAGGAAGCCCGTGAGCTTCCTTTTTCATTTATATAAATGGCATTGGATCAATGTGATTCTTCGCCCTCACGAAGCGGAATATGCTGCGGGATGAAGTCGTTACCGTTGCCATCATCCTTGTAGTCGTAAGCCCAACGGTGAACGGTCGGGATCTCGCCAGGCCAGTTTCCGTGACCAGGACGGATAGGCGTAGTCCATTCCAGGGTAGTCGAACCCCATGGATTCAGTGAAGTCACCTTACGGCCCTTCCAGATGGATGCGAAGAAGTTGACAACGAACAGCAATTGTCCGAAGAATACAATGATTACGACCACGGAGATAAACTCGTTGAGGGTTGTAAACTGCTTGAAGCTTTCCCAGGCCCCGAAGTCGTAATAACGGCGTGGCATACCGGCAACGCCTTCGTAGTGCATTGGCCAGAAGATGAGATACGCACCGATGAACGTGATCCAGAAGTGGATATAGCCCAGGGTATTGTTCATAAAGCGGCCATACATCTTCGGGAACCAGTGATAGATGCCTGCGAACATGCCGAAGAATGCAGACACACCCATTACTATATGGAAGTGAGCAACAACGAAATAGGTGTCATGGAGGTGAATGTCGATCGCTGAGTTACCCAGGAAGATACCGGTAAGGCCGCCGGAGATAAACATTGATACGAAACCAAGGGCGAACATCATACCCACGGTAAAGCGGATATTGCCCCTCCAGATCGTTGTCAGCCAGTTGAACACCTTTACCGCGGATGGCACCGCAATCAGGAGCGTCAGCAATACGAATATCGAACCAAGGAATGGGCTCATACCTGTTACAAACATATGGTGCGCCCATACGACGAAGGCCAGAACGGTAATGCCTATAAGCGAGATGATCATCGCGAAGTATCCGAAGATCGGCTTGCGGCTATTGGTAGAAAGAATCTCGGAGGCCATACCCATGCCCGGGAGCATGATGATATACACTTCCGGGTGACCCAGGAACCAGAACAAATGCTGATAAAGGATAGCAGAACCACCTACATGCGGCAGCGCGCGTCCGTTGATAAAGAGCTCAGAAAGGTAGAAGGAAGTGCCGAAGTTGCGATCGAAGATGAGCAGCACAAAACCGGAGAGCAGTACCGGGAATGAGAGGATACCAAGCGTTGCGGTAAAGAACAGGGCCCAGATGGTAAGCGGCAGACGGGTCATGCTCATGCCTTTGGTACGCATATTCAGCACGGTGCTGACGTAGTTAAGACCGCCGAGCAACGAGGATACCACAAACAGCGCCATACCGATAAGCCAGAGGTCCATACCTACACCCGACCCAAGAGATGCTTCTTTCAGTGCGCTTAACGGTGGATAAGTCGTCCAACCGCCGGAAGCAGGTCCTGTTTGTACGAAAAGTGAAACGAACATGAAGATGCTGGCCGCGAAGAAGAACCAGTAAGAAAGCATGTTCATAAATGGAGAGGCCATGTCTCGCGCGCCCACCTGATACGGGATCAGTAGGTTTGCAAACGTACCGGAGAGGCCTGCCGTCAATACGAAGAACACGAGGATAGTTCCGTGCATCGTAACGAGGGCATAATAAAATTCAGGAGACAGCTTACCACCCTTCGCCCATTCGCCGAGGAATGTCTCCAGAATCGGGAAAGTCTTATCAGGCCAGCCGAGCTGCAGACGGAAGAACACCGACATCAGGGCGCCGATGATGGCCCAGATGATACCGGTGATCAGGAACTGCTTGGCAATGTACTTATGGTCCTGGCTGAAGATGTACTTGAGAATAAAATGGGGCTCGTGATGCTCGTGGCCATCATGTGCGCCATGATGATCAAGATCATTAGGATGCACATAGTGATCGGCACCAGACATCTGGCCGTGTACAACATTTGGTCCGTCTATAACTATTTTCTCGCTCATTGTGCTACTATGTTTATGGAGGTAGATGTTTATTCTTCCTCTACTACTTCATCGTTATCTTTTTCGCTGTGTCGGTGGTAATGGCAGGTGTCGCTGTGCTGTCTTTTGGTGCTGCGGCCGGCTTAGGTGCGAAGTTGGCGACATAATCCGGTGTTTGCTCCTTTAACCAGGTATCAAATTCCGCCTGCGTATTGTGCACGATTACCGTGCCGCGCATAGAATAGTGGCCCTTGCCGCAGATCTGATCACAGGATATTTCATATACGAAATTCGGATTATTGGTCTTAGCCTTCATTTCGTCAGTAGAAATGCTCGGCGTAAACCAGATTGTCGTCGTAATGCCCGGGACAGCATCCATCTTATAACGGAAGTGCGGCAGACCAACGTCGTGGATTACGTCGCGGGAGCCGATGATCAGCTTGACGGGACGGCCTTTTACAATATGCAGCTCCCCACCCTGATTGATCACATCATCCAGGTTATGCTTGTCAGTCGTATCGAGGCCCAGTACGTTATTTGCATCATTGATCAGGCGGAAATTGCGCTTCCCTAATTCACCATCGGCGCCAGGATAGCGTACGAGCCAGTTAAACTGCTTACCGACAACTTCAACGATCTGAGAATTTGCAGGAGCATTTGACGTCACCAGGAACCACTGCTTCAGACCAAAGGCAACAAGGATCGCCATTACGATCGCGGGGATGGTCGTCCAGATCAGCTCGAGCTTGTTATTATGAGGATAATAGAATGCGGTGCGCTTGTCGGTGCTCTGGTATTTGAATGAGAACCAGAAAAGAATAGCCTGTGTAGCGAAAAATACGATGCCCGTTACGATCAGGGTAATATTGAACATACTATCGTATGTCACGCCTTCTACCGATGCCGATTCAGGGAGCATTTTGCTCATCAGGTAGTAGTGGCATTTATATATCAGATAACAGCCAATAACAAAGAATGCAATCAGCAACCAGCCCATCAGGCGGTTCGTCTGCGCCTTTACTTTATCCTCTCCCCGAAGCGTGGTAGCGTACTCGCTAGCCTTCGCTATCTGGTAGATAATGATAAAAAACAGGGTGACTAAGGCAAATATGGTGAACGACATTGTCTCTTTAATTCAAAAATTCAGGATGCAAAATTCAAAAAGGAATTTCTTATTCTACTATACTATTAGCTAACGTGCAGTATCGCCTCTTTCAGCATCGGATTGTTGGTCGGTACCAGCGGGTGTTTGGCGAGTGAAGTTGCCACAGCCAGCATCATTACACCGGCAAAACCACAGACTACCCCGATTTCATACCAGCTCATGCTCCAGTGAGCGCCAATGGATCCGGGATTGATCATCTGGAAATAGTCCAGCCAGTGGCCGAAGAAGATTACCATCGCCATGAAGGTCACCGTAAAATAATTACGCTTGCTCGGGCGGCTCATCAGGATAAGGATCGGCATGATAAAGCAAATGATAAATACCGCAAACCAGATCACACTGTAAGGCCCTTGCATACGGATCTTGAAATAAGTGGTCTCCTCAGGAATATTACCGTACCAGATCAGCATGAACTGCGCAAACCATACATACGTCCAGAAGATCGAGAACGCGAACATCAGCTTACCAAGGTCGTGTACGTGCTCTTTATTAACGAGCTCAAGGTATCCCTGATTCTTCAGGTACACCACCCACATCAGGATCAGGCCCATTCCCGTAACGAAGGCAGATGCCCATGAATACCACGAGAACATTGTAGAATACCAGTGTGCGTCGATGCTCATGATCCACATCCATGGAGACGTGCTCATCTGGCTCAGTCCATAAACGATCAGGAATATACCGGACAGGGTGACATTCCGCCAGTAGAGTTTGGTGCTGTTCTTAGGCGCGGCATCCTGCTGGAGCGATATCTGCCGGAATTTCAGGCCAAAATATGACCACAGTCCGATCGTGACGACCGTAAAAATGGCGAACATCTTGCCGTTAAGGAATGCACTTTTGCCCAAAATAATCTCATCCGGCCCGCCCGTATGCGGATTGGTCGGCGTCATCCAGCGATAGATCGGGTTGAATTCACCATGCGGTGTTTGAATCCGGAATACAAATGCAACCAGGAACATGACCACCGTGGCAATGATCCCGAATATCCACACATTAGACCCGATCGCTTCAGGTACCCTGCGGTAAGCCACCAGCCATCCGCCCTGAGCGAGCGACGAGGCTGCGAGAATAAATACAGAGGCCGCCGATATTACCAGGAAGAAAATAGAGTTATGCAGCAGGCTCGTCCAGAAGCGGATCTTGTCGTAATCGGCATTCGCCGGGTCCTTCGAGCCCAGCAATACGATAGCGCCGATGATGATCGTAAGCAGGCCTACGGCAATCAGCGCCAGGCTGGTCATCCGCAATCGTGCCGGTATCACAAAACGTTCGTTCATATCTTAAAGTAGAAAATCGTTAGTAGAAAGTAGGTAGCTGTTCAGAAAAATTTAGTGGTGTGCGCCGTGATCTTCGCCGGTCGATCCGCCATGAGCCGTCTCGCTTCCGGAAGGCGCTTCGGTTTTCTTAGCAGTATCTGCAGCCGCCGCATTACCGCCGGTCATACCCATCGTGAATGCCTCACCTCCGGCGCCGGCCTGTTGCTTCTTTATATAAGCAATGATCTGCCAGCGCTGCATCGGATCAAGCTGCGATGCATACGAGCCCATCATATTCTTGCCATACTTGATTGCTGCATAGATCTGACCGACCGGCATATTCAGGTTCGTACCACCTACAAGATTCGCCGGCATGGCCGCGAATTTGCCGGAGCTGTACAGCGGGCCATTCCCGTCCAGGGCAGTTCCATGGCAGACAGCGCAGTAGATGTTAAACAAACGGCCCCCCTCCTTGATCTCCGCATCATTGAACTTAGCGGAAGTCGTGAACATCTTATAGCCATTCGTATCACCCTCTGTCATGTGGTCCGGCAGCGCATGACCACGGGCCACTGTACCCGGCACAGGTAAACGGCTCGTCTGGCTATCGGTAAAATTTGGATTCGGGGTATATGCATCGTAAGCGCGCGAATGCGTCATATCCATCGCATAGGCTTTACCTGGATTCTTCCGGTGCTCACCGCTATTACAGGCAGCGAAGCCGAGTGCGGCAGCAGAGGCTACGATAAAAAGCGTTTTCAGATTCTTCATGTTATTATACTAAGGTTTCGCGCAAAGACGCGAAGAGTGCGCAAAGGCGCTATTACTTACCAACTTATCAACCTATGACTTATCAACACTCCTACGCCAACTCGTATGCTTCCTTCTTATCCCAGCGCCCATACCACCAGTCTGACTCAGCATACTCGATCTTCGTTTCTACCGCGCCGGTCGTTTTCAGGAAATCCAGAACCTCTACATCCGTAGTCTTCCCGGTCATTTCGATAACGACGGTAAACAGGTCATCGCTCTGACGGGGGTGAAAGACGTGCTTTTTAACGCCGGGCATGATCTGATTGAGGTAACAAAAGGTCAACACCATCCCTACGGCTGCAAAAAGTACCGTGAGCTCAAAGGTGATCGGAATGAACGCCGGCAGCGCAAAGTGCGGCTTGCCGCCAAAATTCACCGGCCAGTCACCCGTAAATATCCAGCCCATGAAACCAAGGGCTGTAGATGTGCCGGCGATGCCATAGATAAAGCCGGCCACATGCAGGTCGGTTTCCTTCAGCCCCATTACATGGTCGAGTCCGTGTACCGGGAAGGGCGTATAAACATCGTGCATTTTATAACCGCTATTACGCACAGCTTTCACTGCCGGGAAGAGTACTTCCTCATCATCGTAACAGGCTACTGCAAATTTCTTGATTGCCATCTTTTATCTTTTGGGTATCTGCATTGGTACAGGCTCCAGCGTGATCTTTTACACCGCCCTCTGCTCAATACGCTTTATTTCAATCGTTTGTGTCTTGCTACTTAATACGGAATCAATGGTGGCCCTGCTCTTCCGCAAACTCCTCATTGCTCTTGGCTTCGATAACACCCATCTGCTTCTTATAGCTTTCACCGCTGGTCTTCAGTACGAACTTGATTTCCGCTACTGCGATCGTCGGGAAGTATTTCGCAAAAAGGAAGAAGCAGGTAAAGAACAGACCGAAGGTGCCAAGGTAAAATCCGATTTCCGGCCATGTAGGGGAATAGTATGTCCACGCTGCAGGACGGTAGTCACGATAAACAGAGGTTACGATAATCACGAAACGTTCGAACCACATACCGATATTCACAATGATACTCATGATGAATGTGAATGGAATATTCCGGCGCAGCTTCTTGAGCCAGAAGAACTGAGGGCTCACCACGTTACAGGTCATCATCGCCCAGTAGCTCCACCAGTATGGACCCATGATCCGCCACTGGAATGCCGCCTGCTCAGCGTCAACCTGTGAGTACCAGGCCATAAAAAGCTCCGTCAGGTAGGCGATACCTACGATAGAGCCTGTAAGCACTATTACCTTGTTCATCGCCTCAATGTGGCCGATGGTGATATAATCTTCCAGGTGCAGGATCTTACGCACGAGGATCAGCAGGGTTTGCACCATCGCAAATCCGGAGAAGATCGCACCCGCAACGAAGTAGGGAGGGAAGATGGTGGTATGCCAGCCCGGAATTACCGAGGTGGCGAAGTCAAAGGATACAATTGTGTGTACGGAAAGTACTAGCGGTGTAGAAAGACCGGCGAGTACGAGGGACAGAGCTTCATGACGCTGCCAGTTTTTCGCAGAACCTGTCCAGCCAAATGAGGCGACACCATAGGCCATCTTGCGGAACTTGGTCTTTGCACGGTCGCGGACAGTCGCGAAGTCGGGAATAAGACCGGAATACCAGAAGAGCAGAGAAACGGTGAAGTAAGTAGAGATCGCAAATACGTCCCAGAGAAGTGCCGAGTTGAAGTTTGGCCATAGCGGACCACGCCCGTTAGGGTAAGGAAGTACGAAAAAGCCATCCCAGACACGACCCATGTGGAAGATCGGGAACTGGCCCGCGCACATTACCGCGAAGATCGTCATCGCTTCCGCAGCGCGGTTTACGCCCGTCCGCCAGCCCTGACGGAACAGGAGGAGGATCGCCGAGATCAGCGTACCGGCGTGACCGATACCTACCCACCATACGAAGTTGGTGATATCCCAACCCCAGCCTACTGTCCGGTTGATACCCCAGGTACCAAGGCCCCAATATACAAACCAGAAAACGGAGAAAGCTCCGAAGCCCAGCAGTGCGAGCGAAAAGAAGAAGCCAACATACCACATGCGCCCGGGCTTGCGCTCGATTGGCGAAATGATATCTTCTGTGATCTGGGCGTAAGTCTTATGACCGTTCACCAGCGGCTCCCGTACCGTGGATTCGTATTTTAAATGCATGTCTGCTACTTCGTTAGTCGTTAGTCAAAAAGTCTTTCCGACGTCTTTTACAATTTTATTGTCCCGGCTGTCTATTCTCTATGTGGCTTCAGTGGCGTTGGCACCATTCAGCCAATCAATTCAATTTAACTGTTCTTATCCGCTGCCACTCTCACTCTCCCCGTTTCTTCCGCAGCTTAAATATGGGCTTTCATGAACAGGTCCGTCTCCTCATTACCACCCATGATCTTGTCCGTATTCCGCACTTTGCTGAGGTAATTTACGTTAGGCAGGGTGTGGAGATCTTCCAGCACATAGTAGGTACGCTCCACCTGATCCTTCTTGCGCAGGGCGTAGATCGCACTGTCCTTATCATTTACATTACCGAACAGGATAGCATCGGTCGGGCATGCCTGCTGGCAGGCAGTGCGGGCCTCACCATCGCGCAGCGGACGGTTATCCTTCTTCGCGGTGAGCTTCGCATCCTGGAGACGCTGTACGCAGAATGAGCACTTTTCCATTACGCCGCGGCTGCGAACCGTTACGTCCGGGTTGAGGACCATGCGGGTCAGGTCGTCGTTCATATCATCGCGACGGCCGTCTTCGTAAAGGTTACCATCAAAGCAGTCGGCACCATTCCAGTCCATCCAGTTGAAGTGACGCACCTTGTACGGGCAGTTGTTCGCGCAATACTTGGTACCGATGCAACGGTTGTACGCCATCTGGTTGATACCTTCCGAGCTGTGGTTCGTCGCGCTTACCGGGCAAACGTTCTCGCAAGGCGCGTTATCGCAATGCTGGCACATCATCGGCTGGAATACAGTCTGGATGGAGTCCGCATCATCCGGGTTACCGGTGAAATAACGGTCGATAGTGATCCAGTGCATTTCCTGGCTCTTCAGCACCTTGTTCTTACCTACAACGCTTACGTTGTTCTCCGCCTGGCATCCTACGACGCAGGCGCCGCAGCCGATACAGGAATTAAGATCGATGGACATGCCCCAGTGAATACCGGGCATCTCGTATGTTGGATAGAGGGTACCGTTTTCGCGGTAATCCTGCTCAAATTTCTCATGTTCAGCGTATCCTCCAGCACCGTGTGCTTCGGCTGAGCCGTGGCCTTCGTTATGCTCATCGTGGCCTACCCATGGCAGATTTGCAAAATGTCCAAGCTCTTCCTCACGCTCTTCCATGAGGTGCTTCGGATGCTTCTTGAAATCCTCCAACGCGTATTCGTGGATAATGGCGCGGCCTTCATAGCTCTGGTGCGTCTGTGTGATGGCAACATCATAAGATGAAGTTGTCTTTTCCACGTTTGCGCCTACAGAAGCTGTCTCAAACGTCTGCCCGTTCCACATCATGAATGGATAGGCATTTCTGCCCGTCGGTCTCTTTTCAACCTGGTTGTATGCGGCACGGCCTACACCTTCAGAGCGGCCATAACCAACGGCAATCGCGACAACATTGGCGTGCATGCCCGGTACAACCACAGCGGGGAGCTCGATGCTCTTGCCACCAACGGTAACCTTCAGTACGCGCTTGGATGTTACGACTTCGTTGATCCCGGTAACTTCAATCTCCTGATTCTTACCGCCGTCGAGGACCTTGGCCATCGCAGGGGAGATACATGCGTAGTTATCCCACGTAGCCTTGGTGATAGGATCGGGCAATTCAAGCAGCCACGGATTGTTGCTCCAGCAGCCGCCGCGGCCGATGCCGACTTTTTCATAAACCACCAGCTCAGTGCCGGCAGCAGTCTTGGCAGATGCAATCGTCGCCAAAGCGCCGCTTACATTTCCGGAGAAGGTGGCTCCGCCCATAGCCATATTGGACATACCGGACGTGTTAACGCCGAGTCCTTCCATAGCTGCCATAACCGTATCGTGCGAATGGGGCTGGTTATCACGAGTGGAAACCACCATCGTGGCGCCCTTTGGCTCGATCACACCATCCTGCAAAGCCTGGTCGAACGCTGCCTGAGAGCCGAGCTTAACGAGCCAGAAATTCTTCCATATATCCGCATACGTAGTCGCGTCGCCGGACCAGGTAAGCAGCGAATCAGCAAAGCTGCGCGTCTTGAAGATCGGCGCGATGCCCGGCTGCATGAGGCTGTAATAACCTGTTTTCGGTTCGGCATCACCCCAGCTTTCGAGGAAATGATGATCCGGAACGACATACTTACAGGCAGCGGCAGTCTCATCCATGCGGTCGCTGGTAGAAACAGTAACCGGAATATTCTTAAGCGCGGCGCCGAAAGCAGCGCCGTCCATATAGTCGTACACCGGGTTAACACCGTGCATGATCAGAGTACCTACCTGGCCACCCTTCATCGCAGCGACGAGGTTTACCATATCGGCATCGATACCTTGCCTGTAATTTGAATTAACAGCCCAGTTGATGGTAGTGCCATTAGCGCCGATTGCGCCGTTGATCGCATTTACCACCGTCTGAACGGCTACATTATTGCTGCCGCAAACGACCATGCCGGCCCCTTTCTTCAGGTCAGCCGCAGCCTTTACGATGCAATCATTAAGTTTCTTTGATGCGAATGAAGGAGCAGCGCCGGTAGTCACTGCATTGTACAGCGCAGCAGCCACGGCGCCCATTTCGGACGGACGGCAGGTTGCACGTGTATCGGCATTCGCGCCGGAAAGGGAATGCACCGCCTCGATCTGGTAGTGCTTGCTCATTTCTGAGTTCTTCGCATTCATCTTGCGACCCAGGGAGTAGCCTTTCGCAAATTCAACCGGAGAAAGCCATGTACCGAGGAAGTCGGCGCCGATGCTTACGATGGTCTTTGCCTTATCAAAGTGATAAGACGGCAGGGCGCGCTTGCCATAGCTTGCCTCGTTGGCGAGCAACATCCCTGAATAGGAAATAGCGTCGTATGTAACATGCTTAGCACCAGGATATCTCGCGATAAACTGGTCGATAACCAGCTTTACAGTAGGAGAAAGTATCGTGCCGGTCAGGATATAGGCTTGTTTGCCGGATCCAAGGCCTTCCATCACCATGCGGTCGACCGCGCCGAACATATCGACAGGCTTGCCATCGGCATGGGGTTGGCGGAGGCGAGCCTTATCATAAAGGCTTAATACAGCGCCTTGTACACGGGCAGAAGTACCGCCACGGGTAATAGAGCTCAGCTCATTGCCTTCGATCTTAATCGGACGACCATCGCGGGTTTTGATAATGATTGAGCAGTAGTCACCGCCATCAACAAACGTGGACGCATAGTAATTGGGAACGCCCGGAACAATATCTTCCGGCTTGATTGCATATGGAATAGCCTTACGTACAGGCAGTTCGCAGGATGCAGCCAGCATAGCAGCAGCCGTAGAGAAGCCAAGGTATTTCAGGAAGTCACGGCGGGGTGTTGTAGCATTCAGCAGCGAATCCGATACGTCTGCAAAAGGCAGCGATTCGGGGAATTCGTTAGCTACTACTTCCTGGTGAGCAGGCGTGTTATGCAGCTCTTCCAGTCCCTTCCAGTATTTTTTCTGACCCATTTTTCTTTATAATTCGCCAATTAGCCGATTAGCCAATTAGCCAATGAATATGTTATTATATAACCGCAACTAAACTTTTCGAACGAACCAATTGGCTAATTATCAAATTGGCTAATTAATAATGGCACTTCTGGCACTCCAGACCGCCGATATCCTCTACGGTCACGCCATCGCGCTTGCCTTCCTTGATTTCCTTATGATACTTTTCGAAAATGCTGTAATAGTTGTTCTCGGAGAACTTCACCTGCGTCTGACGGTGGCAATTTACGCACCAGCCCATCGTTAACGGAGCAGCCTGGTACACTTCGTCCATCTCCTGGATATCGCCGTGGCAACGCTGGCACTGGATCTGGCCAACCTTTACGTGCTGGCTGTGATTGAAATACACGTGATCCGGCAGGTTGTGGATCTTCGTCCACTTGATCGGCGTAGCGAGGATATTGCCCTGAGCATCACGACGGTACTCCTTTTTTACAGGATCCCATCCCGCGTACTTATAAAGCTCCTGGATCTGCTGGGTTCCGTTAACAGTACGGCCCTGGTCATCCTTCAGCTCGTGATCCTTCTCGCCGGTGTATTCGCTGACCTGCTTGTGGCAGTTCATACATACGTTGCTGGAAGGGATCATCGCCTGACGGCTCTTTTCCGCGCCGGCATGGCAATAAAGGCAGTTGATCTGGTTGATGCCCGCATGCACTTTATGGCTATAGAAAATCGGCTGAGTAGGCTGGTAGTTTTGCTGACGGCCAAGGCTTAATGCACCATTTACCATCCAGTAGCCCGCGAAAATTGCAACCAGGACAAAAGTGATCGCGATTACGAACTTGCTGCGGTACAGGGGAATTTCACGCTCTACAGGTCCGCCTACCTTTTCAGCAGCTACGCGCTTCAGGCTGGCGTTCACGCGCCAGAGGATAATGGTGAATGTCAGCAGGCAGAAAGTAACGAGCGTATAAATCCACCCGTTATCATCGCTACCGGCAGCAGCGCCGCCACCACCAGAAGCTACCTGAGCGACCGGCGCTTTATATTCATTTACATACTTGATGATGGCATCGATCTCCTCATTTTTAAGCTGAGGGAAAGCCGTCATCACAGTAGGCTTGTATTTGGCAAATACTTCATTGGCATGCTTGTCGCCGGAAGCGATCATGCCTGAAGGGTTGTGCACCCAGTCGTATCCCCATTCGGGGGTTGGCCAGTTCTTATTTACCCCCTGCAGCGCAGGGCCGGTCGCATCCTTCAGCGGATTGTGACAGGTAGCACAATTCGCCTGGAAGAGAGCCTTACCATCAGGGGCAGCCCCCGATTCGTTGGCGGAAAGAAGAAAAAATATAGAAAGAATCCCCGCAAGAAGCAGACGGCTATTGCGGAACATCAGTCGGAAAGATGCCGGCACAGGAGATAGTTTGAGATGAATTTCCCTTTTTAACAAAGCAGCCGCAAAAATACAGTGCTGTGACTGAAATCGGGAAGGATTTAAGAAAAAATCTTTACCGCACTGGGCGCGGGTTTCAAGGTTTTTTGACAAATTTTCAGGACGTGTCAGGTTACAATGTTGTGACTTGGCTTAAGAAAGATTTAACCCAGCACCTGCTAAAACGGGAATTATTTTAGCAAAATCAGATGCTGCCGGTGCGTCCCCCATCCACCGGTATGCTTGTCCCATTCACATAACCTGCAGCATCTGAGGCGAGGAAAGCGACCACCGCCGCAATTTCTTCCGGCGCGCCGAAGCGGCCAGCAGGGATCTCGTGCAGCATCTCTCCGGAGACCTCTTCCTTGGAAGCGCCCGTTTTGCCGGATTTGTTATTGATGATGGCTTCGAGCCTTCCCGTAGCGGTCGCGCCGGGAAGGACGTTATTTACTGTAATGCCGGCAGGTGCGAGCTCAACAGACATGGTCTTTGCCCAGGATGCCACCGCGCCCCGAATGGTATTGGATACACCGAGGCCTTTAAGCGGGATCTTCACTGAGGTAGAAATAATGTTAATGATCCTCCCCCAGCCTGCCGCCTTCATGCCGGGAGTAGCAAGCGTCGTGAGAATATGGTTACAGACAAGATGCTGGTTAAATGCCGCCAGAAACGCTTCTGTCACCGCATCGGTTATGGGTCCGGCTGCGGGCCCACCCGTATTGTTAATCAATATATGAATGGAGTGGCCCTTGAAAAAAGCCGTAGCGGTGGCACGCAGCTCTTCCGGCTTGCTGAAATCGGCTACGAGATAGCTGTGTTGCTGCCCCTGGTCGGCAGGCAGGCCGGCAACCGCCGTTTTCAGGGATTCTTCATTGCGGGCCAGCAGGATGCATGAAGCGCCAAGGGAGGCAAGCGCCTGTGCTGAAGCAAGGCCAATGCCCTGGGTAGAACCGGATATAAGCGCCGTTTTGCCGATAAGGCTGAGGGGAAAGAAAGACATGAGTCGATGTATTGAGCTGCAAAGGAAACCAATTAGCCAATTAGCCAATTAGCCAATTAGCCAATTAGCCAATTAGCCAATGGTGTTGGGAAAGCCCTTGAATGAGGTCCTTCCCAATCCAACACTCTAACACTCCAACACTCCAACACTCCAACACTCCAACACTCCAACACTCCAACACTCCAACAAAAAGCCCACAGCGCGGGGCTATGGGCTTTGATATAATAATTGTTGCTAATCAGTGATCGTGGTGGTGGGCTGCGTGCGCGCTTGGCAGGGCAAAGAACTCCTGCTCGGTTACCTCTTTTTCTTCAATGCGGAATTTGGTGCGCAGATAAGCGAAGAGCTTGCCGAACAACATCTGGCGATAAGTCTCGTTCATCGTCTTGTCATCCTTGGCCATTTTTTGCATATAGCTATCCATCCATGGCGCTTCCTCGCCGGCTTCCATGCCGAAATAGGCAAGCACGCGGCCCTTCATATCGTTAATAACCTCATCACGGGTTACGTTGATGCCGGATTCCTGGATAAGCTTGTCGGAGATCAGAGTCCAACGGAGCTGGTGATCAAAGCCGGGGAAATCCTTTTCCACCTGAGCTGCGCTGAGCGGCTTTTCCTGGCCTTCACGCATCCAGCGCTTAAGGAAGGGCACAGGCAGCTCGATCGGCGTGCTGTGCACGAGCATCTCATAGATCTCATCGTTGATGCGGTTTTCTGCAGCGCGCTGATATTCACGGCCGAGCTCCTCGCGCACCTTGGCGCGAAATGCGGCCTCGTCCATAATATTCTCGTTCGGGAATACTTCACCATAGAACATGATGTCCAGCTCACGGGGCACAAGCAGACCTACATTGGTGATAGCCAGCTCATAATGCTGCTCGGCAGCGGCGATGTCGTTCTTCAGCGAGTCCTTCATAAACACGGGCAGCTCTTCAGCAGTGCTAACGCCGGCCGGTGTGAACAAGATGGTATCGCCAGCCTTCTTATCCATCAGCATCTCCTGAAGCTGAGCCGGCAGCTTTTCGATAAGCACCGTGTCTTCCACCGGCGTAGCGCCCTCTACAGGATTCCCTACAGCATCTGTGGGCGTGTAGGTAGCGTAAAGGATATTGTCCTTGTGGGTAATTGTGTCCGGATTCTCCACCTTGCCGTAGCGGCGGGTCATACGCTGGATCTCATCTTCCAGCATCGAATCGCTTACTTCTACTTTGTAATGGGTAAGTGAATGATTGCCATCCAAGGCAGGGATTTGAAAATCAGGCTTCAGGCCGATTTCAAATGTAAAATCTACCTCCTGAGGATCATTCATGTCCAGACGGAGCGCACTTTCGCCGGGCATGATCATCGGCTGGCCGAAAATGCCCACCTTTTCCGCGTTCAGGTATTCTTCAAGCTGTTTGCCCGCTGTACGGAGCACCTCGTCCTGGAACAGGCTTTGGCCATACATCTTCCGCACCATTCCCGCAGGGACATTGCCCTTACGAAAACCAGGAACATTAGCCTGCTTTGCATAGCCTTTCAGACTTTTTTCGAACTGAGGGAAGTAGTCTTCCTTAGTGAGCTTTACTGATACCTTATCGTGAAGATTGCCGATGGACTGGCGTGAAATGGTTGCCATAGTGGTAATTAAGTCGTTGAATGATTGATTCGTTAAATAGACCGCCGGGGATTTTTTTGAAAAGGGGGCAAAGGTATAGGATTGGGCGGGTAGATGGAGGGTTCCCCAACGGAAATGCTTACCGGTTTATCGCTTCCTGACCGGGCAATTAAAAAGTAGACATCAGCTTAATTTTTGGCCCGATTCCTGCTGTAATGCGTCGGGTACCTAATTGATAAGCGCTTGCAGGTATCCGCAATTAAGCTTTGTATCTCCTTTAGATATGCCTCATATAGGGATACGATACGCCGCATATATGAAGAACATTCCCTGTAAGTCTTCTATAACTCCCTTGTAACTCGCCTATAACTCCCAACGCTGCATCTACCTGGAGATTCAATCAAACACCTGATCATTTTTTAAAAGCCAGTGTTATGCCTTCGAAAACAAGATCTCTGATCCCCGAGCATCCGCCTACCGCCACTCATCAACTTATAAAGACAAAAGAAGGCACATACTGGCGGGCAAAGCGTGGCCTGTTCACGCCTGTGACCCTCAATTCATCGGTGCAGGCTCATGCAGACGCCATGCGGGCGGCAGCTCCGGCGGCCCGTCGGATTTCCATTGCTTTGGCGCCTTACACAGCCGATCTGCAGAAAGGACGGCTTATCGCGGCTATAAGCGGCAGACTGCTGCGCTGCCTGCGCACGGAAGGGGCCATGCGATTGTCCGCCCTTGTCGGGCTGGAATTACAGCCGGAATACCCTTTGGGGCGATTGCTGAATCTCTCTTACCGTGTAGAATCGAATGAGTCGGAGGGTCGCCTACGGGTGCGGATGCCGAAGAGTGACGTGACCCCGGTAAAGCTGCGAAACAGGCTTGTCGATGGCTTCCGGATCACGGCCGTGGTTTTGTCCGGAGATCCGGCCGAGGATGCCGGGCTGCACAGTCAGGTGGTAGACACCGGCCGACTTCCGGCAATAGGTGAATCGGGTGAGCTGACGCTGGAGCTGGCGGTGAATGTGGATGAGGACTTTCTGCTGGCTTTGCGGGTTGAATGCTTTGAGGAAGGGGGCCCGGGGATCCATCCGGGGACACGGGCGATGCGGGTGATTGGAGGCAAGATGCGTGATTCGCCGGGAAAGTGACCTCGTAGAGGCTGTTGCTGGCGGGAAACGGCATTTGTGTTGATAAGCTCCTTTCGATGATCTGCGGTAAGGTTCGGATCTGTGTGGGGAACCGACCACCCCCTCGCTCAAAGAAGCCGCCGCGGCGGCTTCTTTGAGCTTTCCCCCGCCGGCGGGGGAAATCCCTCCAATATTACTTCGTCCTGATACGTTTGCCCATGCCTCGGGTTACACATCGCCCACCAAAGCGTCAGCTGCGGCAGCCAATGGCCCAATTGGGGAAATTAAATTTGTCAACCTGGGAAAAGTTGACAAATTACCGCTCGCTGCCGTACCTCCGGTGTCTTTTCATCTCATGAAAATTTCCTGGCAACGATATTCCACTCCCTTCTTATCTGCTCATTACAAAGTTGCCCGATACTTCCTTCATGCGTGTGCGCAGCAGCGGTAAAGTTGGTATAATTAAAATTTCCTTCAGCAATTTCCTTCCCGATCTGCCGGTACGCATCGCGGAACGGCACTCCTTTTTTCACCAACTCATTGACAGCTTCCACACTGAATATATAACGATAGCGCTCGTCGTCGAGGATGGAGGTATTGACTTCCGCCTGCGGCAATGCGAGCATCAGAATATCGATGCAGGCACGCAGGGATTCGATTCCGGGGAACAAGATCTCCTTCGTAAGCTGAAGTTCGCGATGATAACCTGACGGTAAATTCGTCAGCAACAGGGACAGCTCATTCGGCAAGGCCTGAATGCGGTTGCACTTACCCCGGATAAGCTCGAAGATGTCGGGGTTCTTTTTATGCGGCATGATGCTGCTTCCTGTCGTCAGCGATTCCGGGAAGCGGATAAACCCGAAATTCTGGCTGTTGTACAGACAGATATCCATGGCCAGGCGGGCTAGCGTACTTGCGATGCAGCTTAGCGCCATAGCCAGCAGTTTCTCACTGCGACCGCGGCTCATCTGCGCAGCGATGGCATTGTAATGCATAGCCCGGAAATGAAGCGCAGTGGTCGTGGCCTCCCGATCCAGCGGAAAGGACGAGCCGTAGCCCGCACCGCTGCCGAGTGGATTCTTATTGATCACCGCATACGCAGCGGCCAGCATCTCCATGTCTTCCGCGAGACATTCGGCATAAGCGCCGAACCACAGTCCGAAGGACGAAGGCATCGCTACCTGCAGGTGGGTATAGCCAGGCATCAGCACTTCACGGAAACGATCGCTCAGCTTTAAAAGGAGCTCAAAGAGCCCACCAACTTCATCTTTTATGGCCAATACCGAATCGCGCAGATACAGCTTGATATCTACCGCGACCTGATCGTTGCGACTGCGGCCGCTGTGGATCATCTTTCCCGCTTCGCCGATGCGCTGCGTCAGCAGTTGCTCCACCTGGGAATGAATATCCTCCGCATCCTCGTCGATCCGGAAATCACCCGCCGCTATCTCCGCGGCAATGGCTTCAAGGCCGGACTTTATATCCGCATAGTCCGCAGCATTCAGGAGACCGACCTGCCGCAGCATGGCGGTATGGGCCAGTGAGCCCGCCACATCGTAAGGAGCCAGCAGCAGGTCGAATTCGCGGTCGCGGCCTACGGTGAACTGCTCGGTTTTCGCCTCAGTTTGGGTGCCTTCTTTTTGCCAGAGTTTCATGATGCCTGTAATAATATTTTTTCCAGTAAACGGATGTATGTCTGAATGCCGCGCTCTATTTCCTCGAGTAAAATGTACTCATCCGCGGAATGGCTGCGGGCCGATTCACCCGGGCCCATCTTCAGCGCGGGGAACGGCATCAGCGCCTTATCCGACATCGTGGCGGAGCCGAAGCTGCCGAGCCCCAGCGATTCGCCGGCAACCACCAGTGGATGCGCCGCGTCAATAGCCGTTGCGCGAAGACGCATGCTCCTAGGCTTTACAGTGCAGGCCACATGCTCTTTTATGATCGCCACGATATCTTCATGAGTATAGCAATCGTTGACGCGCACATCGACTGTGAAACGGCATTCCGCCGGAACTACATTGTGCTGCACCCCCGCGCTGATCATTGTCAGGCTCATTTTCACCGGGCCCAGGACGGGCGATACTTCGGGAAAGCGGTACGATTGAAACCATGCGATATCGGGAAGGGCTTTGTAAATGGCATTCTCCCCTTCCTGACGCGCGGCGTGCCCCGCCTGCCCGTGTACGATGCAATCAAGCACCAGCAATCCCTTCTCCGCTATGGCCATTTGCATACTCGTTGGCTCGCCAACGATCGCGCAATCGATCTTACCTAGCTCAGGCAGCAAGGCTTCTATGCCATTGGAGCCGGATATCTCCTCTTCAGCCGTCGCGGCGAATACAAGATTATACCGCAGGTCGTCGCGATGGTAGAAGTGGAGGAATGCCGCGAGGAGTGAGACGAGCGGAGCGCCGGCATCATTGCTGCCGAGGCCGTACAGCTTGCCCTCGAGGAGCAGCGGATGAAAGGGATCCAGGCTGTATTGACTATTGGGCTTTACAGTATCGTGATGCGAATTGAGCAGGATCGTCGGCTTCGCGTCATCGTAAAATTGATTTCGCGCCCAGACATTGTTCATGATCCGTTGCGCCGGGATCTTGTGCTGTTGCAAGGCCTGCTGCAGGATCATTGCCGTGCCTTGCTCTTCATGGCTGAATGAAGGCGTAGCAATAAGCTTTTCCAGCAACCCTATGGCCTCTTCAACAATCGTCGTTGTTGCAGTGTGGTTTTTCATTGTATCTGCGTGCCGGCAGTGCCGGAAATGAGGCCAGGCAAGTCTTCCGCCTGGCCGATGATTACTTTCTGCACACCCTGACTGATGGCGGTAAATGCATTTTCCAGCTTAGGTATCATGCCGCCGCTCACTACACCCGAGGACACCAGTTCATTAAAGCGCGTTGCGTCAATGGTGGATATTACGGAGGCATCATCCCCGGCATCTAGCAACAGACCTTTTCGTTCGAAACAGTAGATCAGCTGTACGGCGGCGTTCGAAGAAAATGCCTTCGCGATCTCCTGCGCAATGGTATCTGCATTCGTATTCAGCAGGCCGGATTTGCGGTCGTAAGTGAGCGGTGCAACGACCGGCGTGAGGCCTGCATCCATCAGTGTTTGCAGCAGGGATACATTCACACTGCCGGCATCAAGATCGCCGACGAAGCCGTAGTCTCGCCCGGTCACCGGCCGCTTGTTTGCGCTGAGCACACGGCCATCGCAGCCCGTAAGGCCCATCGCGTTGCAGCCGAGCGATTGGAGGCGCGCCACCAGTTGCTTATTCACCAGTCCCCCGTAGACCATCGTTACAAGCTCCAGCGTTTCGGAGTCGGTGATCCTGCGACCATCGACATAGTTGGGCGAGATGCCGAGGCGTTCGCCTATTTGCGTAGCGACCTTGCCGCCGCCATGCACGAGCATCTTTGCGCCCTGTATTGCGGAGAAAGATGCGAGAAATGCATCCAGCCTCGAAGGACTGTCGATGATATTGCCGCCGATCTTTATAATGGTCAGCGTACTCATGCCTTTCCATTTTTAAGGATCTCCGCCAGTACCGCTTGCGCGGAACACAACCTGTTGGCAGCCTGCTGCGTGACGATGCTGTGCGGGCCATCCAGCACTTCGTCGCTCAGCTCTACATTCCTGCGAACGGGTAAACAGTGCATCACGCGGGCATTATCGGTGACTTTGAGGCTTTCATTAGTGAGCATCCAGGATGGATCGGTAGTGAGCACTTTGCCGTACTCCTTATAGCTGCTCCAGTTTTTCACATATACAAAGTCAGCTCCTGAAAGGGCTACCTGTTGGTCATGAACGACAGGCGTGGAGCCTGCAAACTGGTCCGCCAGCTCGTATCCTTCCGGATGCGTGATAATGAAATCCGCACCGCCCCAGGCAACCATCCATTCGGCAAACGAATTCGCCACGCATTGCGGGATCGGTTTAACATGGGGCGCCCAGGTCAGAACGACCTTAGGTTTACGGGCTGCGTTGAAAGTTTCTTTTATGGTTACCACATCCGCCAGGCTTTGGAGCGGATGAAGCGTAGCGCTTTCAAGGCTGACAACCGGAACACCGGCATACTGAATGAGCTTGCTGATCAGGGGCTCACTGTAATCCGCCGCACGATCGATCAGCGTAGGGAAGGTGCGCACGCAGAGTATATCGAAATAGGCGCCTAAGACCGGCGCTGCATCCTTTATATGCTCAATGGTGCTGCCGTTCATCACAGCGCCGCCCTCCAGCTCGATCTGCCAGCCCTCGGAGCCCATATTAAAAACGATCGGCTCCATCCCAAGGTTGCGTGCAGCCAATTGCGTGCTCAGGCGCGTGCGAAGCGATGGATTAAGAAAGAGCAGTCCTATGCGCTTTCCGGCGCCCAACGCGGCATCCAGGGGATGAGCTTTATAGTGCAGCGCCTGATGTATCAGCGCATCTATGTCGGGGACGTCGGCTGCTGAGATAAAATGTTTCATGTCAGAACCGCGGGCGCGGAGATAGTTGCCGTGATGGCGGTGAATAATAGGTCGGCTTCAGCCCGTTGCAGATTCAGCGGCGGCAAAAGGCGGATCACATTGGGCTTGGCTTCGCCTGTAAAAATGTGGTGTTTCAGGAGCAGCTCTTTCTTCAGGTCCTTGTGCTCTTCCGGAACGTCAAAGCCGATCATCAGTCCACGCCCGCGAACCTTCTGCAGGCGGGGTATCTGGCGCAGATGCTGCATCATGTACTCGCCCATTTCCCCCGCATGCTGCATAAGTCCGTCCGCCTCCATTACTTCAAGCACGGCAAGAGCCGCTGCGCATGCGAGGTGATTGCCGCCAAAAGTGGTGCCGAGCATGCCGTGCTTTGGTTTGATATGCGGCGCAATAAGGATCCCGCCGATCGGGAATCCATTGCCCATGCCTTTGGCCATCGAGTAAATGTCCGCATCCACACCCGCGTGATCGTGCGCAAAGAATTTGCCCGTCCGGCCATATCCATCCTGCACGCTGTCAGCGATGAACACTGCGCCATACTCATTGCAGAGCGACCGGATGGCCCGCAGGAATTCGTCCGTTGCGATATTGATACCGCCTACGCCCTGGATGCCTTCAGTAATGACCGCAGCAACTTCCCGGCTATGCGCCGCAAAGTATTCGCGCAAGGCATCCACATCATTGAAAGGCAGGAAGACCACGTTGTCGGTTTGATTGACCGGTGCGATGATGCTTCGATTATCGGTTGCGGATACTGCAAGCGAAGTACGCCCGTGGAAAGCTTTGGAAAAGGCAATTACCTTTTTGCGGCCGGTATGGAAGGAGGCCAGCTTGAGGGCATTCTCATTCGCTTCCGCGCCTGAGTTGCAGAGAAAGAGTTGGTAATCCTCACGTCCCGACATCCGCGTCAGCTTTGCTGCAAGCTCGTGCTGGATAGGTATGTTGATGGAATTGGAATAGAATCCGATCCGGCTAAGCTGATCCTGTAGCCTGGCTACATAGTGCGGGTGCGTGTGACCTATGGAAATCACGGCATGACCGCCATACAGGTCCAGGTATTTGGTGCCGGCATCATCCCATACATAAGCGCCTTCGCCTTTGGTGATGGTAATGTCGGTGAGGGGATATACGTCGAAGATGGGCATTTAGAATATTTTTTTGTGTTTATTAAAACCCGAAGTGTGGTGCCTGGCAGTGGCACACAACCGCGTCGGAACGGCGGCCACAGCCCGGCGCTGCTAAAAGCCTGCGGCTTTAAGCGTCAGGCCGGCACTTTCATCCAGGTCCATCATAAGGTTCATATTCTGCACGGCTTGTCCGACCGCGCCTTTCAGGAGATTGTCTATCGTGGAATGTACGATCAGCTTGTTACCGGCCTTTTCCGGGTAGATGAGGCATTTATTGGTATTGACGACCTGCTTCATGTCGATCATGCGGCTGCTCATGTGCGTAAAAGGAGCAGCTGCATAGAAGTTCCGGTACAGCTCTTGTACATCATCCGCGTCCAGGCTACAGTCCAGTGTCGAGCTTATATAAATGCCGCGTGTGAAGTCGCCGCGCCAGGGTACGAAATGAACCGAAGCCTCCGGCCTTTGCAATTGCGCGATGCTTTGCCCGACTTCGGCCATGTGCTGATGCTGCAGGGTTTTGTACGCCTGAATATTATTGGCCCGCCAGCTAAAGTGTGAAGTCGACGTCAGCCCCTGCCCGGCTCCGGTGCTGCCGGTAATTCCAGTGGTGTATACATCACCGAGCAATCCTGCATTCCCCAGGGGCAGCAGACCGAGCTGTATCGCTGTAGCAAAGCAGCCGGGATTGGCGATATTCCGGGCTTCGCGAATGGCCGCATTATTTAGTTCCGGCAAGCCGTATACAAAGCTCCGATCCCCGATCGTCGCGCGATCCGCAAGACGAAAATCCTGAGAGAGATCAATGATCCTCACACCCTCGCCGATCGGATGCCGCGCCAGGAACTTCGCCGATTCACCATGTCCGAGGCAGAGGAACAGCACGTCGATATCATTGCCCAGTTCCTGCGTAAAAAGAAGCTCCGTATCCCCCAGCAGGTCTGTATGCACGTCGTAAAGCGGGTTCCCGGCATTGCTCTTGCTATGGACGAAAACAAGCTCGGCGTGCGGATGACGCAGCAGCAAACGAATCGCCTCGCCGCCTGTATAGCCTGCGCCGCCAACGATCCCGACCCGTATTTTTTCCCGTGCGCTCATTATGATAATGCTTTTGCCTTTGCCTCCGCAGCCTCATTCACTGCATGATAAATCGCTACCCCATTGCCAAAGATTTTAGCGAAGCCCCGAACATCCTCTCCCGTCCAGGTGGCGTTCATTTCGCCGTAGGCGCCAAAAGCGGGATTCATAAGATCGAATGGTGATTCCACACCCGTGGTTGTAAAGCGATACGGTTGCAGGGTGACGAACACATCGCCGCTCACAGTTTGCTGTGTATCCACAAGAAACTTCTCAATGTTCCGCATCGTCGGGTCCAGCATCATGCCTTCGTGAAGCCAGTTGCCATACCAGGTAGCAAGTTGGTCTTTCCAGTAAAGCTGCCATTTGCTCAGGGTATGTTTTTCTAAGAGGTGATGGGCTTTTATGATGATCATTGGCGCAGCTGCTTCAAACCCCACCCTGCCTTTTATTCCGATAATAGTATCCCCTACATGAATGTCGCGGCCGATGCCGTAAGGCTGAGCGATCGCTTGTAAAGCCTGGATAGCCTCGACCGGCGAATCGTACACCTGTGCGTTTATCCCTTTTAGTTCGCCCTGCTCGAAATGCAGAATAATCTGCTGTTCGTCCGTCGCGGTGACTTGTGTAGGCCAAGCGCTTTCGGGCAGATATTCGTGGCTTGTCAGCGTCTCCTTTCCGCCCACGGAAGTTCCCCACAGGCCTTTATTGATGCTGTACTGAGCCTTTTCAAAATTCATCCGAACACCGTTGGTTTTAAGAAAGCCAATTTCTTCCGCGCGGCTGAGCTTCCCGTCCCGAATGGGTGTTATGATCTCAATGCCTGGCAGCATACTCTGGAACACCATGTCGAACCGGACCTGGTCGTTGCCGGCGCCTGTGCTGCCGTGGGCGATCGCGTCAGCGCCGATCTCTTTGGCTGCCTGCGCAATGCTGATCGCCTGTACCATGCGTTCGGCGCTGACGCTAAGCGGATAGGTATCGTTCTTCAGGACGTTCCCGAAAATCAGATAACGAATGCACTCTTCATAATACTGCCGGGTCACGTCCATTACGCGAAAGGAAGCCACCCCGAGGCTGTATGCACGCTGTTCGATGTCTGCAAGCTCGGCCTCGCTGAAGCCTCCCGTTTGCACAGTGACCGCATGCACTTCGGTATTCGCTTGCTGCGCCAGCAAAACCGCGCAGTATGTTGTATCCAGGCCACCACTATAGGCGAGCACAACTTTTTTCATGATATAAATGCTTGAAAGTTATTAATAGCCCGGAGCTGAAGGTTTCCGGTTGCGGACAAATAGGCGGAGGCGCTTGATCGGCCGCAGGTGTACGAACAGTCCCGACTTTTTCCTCGCGGGCTTTACGGCAGCTTGGGGCGCTTTCTGTTCCGCAGGATCGAACAGCATGGCGGTGCAAAGGCAGTTCTTACGGTCCTTGCTCACCAGGATATCGTAGTTGATGCAGCTCTTGCAGCCTGCCCAGAAATCTTCGTCCTGGGTCAGCTCGGAATACGTCACCGGCTCATATCCGAGCCCGCTGTTGATCTTCATTACCGCAAGGCCCGTCGTGAGGCCGAATATTTTCGCCTCCGGATACTTCTTTCTGCTCAGCTCAAAAATGGCGTGCTTGATACGTTTTGCCAGTCCGCTGTTGCGAAAGGCCGGATTCACGATCAGTCCGGAGTTGGCTACATAGGCGCCGTGGCTCCAGCTTTCTATATAGCAGAAGCCCGCCCAGGCACCGTCGTCGGAGAAGGCAATCACTGCCTTTTCCTCAAGCATTTTCTGCTTCAGGTATTCCGGACTGCGGCGGGCGATGCCGGTGCCGCGAGCCTTTGCAGAGGCTGCCATTTCATCGCATATGAATGATGCAAAACCGGTGTGGCTGCCATCGGCAACCATCACCCTGAAAGTAGGTTTCATGGAAATAGTATTAAAAACGAACACTGGGGCGCACAAAGCGATGCTTCGGTGCGTTAAGGGATCTTCGGGCCGGTCAGTGCCGGGCGGAAAATGTCAGGAGTGCTGCGCTATTAACGTCGCAAATAGAAAGGAGCCTGCAGAGCGGGAAAAACCATACCGGAAAGCGGTGTGGCAAAAAACCAATTGCTGATGTGCAGAGACTGCACTGCCCGGGCGGCCAGCATATGTGAAACGGTTTTTTTCATTTTCAAGTTAGAGTAAGCTTGCGCTTAAAACAGAAATTCAATTAAGAACGCAAAGTAACGGGATGCGAGTAATAATCGTGCCGATAATTTTTCCAGGAAGGTGTAAAGCGTGTTAAGTTTTTGAGAGCAGATCGTTCGGCTAGGGAGCAGCATTAATAAATAAGCGGTAGCACTTATGAGGCGACAGGCCAAGGCTGCCTTTTTTTATTGTGCTCCCGGAGTAGAATACAGGTGATAATGAGATCGGCCAATCTTGCCTGTTGCCCTGACACAGCAATTATTGGAATGAACAGGATTGATATTTTACGGAAGAACCGAAAACAGGCTGTCAATATGCTTTGAGCTGGTGTGAAACCGAAAGTTGCCGAACTTCATTTTATCGTCCAGATCAAAGCCAAGCATGAATGATCTTTTCACGGCCACAACTTTAAAAAGCGTGATTCGGTTATCGTCAGAAATGCTGTCAACCGTTACATACTTATAGGAAAGGATCTTGCCATAGTCTTCGGGATTGCTGCGCATCCCCGCCTGCCAGATCGAGTTTTTGCTTTCTCCCCAGCTATCAGAAAACAGACTGGCAACACCATTTGCGTTTCCGGCATTGTAGTAACTGACAAACTTCCGCATGGCTTTCTCACAGTCGTCCCGTTTCCGGGCATAGGAAATCCCCGCCTGGCAAGCCATCAGACAGAACGTTATTCCCCCCAGGATGAGATGCTTTTTCACACCAGTGCTTTTCACTAAGATAAATACGGTGCTTGGATTATTGACCGCTGCTGCGGATTATCCCGCAGGCAAGTGCTTATGCAGGCAAACGTTAAAATCCTGTTGGAATCGGTCTGCTCATTATCCATTGGCCGGCTTTTTTAAAAATGAGCTGTAACAAAATGGTTAACAATGATTTGGAAAAGCACTTTCGTAACAGCATGGATAATGATCAGCAGTTGCCTGTATGCCGCAGCTCAGGGATATGTGGACCAGGATGCAGTAGCGCCGGTATTGGAAAGTCAGGGAAGCAGCATCGAGCCGATCACTCCCATTACCTGGCATGTATACACTTTCTCTAAGAGCGATAAGAATTTAAAAATGGCGTTGAGCCGCTTGCAGGCACACCTCGACTCGCTGCCGGGAGGCATGCAGGGTCACCGGCTGGAAATTGCGGAGCTCAGCAATCGCGTGCGCAGCAAGTATATGATCCAACGGCGCAGCCTGTTAATACCAGATTCATTTCCTGAAGACTTCCGGGCATACACGCCGTTTCCCCTCGAATATGCGGGCGGCGCAGAAATACCCCGGCTCTTTATTATAGATAAGTTTACCCAGACCTTCGGCGCTTATGAAGCCGGCCGGCTCGTCCGCTGGGGGCTCGTTTCCTCCGGCCATAATGACGACCTGACACCAACGGGTCGCTATAGCTTTAACTGGAAACAGGAGTATCGGGAATCGAGCGAGGCGCCTGAAGGCGAAGTGTGGAAGCTGCGCTGGGTTTTCAATTTCAACGCCCGGAAGGGTATCCATGTGCACCAATATCAGCTTCCGATTGCGATGGCTGCATCACATGGATGTGTGCGGCTGTCGGAATCCGATGCAGCATGGAACTATAACTGGGCCAGCCAGTGGGTGATGAAAAATGGCGTTGTGCAGCAGGAAGGAACGCCGGTTGTCGTGATCAATCATAATCCTGTAGGGATGCCCGCGCATTGGCTTTCCACGGAGGACGGAGCTGTGACGTTAGTCCGTTTGCCCGATGATCCAATGAGTTTGTCACCGGCCATGGAAGACAGAGTTGCCGGACCTTAGCATTACGGCAACTGCGATAAGCTGTGCCTTTAAACATCGCAACTAACTCGCCCGCCCCGTTAGTATTCTCCCCCAGACCACGCAGATGCCGCAGAAGGAAATTGTTGCCTTTGGGATTAAGAAAGGGCTTTCGTAGGGACGCGATCCTGTTATCATCGCTGGGATACCCAAGTTAGCGATTGGATAGAGCAACCAGGTTTTTCTGTTCGTCTGGAGTGATTATTGTCCTGGAAGTGATTTCTTGGGTGACACCTTTCGAAAAGGTGACGCCTTTTTTGATAAACCCACGCCCCTAATTGTTGGATTTGGGTGCCTGGCTTTTTGTACTGGGTTGTGGCCATTTCGATAAACTAAGCGCACCATTTGCGTCTGCCGTTGGCACTGACATTGCCATGCCTGGAACAGCCGGTTTTTTTTCCTGAACGTTCATCCCGAAGGGATGGCATGTTTATAGAAACACCCACCGGAAAAACATGCGACCCCGAAGGGGTCGAACCGTATGCCAGGGGATGCATTACTATAAACATTGCATCCCTCCGGGATGCTCAGTTGCCCGGAGATCGATTCCCCTGGCTGCCGGCGCTTCCGCGATGGTAAGAGCATAAGACGGAGTGCTACAGATCTACTCGGTGCAAAAACCTTGTAGGAGCATGATCTGCCGGTCGGTCAATACCACCGGAAACCGGCACTGTTGCCTGTCGACGCGACTCAGCCAATCTAATATCACGAATACCTGCACAAGAGGTTCTCTGCTGACGCCACACCTTCACCTGGAGTTTTCAACGGAAATACACAGAATCCATTATAAAATTTTTCATTCACCCGAATACTGGAGTAACTTAGATGCGCTCACCGTTTTTATTGACCATTTAAAACACCATTTTATGATTCGTGTGTTTTTATCCATCCTGATCGGAATTTGCTCCGCGGGGATGCTGCTGGCGCAAAAACAGGTAAACATCTATAAGATTGGCGATATCTCTGCCACAAAAAAAGTTCCGCCTCCCCCGCCTCCCTTCTATTTCAACAATTGCAGCAATCCGCCAGTGTCCGGCAGTTTTGTAAAAGGGACGCCTACCTCGGCCACGATCACACTGGTATATGTTAATGCGAATGGCAGCGTCTATGCCGCATTCACCAGCCCCACCATTAATGGCATCAAGCTTACCGCCAATGGAGGAACATTGACCACCGGCACGGGCAGCATCACTTTCACGGCTTCTGGCACGCCGGTAAACGCGGGCAGCTATACTATCCCGGTGAGCATTGCCGGAAGCATCACCTGTAATCTCCCGATTGCAGTATTGAATGCTCCGCCAAACCCGCCTACCTGCACAGATCCCGGCACTACGCCTGGAAATACCGGTTGCGTTAAATTCACCTACCGGGGCCAGCAGGTGACGTACATGACCGTGAGGGCTGCAGATGGAAAGGTGTGGCTCCAGCAGAATCTGGGCTCTCCGCAAGTCCCCATCAATGGCAATGACATGGCGTCTTTCGGCCATTACTTTCAGTGGGGACGCTGGGATGATGGAGGCCAGGTTCCAAATAGCCCCACAATCACGGGAAGCTCCACACTGAACAATCCTTCCCATATCGCGTCGGGGAATGCCAATTTCATCAAAGGAACGTCCGTGAGCACGTCGTGGTGGGGCGCGGGCGGATCGTCTTCCAATACCTGGACCGGAGCCACAGCGTCGGCCACCAACGGAAAAGACCCATGCGCAGCACTCGGCGCCGGCTGGCATGTACCCAGCAGCGGGGAATGGCTGAGTGTGTTAAACCTCGAATGGGTGTTCGATAATGTATCTGCATTTGCCTCCAATCTGAAACTGACCGAATCAGGCTACAGGACGTCCAGCAATGGTGTGATGGTTCCAAACTGGGTGGGTGGCTACTATTGGACGAGCGATGCTTCCGGCACATTCACATCCAAAAATGTGTTCTTCGACTCCTCGTACCCGAATCTCATCTCCGTAACAGATCGTGGTTACGGGTTTAGTCTTCGTTGTGTGAAGTAGACTTGCTGCGCACTAACGCTGCGTAATGATTTGCCAACAATACATTGGCCCAGGTCCGGCAGGAAACTCAGGAAGCTTGCCAAATGCGCTGCGGCGTAACACAGGTACTTTGAAATGCCCGGCGTGGCACCTTTCCGTCTCTGTACTGAAAATTGCTCCGCAATATTGGAAGGTATCCGGGAGTTTATCTGGGCGATGAATAGAGTTGCCCTTGTGATAATTGCCGTCCTGCTTGTTTGTGGAGGACATTGGCGCGCCGTTGCGCAGGACAGAAAGTTGCATTTCGCGCTCACAGCGAGCGGCAGTATCAAATACCCCTTCATCGGCGAAGCTTCAAGGAATTACCACTTGTTTGGGGAAGCGGGGATCGGCGTGGCAGGGTTGCTCGAGGGAAGTACGGAAGGATCCCTGTCGTTTTTGCCAAAATTGTCATTTTTAAGAGAGAATACCGGCTATCACAATGTATCCTCGGTGAAATACGCGCTCGAAACTATCAACCTGGTCTTCAATCCTGAAATATTGATCCCTACCCGTAATGATCGCCTGATGTTTGCAGCAGGTATCGGTGTGGACTGGATGATGGATATGGTTCTGGCTGAGTATGGCACTAACCGGAATTCCGCCGGTACCGACCTGGAAGCAATTTATGATACTATTTACGCGGCCCGAAGGCCTGTAATTCCGTTTGTTTCTGCCGGAATATTGTACCGGCTGCCGCGGGGCTTTCATATCGAGGGCTTTCTCCGACAGGACATGCGGGATGCATTTCCCTCCGGCACCATTGTTACCTTCAATAGCAACAGCGCCCCCCTAACAGTAAATCTGAGCCACCAGCCGACGCGCCTGGGGCTGGGATTTATATATGTCTTTTAATTCCAGGTCCGGTAGTTTCGCGCAGAGATGCAGCGGAGCGGAGAGGCTGCTTTGACGTTCTCCGAGCACCTGCGTTATTACGACTGTAAATTGTTCCAGCCCCGGTCAAAGCTTATTGCTCACGTAGAAACCGAGCGAGAGCCAATTTGAAATAAAAACCTTTGATTGAATTGATTCATCGTACTGCATTTGCGAACGCAGGGATAATCTCATATGTTTCAGAAACATATAATGCAGAACAATCGTACTCTCTGCCGTATAGCTTTTCAGCCGGCCAATCGCTGCTTTGGGAGCAAACATGCTTGCTGATGCTTCCCAGCCAAAGTGCTTTGAAACCAATTGCGGCGGAACGGAAGCAAGCAGGTTGAGCCCCCACTCCACTTTTCGGACTTCACCACGATCAACACCGTAGAGCTTTTTGGCGCCACGGTCATCAAATATTTGTTGGTTACGTATGCGGGTAATTTTCCCGCCGACAAGTCCAAGATATACTGCGGCATTTTCCAGAATGGTTATTCCTGCCCCCAACGAATAGATCGAGTACCCGGGGGAGTAATAGTCTGTATATAGATATCGTGTGGAAACCTGCATCGTATCCGTACGATGCTCCCATTTTTTCCAAAGCTGGGTCCTTATCTCAAATCCGCCCTGGACAGATAAATTTTTATGCAGCCGGACCTGGATATTATTCCTGACGCGAAAATTGTCTTCCGTTTTTACAGTAAGGCTATCAAAATAGTAGCGGAAGCCGTATTCGTTATAGATAAAAGTCCTTAGGCTGAAATGCTTCGTCTTTGCCAGGTTGTTTATGCTCACATTGTAATAGGCATTGAGCTGGGGAATCTGACTGCTTTCCATGCTATTCTCATATTTGACTGCATGGATCGTGGCAAAAAAATCCAGCACAAGGACGTTGACAATATCTGGCTCCCGTTTGGGCGGCAAAATCCCGGCGTCGTTAAATACGACGCGCTCAGTATCGGCCGTTACAGCACAAAGATCATCCCGCGTCATGCCGTGCTGAATCTCCTGCCCTGGAAGAGCCGTGGTATCCTTCCTCATGGCAGATTGAGCTTTCTGTATTGCAACACCCTGAATCTCATTCGCTTTGGCGCCTTGACTATCATTGACAGATGGTGCCTGAACCAATAAAAGCTTGCTTAGGGAAGGGCTTACCTGGGCCCATGAAGCGTTGACGCTTATGCACAGCAAAGCCAATGTCCCGTACAGGCAGCACATGGGTTAAAGATTGGGAATGAGATATTTTGGCTAAGGTTACCTGAGGTCTGTCGGGCGGGATTTTACAGATAGTCTAACCAGAACCGCCCCATCCTTGTATTGCACGGGATAGCTTCCTGCCGGGATCACCAGTAAATCCATTGCTCCCAACGCGCCCGATACCTCCACCGGAAGCGTGTAGTCATCATCCTGTATGAATTTATCGTTGTTGATCTGACCATCCAGTTCGTCCATCGAGGCGCGGGAAAGTCTCAGTGTCAAGATCGATTCATCGTCGGAGAGTGTGAGCGACGTTAGCCTCGTGTTGTCAGACTCGTTGGTGGTCGTTTTGGCGGAGCACATGCCCAAACCTTTCAGGCAATCTTTCTTTTTAGCGCCAAAACTCACTTCTGTCCGGATGGTAACCTCAGCCAGCAGACTGACACAGCTGCACACAAGCACTATTATGATACACAAACGCTTCATGGCCTTGATTTAATTGGTTATAGTAAGCGATTTTCCGTCTGCGGTGTTAAAGGTCACCGACCTTAGTTCGGGCGTCCGGCCCGCCTTTCTTTCTTCGATGTAAACCGCCGGACTCTCCCCATTGATCCGGGTCACTTGCATCCCTGGTTTCAGCCCTTGTTTGTACCATGCTGAGTGTATCAATACGGGGCCGGTAAGAAATGCGGAATCTTCCCAGCTGAAATAGACTTCGCGATCCATTCGTCCGCTGCTGAAGGGCAGGCTACTGATTTTATAATAAAACTGCCTTTCAGAGAAATCAAAACAGATCGACTCAAAAACCTGCTTGAGGAAAGCCAATCCCATATTCCCATACTTTGGGACGCTCCCCCGGTTTACCAATCCAGCCACTTCATATTCCGGGCATTGAAAGCCGTCAATGGTCGCCGCCGTTCTTGTATAGTAGTTTGATGTCATCATTCCACCACTTCCATCCTTTACGTCATCCTGCTTAAACGCATATTCCCTGAGGTCGGGGCCCAATGTCGCTATTAAGCTCTGGGCGTCCGGCTTCTGTATCAACAGCGAACCGGAATTTCCCGCATCGACCAGATAATCCATCGCCGGCAGATCCCCCAATACCATTTTTTGCAATACCGGATTGCCATTCCCGATAGTCTTCATCCCGACGGCGACCATCCCTTCCGCATTAAACCCATCTGCAACCTGAACCCGGAGGATTTTCTGTTTAAAGTCAATCGTCAGCACATAATCCCGGAAAAAATCGATGCCTATGATACCCAGGCAATTTGCCGGGAAAAAAGGCTGCTTTTTCGTGACCAGCAGGCTCGGCTTCATCACGGTAAATTGCCCTGCCTGGAGGACTACGTCTTTAGCAATTTTCAATTGCCTGTACGATTTGCCCAAGGCTCCCTGTACCGGTAGCCCGGCGACTTTCTCAGGAATCCATATGCGAATAGACTTACACGAATCAAAGAGGGAAGTAGAGGCCCCGCTATCAAATACAAACTCTCCTTCCAAACTGTTTGTACCTTGTTTTACCCGCAGGTGTAGCATGATCCAATCCTGCTGATAAGAAAAGGGAATATCAATCGTGCGGTCTGTTGCCGGCTGTGATATCTGTTTTTTAGTGGAGTTATGAAGCCGTACCAACCTGACAAGTCTGCAACCCGATAAGATCAGCATGATCAGCATTCCCATTCCGGCAATCGCACTTTTGATTTTCATATTGCTCTGGTTAGCCGATTGACGATTTTATAATTAGGTAGTATGCGAACCGGCGGCGCCCCAAAGATTGTTCGCGATTGCCGGATCGCATACTGAGGAAGGGCTATCCGGACGTCGCCCGGATAGCCCAGCAGATTCAGTTTTCTATTCCATCAGGTAAAGGGAACGTTGGCGAAGGCATAGGCTTGAGGACCTTTATCAGGTTGAAGTTGAAATTACCTGCGGCATCCAGCCGATACTCGCCTTGCTGCAATGCGACGCCGACATCATCCTTCATATAGATCAGAATATCCTGGGGCAATGTCAGGCTCTCTCCATCGAATACCAGGCCCTTCGCCGCTGCCATAGAGATATTCGATTCGCTGTCGAACGCGGTTACTATCTGAGTACCCGGCACAGCGACCTTGAAGTATCCTCGTTTAATAGAGATTTCCAGGTAATTCTCCATGGCGGCCAGTAATATCTTGGCAAGGCGGGTCCAGAAGGACCCCCAGCTCATAAAATATGGCGCTGCAATGCTCTTTGCAGGAATCAGGTTTAGGATCGCAATGCCGGGTAGAGTGGCCAGCACGATCATGAGTGTTTTTATCCATTTCATGGTTTAATAATTGAAGAAGCGAGGGCTTCAGTGATCGATTTGCCCCCTGCTACCAACCGGCAGGGGATTACGGCTTGCGCGCTGCTTGATGGATACCCGTTGATCAGACCGGCAATCATCTTTCAGGCACTCTTCCAACCCGTTCAAATCGCTTTTCTGCATTCGCCAGCCAGCTATTTTCCTTTTCTATCCGGGCACAGACAAATGTATTATGGCCGCTAAGCGGATTGCAATTCAGCAATGCATATGATATGCAACGCTGAATTATTTCCCGCATGATTATTGCCAGGGTCGATTTCCCAGGGCGCTGCTCCCAACCACTCATTGCGGCGCCAAAATCAATTCATTTCTGGCCCGCAAGTCCCTGCGCACTCCTTACATAACAGGGTTTCGTATAGAGGAACCGATCGTTGGGATAAATTTCAGAAACACGGTCGTTCTGCATCATAGATTGGCGCATTATTGACCCGAAGACCGTTACCCGTGGTAACCTTCCGACAACCCCCTGTCACAAAGCCTGTCAGTACCGTTAATCCTTTTAATATGAAAGAGTTCCCGTTAAGACTGCGACTGTTACGCACTGCCAACAATTATACACAGGCCGGGCTCGCCTATGAGCTTGAGCGATCAGGAGATCTACAGGTAAGCCAAAGCACCATCTGCCGGCTTGAAAGCGGTCAAAGCATCCCCAACGCGGAAATCCTCCTGGAGCTTAGCCGCCTGTTTAAGTGCGACATCGGCCAGCTATTGAGTCCTTATACCTTTTAGACACCTAAATGCTCCGTCCCCCCGAACTTGTTTCGGGGCCTCACGATAGATGCCGAAACGAGTTCGGCATGACGCTCCGAGTCGATATTTCGAGACTTTAGGTGTCTAAAAGGATTACCCTGCCCTGAGGTCTGGGGATTGATACTGATCGCGCAGAAGCCGGGAAGTTTTTGACTGGTCCTGAATTTCCCCACGTCCTCTGCTCAGGCGCCGAAGCAACGCTACTGATATGCTTTGTCAACCATGTAGATGCCGGATCCACGACCACCCGGGAAACATGACTGCCCGCCCGGCATCATTTTGCCGGGAGTAATCCCTGAGCGATTTCATTAATTTTCCGTTCCTATGAGAGAAATGCCGATTACCGTACGCAGATCGATTGAGCTGCTGGGCCTTTGTGCAGCAGGTGTTGTCATTATTTACGGGCAGGAAGTGCTGATGCCATTGCTGATGGCCTTTTTTATATCACTGCTGATGTTGCCGCTTTTTCGCTGGCTGACAAAGCACCGCGTCCCCGAGGTACTGTCGATCGTGCTCTGCATTGCCGCTTTCGTACTGGTCGTTTTGGGTATTGCTGCTTTCCTTTCCTTCCAGATCGGCCTGCTGGTGAAGGACCTGGATGCTATCCAGCAAAACCTGATGATCCATTGGAATAAGCTTAGCGGATGGATCAATGAGAAGGCTCATTTCAGCGCAGACCAGCAATTGTCGATGGTCAAAAAACAGATTGGCGGTATCGGCGGCAATATCTCCAAATACCTGCAGGGCGCAGCAGTTTCGCTAAGCGGTATCCTCATTTTCATAGGCCTTGTACCTATTTATATTTTTCTCATTATTTTTTATCGCAACCTGCTCCTTCGCTTTACGTTTCTCTGGTTCGAAAAACCGCAATTTCCGGTGGTGGAATCGGCGGTTCGCGAGACGGAGGTTATTGTAAAATATTACCTGGTTGGCCTGCTGATACAGATCGCATATCTCACCATTCTCGTATCCGGCATTCTGATGTTGTTTGGAGTTAAACATGCCATTCTGATCGGCGTGACTTTTGCCATCCTGAACCTTATTCCCTACGTGGGCGCTCTTATCGGCAACATCGTCGGCGTTGTCCTGACGCTCACTTCTTCACAAGACCTCACACAAATATGGATCGTACTGATCACTATTGCCGTCGTGCAATTTCTCGATAATAATATCCTGATGCCGCGCATCGTCGGCTCGAAGGTGAAAGTGAATGCCCTGGCCAGCATCGTCGGCATAATAATCGGCGGTACAATGGCCGGTGTATCCGGCATGTTCCTGTCTATACCGATAATGGCTGTGCTCAAGATCGTTTTTGATAAATCTGCCTCGCTGAAACAGTGGGGCGTGCTGTTGGGCGACGACCGGCCGCAACACAGCGTGATGAGCGGCTCGATCTTCGGCCTTAAGCGCAAGCTGGAACACAAACGCGATGCGGAGGTGAAGGATGCAGAGCAAGATGCAAAGGCCAAAGACGTCTGAAAATCAACATACCACACATAACACAACGCATGAAGACATACCTTTATCCGGATGCGTTCCAAGCGAGCCGGTAAGTTAAGATTTGTAGTCCTCCTGCTGTTTCCCCTTCTCCTTTCGTGCCGGGCCGACGCAGGCTCAGGCGAGAAAAAGGCGGTCAATTTCTTCCCCGAAAATTTTGAATCCGGTGATAAACGCGCGTACGCGGCGGGCGATGTGGCGCTGTCGACCGGCCTCTGGCGGCTAAAAGGATGTCTCATCGGGAATACCGCGCAGGACGCGAAAGCCGAAAATGCAGCACTGCGCCTTAGCGGCGGCGGCAGCGCAACCATGCTCTTCGATATATACGGCGAGGTAAAAACCGTCCGCTTTAAATACGCGCTGTTCGGGAAAGACAAACAGACTACACTTTCGCTCTGGTACGCGTCGGATAGCAGCGGACGTTGGCAGCCCGTGGGTACCCGCCTGAATGTATCCAACCCCGGTATTGCGGCCGCAAGCGTCCCTGTGCACAAAAAAGGAGCGCTGCGCTTCAGCATTCGCAATGACGGACCGCAACGGGCCAATGTGGATGATTTTGAAGTAGTAATGGCTGATGGCAGTACGGCAGCAGGTCGCGCTGATCACAGTAAAAACACGCCGACAAGGGATGACAATCTCGCCCTCGGCAACCCGAGCAATGCCGCTACAGATGGGGCACATGCGAATAATTACCTCCTGGTCCGGCCACAATACGCGCTGTCCTACAATAACGAAAAAGGAAAAGCGAACTGGGTGAGCTGGCACCTGAGCATGGCCTGGCGCGGCACAGCGACACGCTGCGACTGTTTCCTTCCCGACGGCGACCTGCCCCACTCGTTTTTCCATCCTGCCAGCTCCGACTACTCCGGCAGCAGCCTCAACCGCGGTCACCTTTGCCCTTCTGAAGACCGGACCGCGTCTGCCGATGATAATGCCGCCACGTTTCTGATGACCAATATTACCCCGCAGGCACATAACCTCAATCAGCAAGCCTGGCAGGATCTTGAACAATATGCGAGGTCGCTTTCAGCCCGGGGCAATGAGCTGTATATAGTAGCCGGCAGCTATGGCCGGGGCGGGGAACGCAAGAAAGGCGGCATTACCTACTCCATAAGTGGCGGAAGGATCGAGGTCCCGGCTCATTTCTGGAAAATTATCGTCGTGTTGCCGGTGGGTGGGAATGATATCGCCCGTGTTTCAAAGGATACACGGGTGATCGCAGTCGACATGCCGAATACACACGCGAATGTTACAGGTGACTGGAGGGACTATCGCTGTTCCGTTAAAAGCATCGAGGAGGCTACTGGCTATCGCTTTTTAAAAAAAATACCGAAAGAGATCGCGGTGTCATTGGTGCAGAAAGTGGATAATGGCCGGGAACCCTAATTTTTGATCGCGTTCAGCGGAGGCACGAGTAAACACTTCTCACTACCGGGGGGATTTTACCTGCCGTCTGCTTTTCCCGTTGTTGGCGGCCGCCGGTGCGGCAGGATGCTTGCGTCAGAATAAATTGCCTGTGGCCGGCCGCACCGTCGCCGGGCTCTACGCTTGTAGTGGCGCGGCATGAGCCTGGCGCAAAAAAACAGCCCCTTCCCGCCGCGCCAGCTACCGCTTCGATCCCTGCCGCGGTACTCCCTTCCGTGCATCTCACCTGGCATGAGCGGACGCTCGTCCCCGTATTGTCTATTGACGAATTCTTAGCCCAGCAATTCCGTGAGCGCATGGATAAGCAGGCCTACCAGACCACCGACGATCGTTCCGTTGATTCGGATAAACTGCAGGTCCTTGCCTACCTCCAGCTCCAGTTTGCGGCTTAGCTCGTTGCCTTCCCAATTACCTACTGTATTGCTGATGAGCGCACCAACCTGTGTGGCATTCCGGAGAATATACTTATAAGCTGTTTGCCTGATCCATCCATCGATCTTCTGTTGCATGGCGGGATCGGTTTTCAGGCTTTGCGCCAGTTCGGAAATGGTGCCCGAAAGGTATTTTGAAAGTGCGGAGGCCTCGCTGCCCAGCTCATGAACAAGCGTAGCCTTGACCGATTGCCAGGTTGCCGACGCATACTCCTCGAGCTTCCCTGCCGAGAGCAGGCTGCCGCTGAGCCGGCGGAATTCCTCTTCCCATTTCGGCTCCGTCCGCAGCTTTTCCACGAAAAGACTAAGCTGAGCCGAAATTTCCGCACGCACACGATGGGAGGGATCATGCTCAATTTCCTCAAAGTAGCCCGCCAACCCGTTCGTGATTCCCGCAGCGAGCTTATTGTCTACAAATTTTGGAATGAAAAAATAGCTTTCTCCCTTTACTTTTTCCCGCACCATGCGCTCGTTTTCACTGATATAGATCCGCACCTTTTGCGCAAGCAGCGTGACCAGCTCCTCATGCGAGCCCTTCTCGACGAAGTAATGCAAGGCATTGCCAACGATCACATTGAGCTTTATTTCGGACAGCAGTGCGCTCCCTTTTCGCGCGAGGAATGCTGATATGCTCCTGTCATCCATCTTATGCAGGATATCGGCCAGGACGCGATTTATCTCAGTAACGATTAAATGCTTGTTTTTTTCCTTTTCCAGCCATTGCGCAGCATAGGCCGCCACGCTCAGCTTCCTGATATAAGGCCGGATATTGCCGGCTGTCAGGAAATTGGATACGACAAAAGTGCCGAGGTTGTCCCCGATAGACTTCTTTCCTTTCTCAATCAGGTTGGTATGCGGAATGGGAATGCCCAGGGGATGATGAAACAGGGCCGTTACGGCAAACCAGTCGGCCAGAGCCCCCACCATTGCCGCTTCTGAAAAGGCCTGTACATAGCCGATCCATGTCGCCGCATGCGTGCGCGAAAGCCAGACCATAGCTATATATATCAGCAGCATCAGGCCGAACAGGCCTGTAGCCAGCCGTTTATGAGCTTTTAGCTGTGCTGCCTTTTGGCTATCGTTCATCGATTAAAGATACCAACCTGCCCTGCAGTCGATCAGTCAAAAACTGCTTTTTGTACGGACATAAGAAAGCCCCTGCGCACGCCTTCTTCAACAAAAAGAAATAGCTGCGCCGGGGCCGCCTGTCAAAAGCTCGGGCCTACTGCGCCGGAGCCGGAAATTCAGGATATTATGGAAAGATAAAAGTTGCTGTCGAATCCTTCTGCACGACTACCGTGAGCTGACGAAGGACCGGAGCCCCTGAGATATTTTCGATCTGCTCCGCCCTTACCTGGTGGGTGCCGACCACGATCTTCGGGTATGTAGCTGTATCGCCGCCATACAGGTTTCCGTATAGAAACCCATCCAGGAAAATATTATACCGGTCGGCGCTGTTATTAATATAACGGACCGAACCCTTGTCAGGGACATTATTAATGTCTTCGTCCTCTTTGTTACAGGCCGCAGAAGTAATCAGCGCAAGTGTGGCAATAGCGTAAAGGGTCCTTCTCATGGATGGTAGTTATTTCCCGGATTGGCGCGGGCGAGGCAAAGCTAACTTCTGTTTCGTAATTGTGGTAATGCTTTTGGGGCAAACCGGCGCTCTGTTTCGCTCTTTCTTTTTCCCGCATCATCTGCGAATTGCGCCTATTCGGCAATCTTGGAGTAAATTCCATTATACGACCAACATACATTAGCAATCAACATTCAAAAACACACAATTATGAAAAAACTTCTCCTCTTTCTCACAGTTTTTTGTTCGGTTGCTATAGGATCCAACGCAGCCATCTTCACAGTGATGGTCAGCGATTTTTCATTTAATCCGGCTTCCGTTACGGCCCATGTAGGCGATACCGTAAGATGGGTTTGGGCAAACGGCACGCATACAACTACGAGTACGAGCGTTCCGGCAGGCGCTGCCGGCTGGGATGCACCGATAACTTCGGGAATGAATGTGTTTAGCTACAAAGTCATGCAGGCTGGCACGTATAGCTATGTATGCACGCCCCATGCACCCGGAATGGCTGGTGTGATCAATGTACAATCCTCCGCCTCCGTACCGAATACCGCTCCGGCTGCGCTCTTCCACATTGTGCCGAATGCCGGTTCAGGCAGCCTGCACATCGCGCTGTCGTCTGAGGGCAATACAACGGTCTCAATTATCGATGCTTCCGGCCGCCTTATTAAATCCGCCAGCTACAGCGGGGCAAAAACCTTTGACCTGTCTACCGCAGAGTTTGCTAACGGGGTGTACATTATCCGTGCAGCTAGCGGCGGTCAGACTTATGCAGAGAAGGTCGAGATATCTCATTAAGGGTATTTGTTTAATGTCCCTGAAAGGCTGCTCTTAAAAGGCGGCCTTTTTGCATTTTCAGCATGCAATTATTTAGTCGACCCTCAAATAAGCTGAGTGAGGCCACTGCATTGGTATAGGTAATTGGGGGCTGTATAAATGAACTACAGGGAATCTAGGACCGAGGGTAAAAATCCTGCAAACGGGAAGATGGATTCTAGCCAAAGAAAACTGCCTATTAGAGTAGTTCTTACAATAGTGCCGGCCCGCCCGCTGTGGGCTCCCTCCTGCCGTCGGGATGACAGTGCGAGAGATATGGTGGGAAAGGGTTTTTACTACAGGGTTTTTACTACAAGACTGTCATCCCGACGAAGGAGGGAGCCCACAGCGCATGGGGAAACTTTTTTTGGCACCAGAACCTTGATCGCAGCCAGAAAAGCGCGCATCGGACTGCCTTCTTCTGAATTTCGAAAATCACTTTTTGAGGGTCGACTATTTAATAACGCCTTGGTTATTCGTTAGTTAGCGATATGTGATTATTTGCCGAAAATGTCTGATTGGCAGCATTTTTTTAGACTGCCGGCCAGACAAAACGATTTCCGATGAAAATGAACAACTTAAAATTTAAAGCAATTGCCGCAGCGGCTCTGTTTCTGAGCGCCGGTTTTGCTTCCTGCACGAAGTCAGACGACTCCGACAACGATACGCCCGCCGGGTCAGCCCAGGTGAACGTTCGCCTCACTGACGCCCCCGCCGAATACGATGCCGTGTGGCTTGACGTTCAACAGGTTGTAATAATGTCCGATGCAGGAGTTAATACCACCCTTACGCCTTCGCGGCCCGGCCTCTATAATCTGCTCGCATTGCGCAATGGCATTGACACATTATTGGTGACCGCACCCGTTCCCGCCGGAACCGTTTCCCAGATCCGGCTCATTCTTGGCCCTAATAACAGCGTCGTTGTCGGCGGACAGGCCTATCCATTAAATACACCATCGGCTCAGGAAAGCGGGCTGAAGCTAAATCTTCATGAGACGCTGAGCGCCGGCGGCGCCTATACATTCTGGCTGGATTTCGATGCCGGAAAGAGCATTCATCAAACCGGCAACGGTAAGTATATGCTGAAGCCGGTCATCCGGGCTTATACCGCACAAACTAATGGGCAAATTTCCGGATTTGTGCTCCCGGCAGCCGCGCTGACAACGGTGTATGCAATAAACGGAACCGACACATTCAGCGCCATTCCTGCTCCCAACGGGTATTACAAGATAAGCGGTTTGCCCTCCGGCAATTATCAGGTATACTTTGACGCTGCGGTATCGGTATATACTGATCTGATGCTGAATGACATAGCAGTGACCTATGGATCGAGCACCGATCTGGGGACCAAAATCCTTCTTTTGTAGCGGATTTGAGATAATCCCAGCACTGTGTCTTAAAATAATAAAGGCTGCCCCGGTAAAAGGGCGGCCTTTATTGTTTTCTTGCTGCACGCAAACAAGTATTTTTATGGAATCCCCGCCCCAATCATGCGTTTGCTTCTATTAATACCTGTATATCTGCTTGTTGTGAACCCCGTTTGGGCGCAGATATATGAGGTCAGCGATGGGTCGGTGCACATCCATTCGGATGCGCCCCAGGAATTGATACGCGCACAATCTGTCCATCTGAGGGGCGCTATTGACGCTGACAAAAAAGCGTTTGCGTTCCGGATCCGGATGAGCAGCTTCCAGGGATTTAACAGCCCGCTCCAAAAGGAGCATTTTAATGAGAATTACATGGAATCGGCGAAATTCCCGGAGGCAATCTTTACGGGGAAGATTATCGAAAATGTGGACATCAGTAAGGATGGAGAATACAATGTGCGCGCCAAAGGGAAGATGCAAGTGCACGGCCTTGCTCAGGAACGTATCATCAAAGCCCATATTTCCACGCAAAAAGGAACGGTCACCGTCTCCTCCGATTTTAGTGTCCTGCTCGCCGACCACGACATAAAAATCCCCCGGGTAGTTTACGATAAGCTTGCCCCCGAGATAAAAGTATCCATCAACGCCAGACTTTTGCCCCGGTCGTGAAGCGTGTCTGCCTCCTCATATTAGCCGGCTTTCTTGCGCTGACAGCATGGGCACAACGCCCGTTCAGCCGCGACTTCTGGCTTAATGAGAGTAATACACCCGTCAAGGTCAATGCGTTAGCCACCGATCAGCACGCCTATCTCTGGCTCGGCACCGACGCAGGACTATATCGCTTCAACGGCCACAGCTTTTCCGCCATACTAAATACTACCGGGCAGATAAGCGCCCTTGCCACCGCCGGCGACACTGTTTATTGCGGATATGCCGATGGCCGGCTGGCCTTGTACACAGACGGAATTTGGCGAACAATTCCGGTGAGTGGCCAACGCCCTGCTTCCCGGATCAACTCGTTGGTCTGGCATGCGGGATGCCTTTGGGCCTGTACGGATGAGCAAGGCGTCTTTGCAATTGTGCATGGCAAGGGTTACAACCTGAACAGCAGCAATGGCTTATCAGACAACTACGCATATGCGATCACATTCCCCGGCGTTGCCGATGCGCTGGTGGCTACGGACCGCGGAATCAACCATATTGAGATGCAGGCCAACGGCAGGATCAAAGCGCGCGTGGAGCCTGCCGGCGAGCTTCCGGACAATATCGTTCGCGCTATTGCATCCCGACCGGCAGATTCCGGTATCATATGGGCAGGCATGCAGGATGGCGGGCTGCTTCGTTATCCTTTCCATTCCAAAACGGCCGACGGATCAACGCCCGCTGCGACGGAACCAATCCGGACGAAAAACTGGTCGTGGGGGCAAATAAATGATGTGTTACCGCTGAATAGCCGTCATGCCTGGATAGCAACTGAAGACGGCTATCTCGTTGATTGTCAGTTGTCGGATGAGTACGGCCTGCAGATGAAGCCGCACCATTTCCCGGGAAAGCGATTCCGCAAATTACTGCAGGACGTAACCGGCAGCCTCTGGTGCGCGACCGTGGAGGGGATCACTATGATCACTGACAATTACATCTCCTACCTGCCGGTCAGGGAACCTTATGCTCTTTCCCGCATAACTGCGATGGCCTGCGACCGGCATAACAACCTGTATTACAGCCAAGACGCCATTCTATACAGATGCCCGCTGCTCAATCCGGATTCCGTAACGGCAGTTCTGAATGCAAAGGCAGCGATCACCTGCCTGTATGCGGATGCCGCTGACCGCATCTGGATCGGCACGCTCGGGGCGGGGCTCTGGTGTAAGAACGGCCAGAATTTCCGGGAGATACAGGAAGTGCCAAAGCTCCTGGCCGGGCAGATCCTGGATATTTCCGGCATCGGTAAACGCCTTTGGGTATCCAGCCTCAACGGTGTGGAAGAAATCGAATTCGGCCCGGATGCGGGCAGCGCGCCGCTTAATATTGTCCATCACGGCAAGCATGCAGGTGTCGGCAGTGATTACGTTTACCAACTGTTCCCCGACCGGGAGGGAAATATGTGGATGGCGACAGACGGCGCCGGTATTTGCCGGTACGATGGCGCCCGATATCGTCATTGGGACAGCAGCTCAGGTTTTTACAGCAAAGTCGTGTACAGCATCACTGAGGATTCGGCAGGGCATATCTGGGCAGCGACGCTGGGCAATGGTCTTTATGAATATTCCGGCAATGCCTGGCAGCATATCGACCGGCGCCAGGGTCTGCAGGATGTCAGTATTTCCGCCGTTGCAGCCAATGCCAGCGGGCAGGTGCTGATCGTACATGGAAAAGGCATCGACGAATGGTATCCGGGCAGCGCGCAATTCCGTCATTACAATCGGCGACTGGGAATGGATATTGATAGTCAGAGTAATGCGCTGAACTGTTATGCCACAGATACGGCAGGCAATGTCTGGGTTCCCTTTGAGCACGGCCTGATCTGCTTCCATAACCTGGGTAAAGCCTACGACCTGCGGCCGGGAATCGCCATTGGCGAGGTATCGCTTTTCTTTAAAAAAATACCCGCCGGGCTGCATAAATTCGGGGCCGGCGAAAATCATATCGGCTTCCACTTTGAGGGAATCAACTTCGCCAATCCCGAACGGGTGTATTACCGCTATCGGCTGAACGGCTACGATACGGGCTGGGTCGCTACGATCGACGAATCCGTCACGTTCCCCCAACTTGCCCCCGGCAGCTACAAATTCGTCGTGCAGGCATCGTTGAGCCCTGATTTCCGTGCGGCGCGCTCTGCCGAATACAGCTTTTCGATCGACGCGCCGCTTTGGAAACGCAAATGGGCGATCGCGCTGGCCATTTTATTAATCATTGGCGCATCTTATGGATATCTGCGACTTCGCGAACAGGGTCTGCGTCGCACAGCTATGTTACAGAGGGAGCGTATGATGGCTGAATATGAGCAACTGAAAAGCCAGGTAAACCCGCACTTCCTGTTTAATACTCTTAATACGCTCGCCAGCCTAATCGAGGAAGACAGCGAAGCTGCGGTTAAATACACAATCCAGCTTTCCGACCTGTACCGGAGCATGCTCGCTTATAAAGACCGTGATCTGATTTATCTCTCCGAGGAATTGACCCTCCTGCAGAAATATGTTTTTATCCAGCAAAGCCGCTTCCGTGACTGCCTGCATCTTCATACGGACATACCGAAAGAGATAGCGGCAGGCAAGCGGCTCGTACCTCTGGCGCTGCAACTGCTTGTGGAAAATGCCATTAAGCATAATATTGTCTCCACCGCCTACCCCCTGCATATCCATATCACTGCCACCGAAGACACCATCACCGTCCGAAATGCGCTGCAACCCAAAGTAAGCAAAGCCGCCGGCGCCGGACTAGGATTGGGCAATATCTCGCGGCGTTATGCGCTGATGAGTAACAGGCCAATGGAGTATGGTATCCGGCGGCAGGAATTTGTTGTAACCCTACCATTGCTATGAACATTGTAATCATTGAAGATGAGGTATTGGCGAGTACCCGGCTAAGCAAAATGCTGCGCCAGGTGCAGCCCGGCGTTAATATCTCATGCTGCCTCGACGGCATTGCCGCAGCCCAGAGCTGGTTTGCCGAACACCCCATGCCCGATCTCGTGATGCTCGACATCCATCTCGCTGACGGATCTGCATTTGACCTGCTTCAACGCGTGCCTATCACAGCGCCCATCATTTTCACCACCGCCTACGATCAGTATGCGATGGAAGCATTTAAGACAAACAGCATTGACTATCTCCTCAAACCGGTAAAGCCGGAAGATCTGAAGGCAGCGCTACAGAAACTGAGTGGTCTTAAGAAGCTTTTTGCTGCTCCGGGCGAAGATCATCCGGCCCGCGAAGGCATGGCGAAACCAGGCATCAAGAAGCGCTTCGTCATCCGCATCGGCGAGCATCTGAAAACGCTGGCTACCGAAGATATCGCGTACTGTTATTCAGAAAGCAAAATGACGTATGCCCGCAGCATCGATGGGCGGAACTTCCCGATGGATCACAATCTTGACGCGCTTGAGCAAATGCTTGATCCTCAGGCATTCTTTCGCATAAACCGGCAATACATTGTTTCGCTGAAAGCAATTGAGGAGATGCGCGCCTACACCAAAAGCCGCGTGATCATACGATTAAAGCCAGCAGGTAAAGAGGCGCCGGTAGTCAGCGCGGAGCGAAGTGCCGATTTTAAAATGTGGCTTGGCGGCGAGCTATGATCATTTGTGAATGCCGTTCACTCCATTGTTTCACTCGCTAATATGCCTGTCTTTCAACAATTTTACCCGTCCGTTCATCCGCGCTTTTTCCCGTTTCATCTTATCCTGCTTCCTCCTTCCCCTTCCGGAAGATATATTTGAGTGTATTTGCTTTACGATGACTATACACACTTCTTTCAAACGAAGTACATTTATCGGAATGCACTTTACCGGACAAATAAATACAAAATGAAAATAATATTTCCACTTTTACTCCTTGCTGCATTTAGCAGCTGCTATAACGATAAAGCTGAGCTTCTCTATCCCACCAGCACCTGCCAGGCGGATAGTGTGACTTATTCAGGAGTGGTGAGTCCGATATTGATGGTTAACTGTGCGTCAGCCGACGGTTGCCATAAGACAGCCGATGCCGCTACTTCAGCAGGGGTATCGCTTGATAATATAGCTGGCGCCCAAGCCGTTGCAAATAATGGAAAGCTTGTCGGCGTCATAACCCACGCAACCGGCTACAGTCAGATGCCTAAAAATCTGCCCAAGCTGGACGATTGCAGCATTGCCAAAATAACCAAATGGGTGACCGACGGCGCGCCCAACAACTGAGTTACAGATTAAATATTCGATCAACAATTTCGCCATGAAAAAAACAGCGTTATTTCTTTTATTTATTGGCCTGACTACAAACAGTTTTGCCGAGCGTTTCATGACCCGTACCGGTAAAGTGACCTTTTTCTCATCCACCCCCCTGGAAAACATCGAAGCGGTCAACAATGAGACAGCCTGCGCCGTTGACGGAAGTACGGGTGATCTCGTTTTCCAGGTACCGGTCAAGAGCTTTAAGTTTGAAAAGGCATTGATGCAGGAGCATTTTAATGAGAATTATATGGAAAGCGATAAATACCCGAAAGCGGAATTCAAGGGTAAGATCGCCAACCTGAGCGCCGTGAATTTCAGCAAGGACGGGCGCTACGATGTGACCGGTACCGGCAAGCTGACCATCCATGGCGTAACCCGCGATGTAAGCGCTCCGGGAACGATCACTGTGCAGGGCGGCAATATCACTGCCGCTTCGAAATTCAAGGTGCGTCCCTCCGATTATGGCATTAAGATCCCGGGCGTAGTTTCTGACAAAGTGGCGAAGGAAATTGAGGTAAGCATCAGCAGCATGATGACCCGCAAATAAGCGGATCGGACATCCGGCGGCGATCGTGGCCCGGCTATCTGGCGTATCATTGCGGGTTAGCGGGCGTTCTACATACATCAAACATCAGTTATGCTTTCTAGAAAGTTACCTATTCTGCTTTGTCTTATAATGATTGGCTTGTCTGCCGCTCATGCTCAAAATCAGGATTCTCTCCGTTCAAAGGACGCAGCTCATGACGACGATCTGATTGGCCTGCTCGACGAAGAACCGCCAAGCGCCAAAAAAGAGTATGTCTCAGCGACTTTTAAAGCTACCCGGATCATTAACGGCCATAGCATTGAGAATGTGGGCAAAGGCGTGCTTGATTTTCGCATTTCTCACCGTTTCGGATCTATTAATGGCGGCCTTGAAGAATTCTTCGGCCTCGATGGCGCCACGACGCGCCTGGGATTCGACTATGGTATTACCGACTGGCTTATGGTGGGCATCGGGCGCAGCAGCTATCTGAAAGAAGTCGACGGCTTTTTTAAGGCCAAACTGCTGCGTCAGACCGACAATGGGCATATGCCTGTAAGCGTGAGTTTATTGGGCGCATGCGGCATTGAAACGGCAGAGGCGCCGGCGATCCCTCCGGGAACCGAATATTATTTCAGCAACCGCGTCGCCTATACGACACAGGCATTGATTGCCCGCAAGTTTTCCAATCGCTTTTCCGCGCAACTGATGCCGACCCTCGTGCATAATAACCTTGTTCCCCTGGAAGAAGACCCTAATAACGTGTGGGCAATTGGTATTGGGGGGCGTCTTAAGCTGTCGCAGCGTATTTCATTGACGGCAGAGTACTACTATACAATTCCGGAACAGAAGCTTGAAGGTTCGCGCAATGCGCTTGCATTCGGCATGGATATAGAAACCGGCGGACACGTTTTCCAACTGTTCTTCACCAACTCTATCGGAATGAGCGAGCAGACCTTTATCGGTCAGACGACGGACTCCTGGGGCGAGGGGGATATCCATTTCGGATTCAACATTTCCCGGGTATTTACCGTGGTGAAGCCTAAGGAGATGGAAGGCACACGGAATAAGATCTGGTAAGAGCGTGTAAATCAAGGGCTAAGTCATTTCGCTACGCTCTAATACCAATTGGACAGCTAAATCGGGTAACGACTCCATTCCATAATTTCTTACTTTTTGCTTGCCCAAAAAGTAAGCAAAAAGGGCAGCCGCGCGCTATGTCAGCGGCGCGCGGCGTCTAAGCATTGGACTGAAGTACTACTGAGGGTTCGGCTAAGTGGCTCCGATCAGTCCCCCTAAACGTCATCCTCCAAAACAATCTCATTGTTCTGCGCAAGAATTAGATGTCGACACGGTATAAGATCAGCCCGCCCTGCGGGATTTTCTTATGCGCGTTAAACCGTTCTTCCTGCCAGATTAGCGGTCAATGCTCCCAAATGAAAAATGAGTCTTAGACCCTTTAGACACCTAAAAGTTTCGAAACATCGACTCGGGGCGTCATGCCGAACTCGTTTCGGCATCTATCGTGAGGCCCCGAAACAAGTTCGGGGTGACGGAGCATTTAATTTCTTACTTTTTGCTTGCCCAAAAAGTAAGCAAAAAGGGCAGCCGCGCGCTATGTCAGCGGCGCGCGGCGTCTAAGCATTGGACTGAAGTACTACTGAGGGTTCGGCTAAGTGGCTCCGATCAGTCCCCCTAAACGTCATCCTCCAAAACAATCTCATTGTTCTGCGCAAGAATTAGATGTCGACACGGTATAAGATCAGCCCGCCCTGCGGGCTTTTCTTATGCGCGTTAAACCATTCTTCCTGCCAGATTAGAGGTCAATGCTCCCAAATAAAAAATGAGTCTTAGACCCTTTAGACACCTAAAAGTTTCGAAACATCGACTCGGGGCGTCATGCCGAACTCGTTTCGGCATCTATCGTGAGGCCCCGAAACAAGTTCGGGGTGACGGAGCATTTAATTTCTTACTTTTTGCTTGCCCAAAAAGTAAGCAAAAAGGGCAGCCGCGCGCTATGTCAGCGGCGCGCGGCGTCTAAGCATTGGACTGAAGTACTACTGAGGGTTCGGCTAAGTGGCTCCGATCAGTCCCCCTAAACGTCATCCTCCAAAACAATCTCATTGTTCTGCGCAAGAATTAGATGTCGACACGGTATAAGATCAGCCCGCCCTGCGGGCTTTTCTTATGCGCGTTAAACCATTCTTCCTGCCAGATTAGAGGTCAATGCTCCCAAATAAAAAATGAGTCTTAGACCCTTTAGACACCGAAAAGTCTCGAAACATCGACTCGGGGTGACCGAGCAATTAGGTGTGTAAAAAGTATTAATGGTCGACAAATTATACCAATTAGTCCCCCTGGAAGCTGCGCTTGCGTTTCGATTAGAACAACTATAAATTTCTAAGA
>JADMIO011631527.1_pt1 | contig 60230 bp, 60 predicted proteins | sample 8958161 | NCBI WGS metagenome assembly JADMIO01 (sample SAMN16585339, study PRJNA669376) | soil metagenome | isolation source: Crop rotation soil | place: USA: Cullars Rotation, Alabama | collected 2011
GCGACAACTTGTCCACGTGGAATTCTAAGCTTAGGATCCCAATGTGCTGGAAAGACGTTTCAATCATTTCGCTCATGCCGCAAATTTACGAATCAATTTGTACAAAAAAGTATAAATGAGAAAACTGGTATTTTCGTTTCGCGGAAAAAAACAAATTTTAACCCTCTTATAGCTTAAATTTTATTTCAGCTTGCTAACTTCTTCGCTATAATATTTCGTTTCCTGTATTACTGAAACCAGGTTCCCGCCTGCGGGATTGATGGAAGAAATTGTTGCTGTTGAATCGCTGTCAGAATTTGAAGACGAAATGCTGTTGCAACCTGCAAGGCATGTGAGCACAAACAGGAGTAAATGGTTTAATTTTTCATTTTTATATGGTGGTTGGCCTTGTAAATATTTGAAGAAGCAATGAAAAACACTAACCCTTCTTTTATTTTACCTGGCCTGATCTCACTTCTTTTATTGTAAACAGGTAAGCATGTTTTTCCAGGTGAAGCTTTTTCTTTCTTTCCAGCAGCAATGCATGTGTAAATGAGGCGCCGTAATAAAAAATAAAGGAAGAATAAAAAACAAACAGGAGTATCAATACGAAAGAACCGGATTTGCCGAACACCGCACTCAGCCCGCTGGAAGTAAGAAGAAAACTTAAAATAATTTTACCGGCGGTAAAAAGTATCGCGGTAAAAATACCACCGGTTAAAGCGGTTTGCCAATCCGGGTGTGCATTTGCAAGGTATTTGAACAAAACAGAAAACCAGCAGGCAGTAATCACAATAAAAATTAACTGGCTGGCAATTGCATATATTACCGGGTTATAGTTATTCCAAACCTCCCTGATATAGTCTTTCAAAAAAATCTGCAATGCGGTAGCAATTAATTGGGTCACCAGCACAATGCAGGCAAAGGCAATAATGATAGTTGATTTTAAACGCATCTTTAAATAAAATTTCAGGTTAACCTTACGCTGAAGCTTTACGTTCCATAATTCATTAATTGAATTTCTTACTACGCCGAATAAATTGGTTACAACAAAAACTAAAAAGAGAAAACCCAATATGGCAGCAATCCAGTTATGTGCAAGCTCAACAAACCGGTTAAGTATTTCGTAAACCTTTACTGAGCTCTGCCTGCCGATGACGGAAACGAGCTGCGGAAATATTCCTTTTTTTACTGCGGAAGGATTATAAAAAAGGCCTGTTACTTCAATAATAATAAGAACAATAGCCGGCAAGGCAAACGTGGCAAAAAATGCCGTGGCAGCCGCTATACGCATAGGGTTTTTTGCCAGCAGATCATGAAAAGCTTTTTTTACAATTGTTATGGATTGAGTTGCATGCATACCTGTATGAACTAAAAATAATGCCAGCTAACGGTAATATTTTTTTGCCGGGTCTGTGTTTGAAAATCCTAAAAATTTAATATGCAGGATGATGATGCCCGTTTTTAAATGAATAATTATTCATTAATTTTGCGCGGTGAAACCACGGGACGATAAAAAGATTGAGCAGGTTTACCGGGCAACACTCAGCCTGGTAAAAGCAAAAGGGCTTGCCGGTATTACCATGGGAGAAATTGCAAGGGAAGCGAATATTGCAACCGGCACCTTATATATTTATTTCAGGAACAAAAACGAATTAATTAATGCATTATTTACCGAATGCAGAAACAGGTCGGCAAAAGTGTATTTTAAAAATTACGATCCCGCCATGCCGTTTAAAAACGGGCTAAAAACTATTTGGCAGAATCTCCTGAACTACCGGATAAAAAAATTTGAAGAAGCTATTTTTACAGACCAGTGCTATCATTCCCCGTTTATCACCCAAACCACAAAAGAGTTAACCAAAAAATTATTCACGCCATTGATAAGCCTTATTGAAACCGGTAAAAAGCAAAAGCTCATTAAAAAAGCCGACACATTGCTGTTGCTCACTTTTATGGCAGGCTCCATCAACGAAACGGTAAAGTATATGCAGTATTCAAATAAAAAATTATCGAAGGAGATAATGGAACAAATGTTTTTAATGTTTTGGGACGGCCTGAAAAAATAGCCCTTTTTTTGAATGTAAAATGAATAATTATTCAGTTAAGTAGTTTAAGCCCTTATGAAATGGACTGCCGATAAGATCATTATTATTTTTACCGTGGTCTCAGCCGCCCTGCTGCAGTTGATTGATACTTCGATTGTAAATGTTGCGCTGACTAATATCATGGGGACCCTCGGCGCTTCATTCGAAGATGCCGGCTGGATCATCACGGGCTATGCCATTTCAAATGTTATCATGATTACGCTCTCCGGCTGGATGAGCGCCCGCTTTGGCCGTAAATATTATTTTGCTGCTTCCGTAATTGTGTTCACGGTGTTTTCTGTTTTCTGCGGTTTGTCAACCAATATCTGGGAGCTTATTGTGTTCCGCATATTGCAGGGTATTGGCGGCGGCGGCCTTTTATCAACAGCCCAGGCAATTTTAATTGAAACATTTCCAAAAGAAGAGCTGGGGCTTGCCAATGCCATTTATGGCATGGGTGTAATTATTGGCCCTGCCATTGGCCCAACACTCGGTGGCTATATTGTTGATAATGCCTCATGGCAATGGATATTTTACATCAATATCCCGTTTGGTATTGTAGCAACTATCCTCACTTTACTGTATGTGAAAGAACCGAAAGAAAAAATGCATGCCGGTAAAATGGACTGGCTGGCATTCGCCATGCTGATAACTGCCATAAGCCTGTTGCAGATTGTGCTGGAAAAGGGCCAGAGCAAAGACTGGTTTGAAACCAGTTATATTACCTGGTTTACCGTGATTGCCGCCATTACTTCCATTGTTTTTGTATGGCGCGAACTGGCAGTAAAAAACCCGATTGTAAACCTGCGGCTGTTTAATAACCGCTCCTTTACAACGGGCACCCTGTTTAATTTTGTTTTAGGTTTCGGTTTATATGGAACAACCCTTGTTATTCCTATCATGTGCCAGGGGCTGCTTGGCTTTACGGCTATGCAAACCGGCTTACTTTTATTACCCGGCAGCCTGGCAACCGCTTTTATGATGCCGGTAGTTGGCTCTCTGCTCAAGCGCAACTATGTTCATCCCGCGGTATATGCAGGGCTGGGCCTCGTATTATTTTTTGTTTTCTCATACATGATGGGCCAGTTTACGCCACAGGTGGGTACCCACGATTTTTTCTGGCCTTTGATAATCCGCGGTTTTGCCATGGGTTTAATTTTTATACCCCTAACCACGATTTCCCTGGTTGAACTGGAAGGAAAAGAAATTCCACAGGGCACGGCATTAAGCAATATGGTGCGGCAACTGGGTGGTTCTATCGGTATTGCTTTAATAACAACATTTATCAGCAGGGAAACTGTTATTCATTATTCGCATCTTTCAGAAAATTTGACACTGAACGATCCTTTAACGCAGCAAAGGCTTTCTATGTTAACCAACGGGCTCATGAGTAAAGGGCTCGATCATACCTCTGCAACACAGGCTGCAGAAGGTATTCTTTCACGCGAAGTAAGCGGGCAGGCCAGTTTTCTTACTTACAAAGACATGTTTATTTACCTGGGATATTTCTTTTTGGTGCTCGTGCCCTGCCTTATTTTGTTCAGAAACAAAAAACGTAAAGAAGAGCCAGGCGAAGAAACGATTGAATGGGCAATGGAATAATGTTACTGGCACAATTTTTACTGCCTTATAAACAGAACGGTGATTTTCAGCTATGACATTATCCTAACCTTAAACGGAAACGGATAAAAATTAAATGAAATAGGCGTTCAGGGCGCGTCTTTACAGGTGCGCCTTTTTTATGCACTCTATTCACCTTGCCAACATGTGGTGTGATTAAAAAAAAACCGTGCAAGAGTGCGTAGTTTGTATGAATGTTGCATTTTTACAGCGATGAAGTATTTAATGGCTGTTTGTTTTCTCGCAGGTATAATAAAAGCACGGGCGCAAAATGATGAGAATGCAATTATAGGCAAATGGGAATCAGTTGAAAAAAACCTGATTGTAGAAGTTTATAAACAGGCAAATACTTTTAAGGCAAAGATTGCCTGGTTTTATGATGAAGATGACACTATTACGCCCATAAATGAAAGGCTCGATATAAAAAATCCAAATAAATCTTTACGTGATAGAAAAATCCTTGGCCTGCAGGTTTTATCAGGGCTTGTTTATAATCCAAAACAAAAAAGATGGGTAAATGGAAAAATTTATGATTCCAGTTCAGGACGAACATGGAGTGCTACTGTCTGGCTCACTGATGAGAATACGCTAAATGTAAGAGGGTTTTATCTTGTTCGCTGGCTGGGAAAAACACTCATCTTTAAGAGGATAGGCAATTGACCACTCTATTTTCCATAATTATGTTTAGGATACCAATCTGTTCCTCTCCCTTCCGGAATCATATCAAATAAATTCCACAGTGGCCATATCGTATCAACATGCCTTGCATTTTGTCCTTTATCAGCAGGTGTAAACAAAAGCTCGGTAGCATAAAAATGAAATATGCCTTCCCCTGTTTTACGAAACACATTTAATACGGGCTGCTGGTTTTGTTTTTCATCTTCTGCAAAATAATCTTTATTGTAAGTATTATGTAGCGATGAAAGCAGGCGCACATTCTTCCATCCCCTGCTTTTGGCCCATTCCATTAACTTCTCAATAGATGTTTTGGCAACAACCGCAATATTTACTCTTTGCTCTGCATGAAAAACCATCCCGTCAATACCATCTATAATTGAATTGCAGCTTGTGCATGGCTTTTCATTTTTAAGCGAATACATAAAGCTGTAAATGATTAATGAATCTTTTCCCGGCTCAAATAGTTCTAACAGTTTTGTTTTTTTAATTTTTCCGTTCTCATCCATCTCTTCAAACACATAATCTTCCTTTAATTTTCCGCCATTGGGCAGGTTGCGCCGCATGGCAGCTACAGCTTCAGTTTGCCTTCGTAAATCAATTTCGGCTTCCAGCAGTTCATTACGGGCATCCCTGTATGCACCAGTTTCGTTGGGAAATGATTTATCATGATAATTTTTCATACAGCTTGTTTTATGGTAAAACGTTTTTCAAAATTAATGATACTAATTATCGGTTCAACAGAAATAATTATTGACTAAAATAAACCTGCAGAGAAAATACGCAACGTACCTGGCTAACCTCAGGGTCATTAAGGAGACGATGCGTGGAAGCGAAGATCAAGCATAACCTGATCGCACCATGTTTGTCCGGGCCACTGCCTCCTCCTGTGTAACTTTATTGCGAATGGCCTGCTGCACAAGATGGCAAGCCGAAACCATGATGCGCCTGCAGCAGCCAGTCCGTTGAAGAACTATGTGTAGAACGATTAAAGCAAGATTGAATAAATGAATATAGATTTTGAAGTGTATATTTAATCATGCTTATACAACCGGACACCTATAAGCGCATTGTTTCGGCGAAAATATTTATAGATAATAATTTCCGGGAAGCGATAAACCTGGAACAAATTTCCAAACAGGCTTACTTATCCAAATTTCATTTTCACCGTTTATTTACCCGCATATACCATACAACACCCAATGCATACTTAACAGCACACCGCATTCGCCATGCAAAAATTTTACTGGAGAAAGAAGGAATAAGCATACAGGATGTGTGCAACAGTGTAGGCTTTGAAAGCCTCGCTTCATTTAGCCTGTTGTTTAAAAAGAGGAATGGCTATGCACCCTTATATTACCGCAACCTCGCCTGCCTTAAAAAGAAACTGCAGAAAGAACAGCCGCAGCGCTTCATTCCGTTTTGTGTTATCGAACAACTTAGTTCGGAAAAAAGCAAGAATGAATAAATGCTTTGTGCCCTGTGATTTTAGTTTTGTTTAAAAATAATTTTATGGTAACCAAATTATCACACACTGCCTTGTTTGTAACAGACCAGGATAAGGCTTATGATTTTTATGTAAACAAACTCGGCTTTACTGTTCGCACCGATGCAAAAATGCAAAATGGATTCCGCTGGCTTACTGTTTCACCGCCACAACAGGATATTGAAATTGCATTATTATCGCCTTTGCATGAAGGCATGAACTATGATGAGCAAACAAAAAAAGCATTTAAAATGCTGCTGGAAAAAAATGCTCTCGGCGCCGGTGTTTTATTCACACCCGATTGTTATGCCACGTATGAAGAATTAAAATTGAAAGGCGTTGTATTTAAAAGTGAGCCCAAAGAACAATTTTATGGCATTGAAGCTGTGGTAACAGATAGCTGCGGCAACTGGTTTAGCATGACACAACCAAAAGATATATAATTCCTTTATGCGTTGGTAAGATGTAGCGGCGATAATATTCATTCAGGTTCGTTTGCTTAGTAAAAAAAACAAAACGGGTTTATAAATTATTATTACCTTACCCTTACTAAAATTAACGCGTATGGAAACGATGGCCTTGCCAAAAAAAACACGTGAACTACACAATCATCATTCGATTCAACTATATGGAATGATTTCAAATTCCGCGATGATGATATCATTATTGCTACCTATGCAAAGTCTGGTACAACATGGCTGCAGCAAATTGTTTCGCAATTAATTTTTAATGGGCAGGAAGATATGGAAGTGGCTGAAATGTCGCCCTGGCTTGATTTGCGGGTGCCGCCAAAAGAAGTAAAACTGCCTGCCGTTGAACAACAGCAGCACAGGCGTTTTATAAAAACACATTTGCCGGTTGATGCGCTGGTGTTTTCGCCTAAAGCAAAATATATTTATATCGGCCGCGATGGCCGCGATGTGGTATGGAGCATGTATAACCATCATGCAAATGCAAATGAGTTTTGGTATCATGCTTTAAATGATACGCCCGGCCTTGTAGGTCCGCCGATTGAAAAACCACCTGCAGATATTGTTCAGTATTTCAGGGACTGGCTGGACAAAGATGGTTACCCGTTCTGGCCTTTCTGGGAGAATATAAAATCGTGGTGGGAGATACGAAATTTGCCCAATGTGCACTTAATACATTTTGCCAAATTAAAAGAAGATATGCCGGGTGAAATAAAGAGGGTGGCTGAGTTTTTAGATATTGAAATTGACCCTGCAAAATGGGATGCCATTCTTGAACACTGCAGCTTTGATTACATGAAAAAAAATTCCGTAAAGAGTGTTCCTTTGGGCGGTGCATTCTGGGATGGCGGTTCTGATACATTTATCAATAAGGGAACGAACGGGCGCTGGAAAGAATTGCTTACTAAAGAAGACAACGAACGTTATGAAAAAATGTGTATAGATAATCTTGGAGAAGCTTGTGCACGATGGCTGAATACCGGCGAATTATAAAGCAGTAAACAACTGTATCATTCAGCCGTAAAAAATTTATCTTTAATATGGGTCATCTTTAATTACTAAAACTACTGTATGAAAATAATACTAAGTCTGTTGGTGACGGGTATTATGGCCATGGCCTGGATTGATATTTCAAGGCCTGCTGCAATCTCAGCCGAACAGGCGAGACAAAATGTTCTTCGCTATAAACAAAGATTTGCTATTGGCTGTACTGCGCCTATTGCCTTGTTTAACCTCGATGATTCGGCCAATATTATTCCGCTGTTGGATGGCTGGGGAAAATACCGCATGCCCGTTACTGAAACAAACGACAGCGCTTATATCTATTTTCAGCAAGGCATTAATATGTACTATGGGTTTCACATCATCGAAGCGCTGGCTTCATTTGACAAAAGCACAAAATTCGACAACAGCTTTGCCATGGGTTACTGGGGCAAGGCATTGGCGTACGGGCCTAATATCAACGATCTGGGTTATGCTGCTTCGCCGGATGCATTGATTGCTGTGCAAAAAGCACAGTCTTTATCGGGTAACCTGCCCGGCGTTGATAAGGCCTTGATCCACGCTATATCCGTTCGCTATTCTGCTGACACCACGGAAACAAGAGCACATTTAGACCAGTTGTATGCAGATGCGATGAAACAGGTGCATGAACAATTTCCCGAAAGCATGGATGCGGCTACTTTATATGTTGATGCATTAATGGTACAGCATCCCTGGGATTTGTACGACCGTTACGGCAAGCCGAAAACGTGGACACCGCCCATTGTTGAAACGCTGGAAGAAATTCTGAAAGAAAACCCTGAACATCCCGGAGCTGCACATTATTATATTCATGCAGTGGAGGCCTCAGGCCATCCTGAAAAAGCCCTTACAGTAGCGGCAGAACTGCCTTCACTCATGCCCGGTGTTGCACACCTGGTGCACATGCCTGCCCATATTTATATACGCACCGGTCATTATGCCGAAGGCATTGCCGTAAACAAAGAAGCTGTAAAAGGTTATGAAAATTATTTGAGCAAATACCCTGCAGTTGCAGCCAACAGCCCGCTATACCTTATTCATAACCTGCACATGCAGGCAACCTGCGCCAATATGGATGGCCGCTATGCAGAAGCCCTGGAAGCATCAACAGGCACCCGTAATAGTTTTGATTCAGGCTGGATGAGCATGCCGGATTTTTTTGGCGTGTTTGTGCAATATGTTTATATGACGCCTGTACTAACCCAAATCCGTTTTGGAAAATGGGATAGTATTTTAAATGAACCGGGAATATCATCGTCCTATGTGTATGCAAATCTTTTATGGCATTATGCACGCGGACTTGCTTTTGCCCGCAAACACGATTTCTCCAATGCAAACAATGAGTTGCAATTATTACAGGCTGATTTAAAGAATGACCAGTTAAGAGCACCGGCCCCTAATTATGCAAATCCCGGTATTAATGGTGCCCAGGTAGCAGAAAATATATTGATGGGAATAATTGCTGAAGAGGAGGGTAAGCTTCAGCAGGCAACCAGCTATTTAACGGAAGCGGTGAAACTGGAAGACGCAATGATTTATGATGAACCCAAAGATTGGGTGCATCCTGCAAGGCAATACCTGGGGACTGTTTTACTGAAAGCAGGAAATTATGCAGACGCAGAAAAAACATTTAAAGAAGACTTACAAAATAACCCGGCTAACGGATGGTCTTACACGGGGCTTGTTATTGCACTCAACAAGCAGGGGAAAAAGAAAGAAGCAGCAGCAGTTGAAACGCTTCTCAAAAAAGCTTTTGCACACAGCGATGTAAAAATTACGGCTGCTGTTTATTAGCGTGGCGCTTTATCCATCCTGGTTTACGCCAAAGCCACAGGCTTAAGGTCATGATTGGGAATTCACCATTTGCCTTGCTATGTATCTCCACTATACTATTAACCATTAACCATTACCTATTACCCATTACCTATTCATCATTAACCGCAACACGCATAATGCCATTGCGAATCCCCTGCTTTATCATTTCACCATAACCATCGCCGGGTAATTGGTTTTCATATGACAAGGCAGCCAAATAATTTGTTTTTGCATTATCATAATCCCCCAGGTCCTCATAACATTTGGCAATGTTTAAATATAAAGAGGGATAATTGGCCTGCACTTTATCATCATCAATTTTCATAGCAAATTCCAAAGCCGTTTTATCCCAATGCAGTTTACCTGCAATTGTTTCCTGGTGGCGTGCCACATAATGTGCCGCAGTAAATTTTTCAAAGTCGCTTGCTGATTGTTGCCATGCTTCTAAAAATAAAGCTTTTGCTTCGCCGGGCTTTGTGGCTTCCGCCTCCATGCCCTTTGCACAAAGCAGGACTATCTTATTATTTACATTGAACATAATTACGCCCGCAATGCTATAAACTATTAACCATTAACCATCAGCTATTTAGCCATACAATTGCTATCCACGTCACAACGGGGTCTTGACCATGTGACCTGTGTTATGCTGAGTGAAACCCAGCGTTTACTCTTCCAGGTCCATATAAAAAACAGGAAGAGAATGTTTTGTTTGTTATAACTATAAAAACCAGCACTGCTGTATCTATAATCTCTCCGGTCTTGTTCTATTTTATAATTTCCTCTTACCGGATTCTGCTATAACGCGGGGTCTCACCCGACACATATTAGCTTTGCTATGAAGACCCCCGCTGTGACGGAAATGGTTCACCGCTTACCGCTCACCATCCACAGCTTACTGCCCGCTTACCTCTCACTTCTCACCTCTAACTGCTCACAGCTTATTCCTCACCTCTCACTTTTACTAATCCCCATTAACTATCAACTATTAACCATTCACGCCTTACCGTACAGTTCCAGGTATTGCGGAATGAGCGTTTGCGGGGAGAATGATTTTTTTATGATGGCGGGGGCACAGTGATTTATCCTTTTGCGCTTTTCAATATCCTGCATAGCGGCACGGATTTTTTGTGCAATATTCCGCGTCTCCAAACTGCAAATCCATCCTAAATCTGTTTCTTCCACAAAACCTGAAAGCGCCACCTCCCGGGACAATAAGACCGGTGTACCCACATGCAAAGATTCAATCACCACGTTGGCAAAGTTTTCATTATAACTGGTTAATGCAAAAAGGTCCGCCCGCATTAATGTTTGAAATTTTTCCATCCTGTCTTTCCAGCCAATCCATTCTATTTGGTTGGCAATATGCAGGCTTTCTGCCTTGCGCTTCAAACTTTCCACAAATTTCTCTTCCCCGGTTCCTGCTATTAACAGGCGTACACCTGTTTTCAGCATGCTGATGGCTTCCATTAATAAGCCGATGCCTTTTTTTGGATGGATGCGCGAAAGAAAGAGAATAGTAAATACCTCATTTTGCTTTTTGTGTATTTCTAACCGGGGTAATGAAATAATGTTGGGTATACCATAACCCTTCCAGCCCGGAATTAATTTTTGGCATTCTGCTAATTCGGCGCCTGAAGTTGCGTGTAACAAAGTTGATTTCAATAAAGACCTGCCTGCCAGTGAATGCATAAAACGCTTGACAGAAGCATTTGAATTTTGAATGATATATGCACTGAGCATACCATGCGGCGACATAATCGTTTTTATCTTTTTCGTTTTGCTGATAAACGCTGCCGCCATTACCAGCACATTCCACCATGAATGAATGTGGATGACGTCGTAATTGTTACATTCCCTTGACAAGTGTTTCCAAAGCGGCAGCGAAATATGTGAATGGTCTTTTGTTTGCCTGCTGAAATAAATTACCTTAACCCCTTCTATAGTGCAGGGAACGCCCGGCGTTACGTCGAGTTCCGTTTCGCCGTTTGCAGTAGTGGTAAAAACAGTTACCTCTTCGCCCGCCTTTGCCTGCTCTTCGCAAAGCTTTGCCACTGATTCGATGGTGCCGCCATAGATATAAGCGGGTTTATACGAGGGCACAATATGCAGGATGCGCATGTTCAGCTATCAGCTTTACCGGATTTTTTACTGTTGTTGTTTATTTTATCTTCTGTAAGCCTGAGTGAAATCAGCATTTCAACAATTGTTCTTTGCAGGGTATAGTGCCAGCCCCGCCAGCCATTAAAAATCATCCGCTTCCTGAACAGGCAGAAAAAAAACATCAGCAGTGGTGTGTACAGTTTCTTTTTCCTGAGCTTTTCAAGAAAAGACAATTGTTTTCCTGAATAGAGCAACATCTCCGCTTCTTTCACGGAATAAGCAGCCTGGTTGTGCAACCATCGGCTAAGTGGTTTCCGGTCGTCGTGCAATATTCTATTTTTAAAATCACCTGTTTTGCCATTTATTTTTAAACGCTGTGTATGCCCATCATCATAATAAATACACTCGCTTCTTTTAAAAAGCACCGGCCTCGGCGTGGTATTATTACTGTTGAGCGGGCGTTCAAAAATCACAAAATCAAACCCGGTGGTAAATGCGCTGTAACCGTTTTTTGAAATATTGGCTTTTATTTCTTCAATAAATGCATAGGGCAAAATATAATCTGCATCAAGGCTCAGTATCCATTCGCTGTTGCAAAAACTCAGCCCGTAATTCCATTGGCTCGCATGTGTGTCGAACTTGCGTACATGTACTTCTGTATTGGAAAAAGATTTGATGAGGTCAACTGTTTTATCGGCGCTGCCGCTATCGATAATCACTATCTTTTCCAGCCAGGTTAAATGAGACAAGGTTCTTGAGATATTCTCCTCTTCATTCCAGGTGAGAATCACCGCAGTAAGTATGTGGGCAGGAATCGTATCAGGCATGTTTTGTCAAATCATTTTCATTCAAAATCTTCTCATAGAGATCGTAATAGGCATTTGCAATCGTATTGCCGCCGAACCTCAGTTGGTTTTTCCTGCCGTTTGCAATAAGTTGCTCCCGATAGGTTTCATCATTTATTAAGCGCAACAAACCTTTCCTTATGTCAGCAACATCATAGGGATTTACAAGACAGGCAGCGTCTCCTGCCACTTCAGGCATAGAAGAAATATTCGAAGTGAGTACTACTCTTTCCACACAGTTTGCCTCTACTATCGGCAGTCCAAAACCCTCAAAAGTGGAGACAAACGACACGATATCGCAGTTGATGTATTCATTATACAGTTCCTCGGTTGATAAAGCCGATTTAACGACATAACCTATTCCCGATGAACTTAATTTTTCGATTTCATACTTACCCGGTGTTCCGATAATCACCAGTTTGCAAGGCAATTCTTTTACTGCTTCTATAAGATTTAAGAGGTTTTTATTTTGTGCAGCGCCCACCTGTAAAATTACCGGACAATCTTTATTAAACTGTTTAGCTACCGGTTTAAATACAGCGCTGATGCTGACAGGTATCACCCGGATTTTTTCAGGATTACAGCCGGTGTAAGAAATCACTTCTTTTTTGGTGGCTTCTGAAACTGTAACTATATAAGCCGCTTTTTTTACCGGGGCCTTTAAATATAGCCATTGAATTATCCTTTTTGCCATTCCTTTTTTGCGGTGTACAAAACGGCAATCATGAATGGTAAGTAAACTCGAATTTTTCCGCATCAGGAGATTAAGAAAATAAACTTCCCCGGTTATGTGTGAGACTACATTTCTTTTTTGCCTGAACGAGGCTTCAATAATGTTGAATATTTTAGAAAACCAGCCACTATTAAAGTAACTGCATATGGCAACCGAAAAATCAATCCTGTCTTTTAAATTATAGCGCAGGTTGTTAAAAATACCCTCAATACTATAATTAAACCCGGGATGTGGCTTTCTTTGAAAGTGAATGACTTTTATCTTGTTAATTCTTGTATTAAGGGGGACAGGTTTTAACCTTTGACCGTCGATCGTTGATTGCTGACTACTCACTATTGGCTATTGCTATCGACCATTAGCTGCTCCTCCTCCACTTCCCCTGGTTCCTCTGCTTCTTCTCCCATCTCATATTCCGATGTATTCAATGCCGCTACTGCGAGGCCTGCTCCCAGCACGGTAAAACCCAGGGCTGTGGGTTGCCCCCACTGTGCTTGTAATAAAGGGATACTGCAGAAACTTAACAGCATCCAGGATAATGCGTCCACCCTACGTAGATTGCGAATCGCTTTTTTAGCTATTGTTATGGTAATTGATACCCGAATTATAATAATTATAAATCCAAACAATAATCCTTCTTCTCCAATAATCCTTCCCCATTCCTGTTCAGATATTAAAAAAGCGCTTTGCCCGGTGAGTAAATTGCTGCCTACATTAGTACCCATTCCAATACCGTAACCAAAAAAAGGCAGGTTAGGCGCATTTTGAATAGCGCTAATCATACCACCGAGAAATCTGTCAAGAAAAACTCCGCTTAAGCCGCCTTCTGATTCATTTGCACCATTGAAACGTGCAGTAAAAGCAGCTGTCGAAGTCGTAAAAAAAGACTTATTTTCCACTATTTGCAAAAGCACTAACACAATGATAGCTCCCCCTATCATGCTCCATACATATTTTGGTCGTTTCCACGCCGCTATAATAGAAAAGAGTATGGCGATTGCTACCTGGAACAATGCTGACCGGCTTATCGAAAGGGGTATAGAGATCATAAGACACCCGGTGGCTGCAATTAACAGTAGTTTATTAACCTTTTCGGGATGCAACCAGAAATAAAAAACATAGGATGCCAGTAAGGCATAAAAAGACACTACGCCGGTCGTAAAAGAAAAAGTTCCCGGGGGTCTGAAATAGCCATTCGCTCCTCCAAATCCTCCTCCGGAGGTGTCTCCTCCTATTCCCAAATTCACCCATGCGGATTGCGGGCTAAAAAATTGCACAGCAATTAATAATGTCATTGGCAAGCTTATCCACAGCAAGCCCCTGCCCATTTTTATAACATCCTCATGGTCGAATATATTGCCGATTGCAAAAATTAAAGGGATTTGTAACACATAAATCCTTGCGCCAAAGATGGCAACAAATAAGTTTCCATGTCCGATAGTCATCGCAGTTAGTATGCTCATAAACCCAATGAGTACCATAAAGAAGCTATAAGAATTGAATTTGAGGTAACCTTTTTGGCGTGCATTAATGAAAATCCAGATGGCTAAAGGATCTCTAATAACCAATAAAGGAGTTGATAAGGCAGGAAAAACCCATTTGCGTAATGCGCCCTCAAAAATAAGAAGCAGGAAATACAGCCAAATGGCAAGTTTGAGGGGATCGTTAAAAGGGTATTTTTTCAAAGCCCATCCTCCGGCCTATCCTCCCGAATTAGTCGGGAGGGAAGCCTGTTTACGTTTTTGTTGATGTTTTGCATGGAGAACAAATATTGTTTCCTGATTGATCTCATCCACCCGTCTCTCTCCTTCGGAGACGGAGGCTTGTTTACGTTTTTTATTTTTCCACTGGTGTTCCTGGGTGCAACCGAAATTCCGGGCTATTTATTTTTGAAAACATGAATTAATTGTGAAAAGTGAGAAGTGAAACGTCAAAAGAAGAACATCTCCTTCCGGTATTCCGACTTTTCAACTTCATACCTCGTACATTTTAGTTGTTCATTCTCAATTGTCCACTGTCAACTGTCAATTGACATAGCCGCTTTCGCTAATTCTTCACCATAGACCGACCAAGGTCTTTTCTCTGTAGTTTTAAGCGCATTTGCTCCAACCTCTCCTATTATACCTGGCCGTGCTATAATTTCTTCAAGAACATTTCTTATCGCTTCAGCCGAGCCGGCTTTTACCAACCAGCCATTTTCGCCATGCCGGATAAGATCAGGTCCCGCCGTTCTTTCAGTAGTAATAACAGGAGTTCCCTGTGCCATGGCTTCTGTAATTACCTGGCCAAATCCCTCGAAAAGGGAAGGGAAAATCAGAACATCATGCTCACGCATCAACTCCAGTATTTTGGCATGTGGCAGAGAACTGAAGTATTTGTGTTTAAGCAATTCTGCGTTCAAGGCTTCACAAGCTATGCCCGGAAGACGGCCCACCACTGTTAGTTCAACATGGTTCTCCAGGCCTTTCAAAGCCTTAAACAGGTAACTGAGCCCTTTGCGCTGTGAAAGTCCGCCTACAAACAGGAGTTTTATTTTTGAACCATTAATAGGTCTGTATGCTTTTTTTTTAGCTTCGGGAAAGCCATAAGGAACTGTAAAAACCGAAGGCAATGAATAAGGATACGCGTTGAGTGTTTCCTTTGTAAAACTGCTCGCAACGATAATAATATCGGCGAAAGCTATTTCCCTGTCTTTTTTTTCGAGCTTGGCTGTGGAATCTTTCAAACCTGTAAGCGTCATGCCCCATTCAGGATTTGCATCCCTTTCTTTTTCCAGTAATTGGTGCATGGTGCGCCAGTAACCAATGGGCAAATCGTACACAGTTTTCAATTGCAGCTCTCTTGCTTTACGAAAGGAAAGCAGAGCGCCGTCTTCATATGCGTATACCGCCGTTGCACCATGTTTTTTTTCGCCATCCAGTCTCTTCGCTACATAGTTATCGAGATCTGCATATACCTTGTCCACAGAATAAATGCCTTTTTCATGTGCCGTAAGGGCTTTGTTCCCGGCTTTTATTGCGACCAGGCGGGCCAGTTCTTTCCAGGGACGGACATGTACATATTTACTCAGCGAAGGATCAAGACTCCTGCGCCGTATATCAGAAAAACCTCTCAGCCGGCCGAAACGTTCTAAAACACTTCCCGGGAAACTCGCTATTGCGGTATAGTAAGACTGAAGCAATTGAGCCCCCGCAAAGCCCTGTATCGCTGCTTTTGAAAATTCATTTCCTGTAGGATGTGAAACTACAATCTTCACTATGTTGTTTTTGCGGCCTCCTGTAAAAGCGCCAAATATCGTTTTGAAACCAGCCCTGATATATGCTCTTCCAAGTGTGCAGGAGCCTGCTGCCGCACAAGTTCCAGTTTATCTTCGTTGTTAAGCAGGGTTTGTATCACCTGCACCATATGTGCTACATCGTTCCGTTTAAACAGAAATCCTGCCTTGCCGACTGCTTCAGGCATACCACCGCCATTTGATGCGATGGGAATGCAGCCGCATGCCAGGCCTTCCAATACCACATTTCCGTAGGGTTCTTCCCATACGGACGGAACCAGCATATACTGATGTTCATTCAAACAATCAACTAATTGCTGCCCTTGTAATACGCCTGTAAAATGTACGGCGCCATACAGGCCAAGGTCTTCACGAAACTGTATGAGATTCACCCGCTCCGGCCCATCTCCTGTAATAGTAAGCTGTAATTTATCGGGATCGATTAGTTTTTGCTTACAAAGAAGCGAAACTGCTTCCATCGCCTGTTTTGCCCCCTTATCAGAAACCAGCCGTCCTAAAAAAATAAATGGTTTTGTTTTTTCCTTGCCCGGCAAGGTTTTAAATAACCTATCGTTGTACGGGTTTTCAATAACGATTGCCTGCGGCCATTCTTTTCTGCGTATTGCCTCACTTACTGCAATCACATAGCTGGCCCTGCGAAGCCATAAATTTTTTAGCTTGTCGCGTAACCCCTTATTACCCTTCACCCGGTTTACCCAGGTATTCAGTGCGATCACCAGCGGGCGTTTAATTACCAGGTTTATCCAGGAAAGGCGAAGGCAGGGGTTATTTTCAAACACAACGTCTGCCCATTTGTGTTCACTGAGCAAGGTGCCTAGGCCAGGATTACGTATTACGGTAAACGGAAAATTTTCCGGACCATCATATTTTGTCCAGGTTAATAGATGTACCTCAGCATCGCAGGAATGGAATGCCGTTGCGAGTATCTCCGAATTGGTTTCAATACCGCCCACATCAGGGAAGAAACGGTGTGTGAGGACTAATATTTTTAGAGGTTTATTACTCACAGTTTCTAGTTTGTAGTTTACAGTTTGCAGTTTTCAGTTCTTTTTACAGTTCTTTATTCAGGCTTACCAGTTTCATTTCGCTAACAAGTTTTTTAATCTCCCCTTTAGTTTATCGGGAAGCGCCATCCGTAAGAAAGATTCCAACTCCCTTTTGCGCCTTTTTTTCTTTTCATCGTTTACATAAAAACAGGGCACGCTCCGCAATTCAACATATTTGTTTTGCACCAGTGACTGCCTGTATTGTTCAAAAATCTCCTTTATATCAGGCCTGGTATCAAAAGAAAACCGGTTATGATGCCCTGCAATCGCATCCGGCCGGGCGGGACTGTAATGGCTAAAATGAAAGAAAAATAATGGCTCATCATTTACATAGTACCGGTCACCCAGCTTTGATAATTTACGCTCATGCAAGTTCCAGTGTGCCATATTATAACCCGGATGTTTCTCAATCAGCACCTTGTCAAAATAAGCAGGGATGAGATTTGCCCAAAGCTGGTCTACAAATAAACCTCTTGATAAGTCGATGATGCATTTCGTTTTTAACCTGCTTTGCCACCAGTGCAGCATATTAAAGGTGTTTTCGGAACGCCGCACTGCGATAAATCCAAGATTAAAAATCCCTGTTTGCATTACGTGTAATTCCGCAGGCAAATAATCATCGTTTATCGGTGCAGTAAAATGCGGTGTAAGAATGATATCGAAGCTTTCGAGGTTGTTTTCCAGCCTTGTTAAAGGCTGAAATACCATAATGTCCGGGTCAAAATAAATAACGTTGGCGGCAGAAGGGTAGTTCATGAAAAGCCATTCAATATAAAACGGTTTTACAGAGGTGAGCAATTCAACCATTGTATACTGTTGCGCCATGCTGTTAAACCCCGGTATTTGCAGTTTATCCACTTCAACGATGGTACAATTGAGCACCGGCAGGTCTGCATTTTTATCGTTCCGGTCAACCAGCCCGATAATAAACCGCCAGCCAGGATTTGTTCGATGCAGGGAATCAAAAAGTGTCTTCGCCTGTGCGAGGTAATTGATTGAGCAAAGCGTAAAAGCTATATTGATAAGGAGGTATTTAAAGATCAGTTAATCACCGGAGACATGCGTTTTGCTGCAAGAGAGAGTGCATGCATAAATAAATGGCTGACGTGTTGCAACTCCGATACCGGAGCCTGCTTAGCCGGCAATTTAAATCTTTTACCCGGAGATATTTCGATGAGCCCTTGCTCTGCAGGCAGGTTCAGCGATTGTAAGGCCGGTGTTTTTTCGCGGCAAACCACAGGAACGCCGTGTTCCTTAAAAGCCATAAAAGAACCGCTTTTGCCTGCCAGTTCGGGCAATGTTGTAAGAATACCGAAATCGGTATAGTGAGTTAACCACCAGGAAATAAACCCAGGTGATTGCTGGCTGAGGCTGAGAAAAACAACCTGCGGGTAATCTTTTTTTAACTGTTCCCAGCATTGCTGCCCTCCAGACATCTGGCCAATTGATGCAAATACAACCCTTTTCTTACTGAAACCATAAGTAAATTTATCAAGAAGGCTGCGCATGTCCCAACGTTTGAAATCAAAATTGCCGAATAAAGTGCCGATAATATAGTTACCGCGATGCTTCGCAATAAATGAAGGAACCAGTTCATCATACATTTTCTTATCTTCCGGACTCACCCGGCTGATATTACTGAATAATGGTAATACAGCGGCCGGGAACCCCATTTCCTTCAAGCGGTAGCGGTACAATTCTGTATTGGTATGAATTACCAGTGGTTTAAGCTTTGCAACGAGATGCCGGATTATCCTCATCTGCAGGGTTGCCCAAATCCTGAATTTAAACGAGTCGTACCTGTTTACCGATAATTCATGAAACATGATATGCCAACGCAGCTTACCACTTATATGTATTAAGCGTTTGCCTAGTTCAAAGGGCAAGCCCTTTAACTGGTAACCAAAGGGTACATATTGAAGACTGAACCAATCTGGTTGAACCTGTTCTGCAAACCCTTTTGCTTTATCGAGCCGTGTTGCCCAGGGCAGGGATTCTGCAAGGCGTAATACTTTAACAGCAACGCCTTCTTCGTATTGCTCACCCTCCCAAATTTCAGCCTGCATCCTGCGATCGTTAATGGCAATAATGGCCGTTTGCCAACCTGTTTTTGTGAGCGCTGCTGCGAGCTTGCGCGTATAATCGCCGACACCGTCTTTGCCGGCCTCAAGACTGCTGCATATAAAGATAATCTTCAAAGGGGCAAGTTTTTAGTAACCCTGATTAAAATCACTGCTGGTATTAGTTGCCGACCCGTTTGATCATCTTATTAATTTTTCTCATTACCCTATCTTCAATACACCACCTGTTATTTTTCCAGAATTTCCTGGAATTCCATCGGCGCCTGATAAAGTCAGAATTAATTTCTAAAAGCTGCCTGGTATATAGTTCCGCTAACTGATTAAATGCAATGGAATAACAAAGCCGGGGATTGAAATATTTATTGTACACCCTAACTGCATTTGTTTTCAACTTCTCATATTCATTTTCCTTTCGTTCCAATATTTGAATAAGATTCGATATGGCATTTTCTTCAACTCTTATAAAATAATTTTCTTCCGGTATGGTGAATGGAACCCAATCATCTGCTATCACTACCGGCACTCTCCCCAAGGCCAGGGTTTCGGTTATTCTATGGGAATATGAAGCTATACCTTTAGGGCAAAGCACAAACTTGCTTTGCAGGATATCATCAATATAAGACCTCTTTTCTGCCTCATTGTGATTATACCATTTTTTAACCTCTGTTACTTTGTATTTATCTGAATGCCTTATGTATAAATTAAAGATTTGACGCCTTACCGGATTAGAACAGGAACCCGAAAACGTAAACAACATGTTAGCCTGGGTTTCGCCGTTTAAACGCCTCTCATTTACCTGTTCATTGGGAAGAATGAGATGCGGCCAAGAAATATGTATAGAAGGATCAAACCTAAATGCTTCTAAAGACGAATACAACCCGGGCAAAAAACCGGGGGGCGAATCTTCGTAATTTAAGGTACACAATCGCCTATGGCCTTCATTGAAGTGCAGCATATTTTCAAAATCTTTAATATTTCGCTGCGTTTTGAAAAGGCAAGATTCCAACAAAACAACCAGGTGAGCATCTTCGGTGCCAGTTACAAGCTTAAACTCGTTTAGATTTTCGTTTTTAGTTATCAGACTGCAAATCCGCTGTATATTTTCTTTTTCCCAATCGCGAATTATATCAGGTTGTATCAAGGCAATATTAATCATCTGTTAATTTGCTATAGAAGCAGGAACTTGTATTATGAACAAAATTTGTCACACCTTCTTTCATGTGGATTGTAAAACACGGCCAGCTCTTTTTTTAAAGACATTTTTCATTATTCTGAATATTGGCGTTGGAATTAACCTGTTTAAAACATGATACCGCTTTAGTACATGAAGATCAGGACGAATAGTAAAAAAAATTTCCCCCGCATACAGTACAACATCCCGAAACGATTTGGTGTTGGTTAATTCTTTAAATGCTATGTGAGCTGTAAGATTTTTTAGTTTGTAGATGTCTGTAACCTCTTTATCATATTTATGCGTAATAAGGTAGCTCAGCAGCGCATCAGAAGAAGACAACAATCTTTTTCCTTTTAAGATCTGAACCTCCCCAAACGCGATGCCTGAGTAATTACTTCCATGGTTGCGCCAGGCCGATAAATTATCCTCAATAAAAAAGCTTTTTCCAAAAGGCAATAATGCATAGAGCAAAAACTCGTCTGTAAACATATCAACGTCTGCAGGAATGGCTATTTTTTTAAGTGCAGAAGCTTTGGCTGCATAAGTGGAACCGCCGCCATACAGCATATTGTTTTTCATAAAATGGTTCAGCAATAACACCCCGTCCACCGGCTTCCCGGTAAATTCCCGTGGTATTGTTTCAACTTTAGTGCTCCCATCAGGCATTACAAATTTTGCCGGCGTGGCTACGTGAACAATATCATGATCTGATTCAAAGATTTCAACGGTTTTTTCTATTTTTCCCGGGAGAAAATAATCATCGGCATCCAGATTAAAAATATATTTTCCATTTGCTTTTTTAATTCCTTCGCATGTAGCACTTGCTTTCCCCCGGTTTTGCTGATAAAAATAAACGATCTTTCTTTCCTTGATGAGGTCACTTAAAACCACCCTTGTATTATCAGTTGAACCATCATCAATCACAATAATTTCTATTTTATCTTTTGGATAATCCTGTTGCAAAACGCTCTTAATGGCCTCCAAAATGTATCCCTCGTAATTGTAGGTAGGAATGATAACTGTTACAAAAGGTTTCAATTTAATTTTTCAGGTGCCTGTACAAGGCATAGCTTTTGTCGATTAATCTTACGGCTGTTTTTTTAAGGAACCCTGGATATTCTATGTTTAGCGTTGAAAAGTCTTTATTTGCTTTCATCGCTTCCTGCCTGCAGCTTTCCCAATCAAAATGCCAAATATCATCGAGGTGAAATTTTTTACTTCCGAATTGTCGAAAGAAACTAAGCACTTCGAAATCATACCAAGAAAATAGAGGATCGGAAAAGTTTCTTATATTAATTCCTGCGTCGTTCCAATGGTCAATCCATTCGGCAGGTATTTCCTCAAATTTCCGGTTGTGATAAAATTTACTTTCATTATAGAAACAACTATACAGGCGTCTTCTTAAGTATACAGGGTTTATTTTCTTTATGTTTTCCAACGCTGAGTAATACCGGAGTTTCGAAGATTGTACATTTTTCCTCGCATGGGCGAAATGAAGAATCTTTATATTGTTTATCCATACTGCACGCTGTTTAGAATTTCCAGGTATCCGCTTTGAGTGAATTGGTACTGGTGAATGCTTTACCCTATCATCTATATAACCAAGTGCAAAATAATTATCGCGATAACGAACACATTCAGTAGTTCCGGGTAAAACATCGGGTTTCTCGAAATATAAAGTTGTACCTTCTTCGAGTGATTTTATTTTTTCCCATGCGTCGGTTTGATATAGACTTGATGCGGAAAATATCTCATCTGCATCCAGTGCGAGTAATATTCTCTTATTATGAGGGAACAGCTCACGTGCCGTTTCAATTAGTAAACTTTGTCTTTCTGCTTCGTTAAATTCAATGCTGTTATTATTAATCAAGTGAACCTTCGGAAATTTATGACAAATATCCCTTGAGGCGTCTGTTGAATTTTGATCCGCAACAATTATATCATCTGCAAATAAGCTAGTTATCTCCAGAAACTGGCCTAATATCCAGTCTTCGTTTTTCACAGGCGTTAGAACAATTAGTTTAGGATCGGCCATGTTTGCTTAGCGATAACCGCCGAGACTTCATCAAACTTTAAAAAACCAGGCGATTTTTTATTCTTATTAATTCTTTCGCAAAAAGTTTTAGGTCAAGATCTTTTATGCTGATTTCTATTTCTTTATTTTTCTTTTCATTCAGCACTTCCGTTATCAGATTTTTCCAGTCTTCAACTATTTTTTTTCTGCAGAAGTTTTTTTCTACCCATGCAGCACAATTACCCGTTAGGAATTCCAGATTTTTCCTGTCAGACAACAGTTTAATTACAGCATCTGCCAATTCATTGCTATCATTAATCAGGATACCTGTTTTTTTATTTTTTACGGTTTCTTTTAACCCGCCTGCATTTCCACCAATAACCGGTATGTGCCGAACCTGGAAATCTATCGCACTTACACAAAAAGTTTCAGTTCCATAGTTAATATTTGGATTAACAATGCCCAGTACCACATCCTTTAATTTCCCATCGATCTGATTTGGTGAAATATGACCCGTAAACTCAATGCCATTTTTTTCAAGCATCTCTGCTGTTTTACCAAGAAAGGGTTTAATAAATTTTTCTTCAAACAAAGGTTCTGCAATTTCCAAATCACCCGTGTGCCTCGTTTTGTCATGGGTTTTTATGCTGCCAATTACCGTTAATGTTGCCATCGGAAATTTCATTTTAATTTTAGGCCATGCTTTGGCAACCCATTGAAATCCCTTTGTTTCTCCCATAGCACCTATATAAGCAATGCTGGTGGCAGGGGAATTGTAGTTTTTTTCCAGGCCGCGGGGATTCACCGCGTTATATATCCACGTAATTTTTGGGAAAAACTTTTTGTGACGATGACTGTTTGCATGATTTTTTGAAACACAAACAATTCTCTTTAAGGAATTACTGCCAGTTAAAATTTTATCAAAGGAAGGAGCGGGACCGTTCTGGTCCCAGAGAATAAACGGTTGTTGCAATTCATCTGATTGTTTGATGCCATTGATAGTATTGGTATCATCCCGGTTATTAAAAATTAGAATGTCAACAGGCAACTCTTTTGCTTTTATAACAGCCTCTTCCAAGTTAGCCACCTTTACCGTTTTAAAATTTTTATAGTTTTTGCCGCTTGCGTTGGTAAAGAAATAAACTGTAAAAAAAGCAGAAAGATCATTTACCAGCGAAAGCAATTGCCCGTCTGTTCCATTCATGCCGATATCGCCGTTCAAGAACTCTTCCCAGCTCCACGCTTCAACTTTTTCAGAATCAAAAAAAAACCCAACTGTTCTCTTCATTTTTTTAATGTTAAACGCAGGCAATAAAATGAAGTGAAAATGTATAAAACAGACAATTTGGGGCGTAATTTTAAAGCCTCCCTTATGCTATACTTTGCGTAATCTTTCATTGCCTTTAGCAAATGCCTGTTTGCCGAAATAGTTGTGTGTTTTTTTTGATAATACAACCAATTCGAGAACTGAATGTTGAGCATCTTAATCTTTTCGCCGAATGAGCCGATTCTGACAGGATGAATAACCTTACAACCGGGAAGGAAGCATATTCCTGTATATTTTTCTAACCTGTGGTATAAGTCCATATCTTCCTGTGCAGCTATCAAGAAATTTTCATCAAAGCCATTAATACTATCAAATAAGCTCTTCTTTATACAGATGTTAGCACTCCAGAAACATCCTCCATCTGTATTTACAGGACATTCCGCCATATCTTTCTTCAGCAGTTTCCAATTATCAGGTAAAATACACCCCTCAAAAGCCGATATACCCGGATTAGCCTGTATAGCGCTTAAATATTCTTTCAGCAGATTTTCACCAGGCTCGCAGTCATCATCGATAAAAATGAGCCATTCCCCGGCAGCATGCCTGGCACCGCTGTTCCGGTTGGCTGCGGGTCCCCGTTTTGGTCCTTCCACCCATTTTACCCAGGTAAATTTATCCTCTATGAATGCTTTTGCATTGTTCTCTTCACCGTCATCAGTAACAATTACTTCATAGCTGTTTGCAGCAAACAATTGTGCAGCAGATTGTAACCTCTCAAGACATTTGCCCAATAAGCAGTTACGGTTACAGGTAGGTATAATTACAGATATCAATTATCTCAGCAGATATTTTACGAAGATATTTCTGCGTCGGAAAACCTTTTTTACCTTGGCGATAACATATTTTGTTTTATCACGCAGACTAAATTTCTTCTCTTTAAAAAATTGGGGCATCACCAGCTTCTCATGCGTATATCCTACGTTTTTAAGGATACCTCTTAAGTGCTTCTTATTACTGATATAACAAAACACCCGTCTTTCAAAATGGTTACCGCCGTAAATGGGAAATATTTCAGATCCCGCATTATATTCGTTATAAATAGTTCCTTTTAACTTTTGTGTTTGAGCGAGAATACACTGGTCAGAAAACCCGCGGTCATAAAAGCAATTCTGGTCTTCCATTAAAAAATTATCGACTTTCTGAGTGTTGAATTGCTGCCAGTATGGAGTGATACAAAATACATTATGTTTATTCAACTTGTGCACTGACTCCTTCACCCAGTCGAATGTGTATCTTTTATCCGGCATGCAGTCACCCATAAAGTAGAGCATATAATTGGTTGAACATAAGAAGATAGCGGTAAGCGGAGCCACACTATACCAGTAACCATCAAAACCATCCAGCCAGAAATCTTTGCGTTTGATTGAGAAGTGTTCTAATACCTGCTCTGTATAATCCTCACTAAAAAAGTAATGATCAATTACGCCCTCCTGTACTGCCAGCTTTGCATACCGGTTTACTTCCTGCCTGTCATCTACATTGTTAATGATAAGGTTCTTTGTTGCGAATGCATGGTGGCACCGTTCAATCATTTCCTTTAACCGGCCTTGTTTTAAGAAGAATTCCCAATCTGCTTTATAGCAGCAGGTAAAAAAAGAAACTTGCGTGTCAACTGATTCCGGCACCTTTGAGTATTTGATTTTTATTTAGCATTTCTCACGCCCGCAGTTTGTATAGGCGAAAATTATGCTGCCAAAAATTTCTTTAACCGATCATGCACTACGCTAAACGATAATTCATTACGTAAGATTGAATATCCTTGCTCGACATGACTTTGATAAGACTCTATATTATCGAAAATGTGCCTAAGTTCAGACGCTGCCTGTTGTACATTGTCAGTTTCAATGCAAACACCACAATTATGCATTTTCAAAAACTGGTGATTTGCGGAATAAGAAGGTCCGCAACTGATAATAAGCCGCCCCGCCTTTAAATAGTCGGTAATTTTTGTTTGCAGCGATGCTTTGGTGTGTGTTTGCCACTCCTGCAAAAAGGATGACGTTAACAGAAAACAATCCGATTTTGCTAAAGTTGAATGTATCTCTGAATAAGGTATGTGTCCTCCATATTTAATATTAAGAGATGTAAGTTCCTGCTTACGCCATTCCCAATTACCTTGCGTAGCGTATACGATTAGGTTAACACTGACTTCTTTCTGTATTAATCGTATTGCTTTAGCAACAATTAAAAAGGCATCGAAAATGCATTTGCCACAGCGATCCTGCGTAGGCTATAGTGTATGCCTTCTTTTTTGAAGTTGGCTCATGCAATACAAGGTTTTGTATGTCAACGGGATTGTGTATTGTCAGCAATTTTAAAGGCTTAACAGAGTAACGTTCAGTTAAAATATTTCCCAGGCTTTCACTGATCATCATCCAGGCTGTATTGTTAGCCAGTAATGATTTTGCAAGAGAATGGATATTTCCGCCAATCCATCTCAGCTTTGACTGGCATAACCAATCATCCATAAAATAAGGGATTGTCTTTTGCCTGCTGAATGCTTTTTTTAATTGCTCATACATGAAAATGCATTCTGCACCATTCGGCGCAACAATTACAATGTCAGCATCAAATTTCTTTATCGCCTTTTGAATACGCTTAAACCGGCGCAGGGTACTGTTTATACTGTAGTTGAATTGCGTGATAAAAGTGTTAACGAACCTGCCGAGGATATTCCTTTGAACAGGAATTATCTCTAAATCATAAGTAAGTACCCGGGAGTCAAATGGCGGTGATGGGTGAGCTTCGTTATATGCGTTTAAGGAAGTGATTAAAAGAAGATCTTCGGGCTGTACAAACGAAAATATATTATATAATGTTTGAGAAAAGCCGCCACTGTTTATATTCATAGCCGAATCGCTAATAAGCAGCACTTTCATATTTCAATCTCTCCTTCCAGCTTTCTGATATTTGCTTAATTGTTTCTTCCAGGCTGATCGTAATGTCCCATCCGGGGTAATGTGATTTGATCTTACTAAGGTCACTGTAGTAACAGATATGGTCTCCCTCCCTTGGTTTATCTATGTATTCATATACCTGCCTGTTACCCGTAAATCTTTCTGCTATGGCAAAAGCCTCCAGTATGGAGCAGGTATTGTTCTTTCCTCCACCGAGGTTATATACTTCACCGCTGCGCGGTTTATTTATAAAAGCCTCAATGAAACGGGCAATATCATAAGCATGAATATTATCTCTCACCTGTTTACCCTTATATCCATACACAAAATACTTTTTGCCTTCCACATTGCATTTCACGAGATAACTTAAAAACCCGTGCAACTCCACACCGCTGTGGTTGGGCCCCGTTAAACAACCACCACGCAGGCAACAGGTAGGCATATTAAAATATCTGCCATACTCCTGCACCATAATGTCTGCCGCCGTTTTTGATACACCAAATATGGAATGCTTTACCTGGTCAATAGGAAAATTTTCAGGTATACCATTACTAAACTCTTCATCAGCATATTCCCATCTCGTGTTCAATTCTCTTAGCGCTATTTTATTCGGCCTATCGCCATACACTTTATTTGTACTCATATGTATAAAAGGCGCTTCAGGATTAACCCACCGCAAAGCTTCCAATACATTCAATGTGCCTGTTGCATTGATATCGAAATCGTCGTAAGGTATTTCTGCCGCCTTATCATGACTCGGTTGTGCCGCAGCATGTACTACAGCATCGGGGCGTATTTCTTTCAATTTTTGTACAATGCCCTTCCTGTCTCTTATATCCAGTTCGTGGTGCCGGAAAGACGGTATTTGCGACTGTAATCTTTTTTGATTCCACCGCGTATCGCCCTGCACTCCAAAAAAAACAGCCCGCTGGTTATTATCTATCCCGTGTATTTCATAACCTTTCCCTTCGAAATATAAACAAACTTCAGAGCCTACTAGACCTGAGGAGCCGGTGACAAGCAGTTTTTTCATTAATCAGTGAACAGTTTTGGGTATGCTACTAAATCTTCGCTGGTATACAAACAGTGATTTCCAACATGAATAAACATACCATGACCAAAAAAAACTCAGATATAAACCTGTCAGACCCTCTTTATAACCCTTTCTAACCAGGTAACTATATCTAAAGGCCAGCAAACTATTTTTAATATGAACAGAGAGCCTGTATTTTAATCCATTAGAAAACATTCGTTCGCCCTCTTTTAAGATATACCTTTTGTGTTTTTCGATTAATTGATGGTATGAAACCATCCAATAGTGTTGTATATAATTAGCGCCTTTGAAAACAATTTGATGCAGCAAATATCCCTGCTTTATAAAACCCTTGTCATGTACCTTACCGGTGAACACGTAGCCCTCAGTATTTATCAACAGCATTTTGGTGAGGATACCACCCCAGGTTGTTCCCTTTAATTTTCTGCCTTTAAAATAAAATTGCCATGGTACTGTTATTACAGCAATGTCCTCCTTAATATTTGTAATGGTATTTACAATATCATCAGCTAATCCGGGTGTTACTACTTCATCGGGATCTAAAATAAGTACCCATTTATTTGTTACTAATTCAGGCAAACGCTGATATACAATTTCTACAACCGGCACCCTGGAATGCTTTACCAGGGTTACATTAAACGATTTAGCTACATCTTCTATATTGTCTGTTGATTCTAAATCTACCAGTATAATTTCATTGCAAAACTTTACCGACTCCAGGCATTTGGGCAACAGGTGGCTTTCATTACAACACACTATAAAGGCTGTGATATTATTTCCGTTGCTGCCTGGCAAATTGATATATAAATTTAGCTTCAGGGCTTACCCTAATCCCATTTATCCCTGTCAAAAAATAAATAACTGTCTTCTCATGTGTTACAGAAAGCCGCTTCATTATTTGAAAATGACTCAGAAAAAATCTTATGATTGATTTGAACAGGAGTATCAGTTTCTTCAAAAATGAAAGCTCACAGACAAAGATCATCAGGTAATACATAAACAAAACAGGGTGGCTTTCCTGGAATCCCCTGGAGAGATTCTCTTTATATTGTTCAGTCAATTTTGATTCGGGCGTAAAATGGATAAATCTTAAATCTTCATCATAATAAAGCCTGTAATTCATTAATACCAGGCGGCTGCAATATTCGGAATCACCGCCAGATGAAAGAGCAGTTTCTTTCCGGTCTGTCAGGAGAGAAGGCGTTGCAGAAAAGGCTTTTAAATAAAGATCTTTACGCGTAATTAAACCAGCCCCCCATAAACTTTTAAGATATGTTACGTCTCCTGACGACTTTGCCTGTTTTCCCACAGCAAAAGTGCCCTGGCAGTCTTTAAACCACTCCGGAAAATAATTTGTTTCATTCCAGGCTGTGCTTGATCCCCCAACAGCACCAATATTTTGTTGCGAGCTTATGAGCCGGTATCCCCGGTAAACATAATCATTTGACAGCCAGTTATCATCATCGCAAAATAAAATTATATCATAGTTTGCTGCTTTAACACCTGCCTTTCTTGCATTGCTCAAGCCAGCTTTTGGTTCATCGATAATATATAACGCTGTTTCACTGCGGAGGCTTTGCCATATCCGCGTAGCTATTTCAGCAGTATTATCGGAACTGTTGTTATTTACAAGAATGATTTCCCACTGCAAACCGGCAGCTGTTTTTTGTTTGGATAAATATTCCAGCGCCAGTCTAATTCTTGAAGCGCTGTTGTAACAACACACTACTACAGAAACCCCCTGCATACTACTAATGAAAAGCTGTATTGATTTTTTTATTGAGCATCAGCCTAAATTGATATGATCTTGTTATAAAAAGAAAATATTGTTTTTGCACAAAATCGATCTTGTCAAAAAACTGACGCTTTATTTGTCGTCTTACTGATACATCGAGTTTACTTCTTCCAGTCAGAAACCTGTTATACAATTTGACTTTTGCCTTGAAATATGCCGCATTATTTAAATGCAGTCGTTTATGAAAATAATCAAGCGCCTTCAATTCTTCTATAATGTTCTGACCGCTTGAATTCATTTTACCCGTTATATCATTTCTATGTTTTCTAAAATAATTAAGCGGTCTTGCATTAATATATATAGTGCCTAACCTGCTTAGTTCTGCCCAAAATACCCAATCGCCTGCAAATTTGAATGATTTATAAAATTCGCTGATCTTATTATAAAACACCTTTTTAAACACAGCCATGCTTGCATTAAAAACAGCATTACCAAAACATAAAAATCTTTCCAGGTATTCTGTTGGCAGGCAATAATCATCAAGCTTTATATAGTTTGACTGGAAAATTATCCTCTCTTCATCATCGATGCAAAATGACTGGCAATAGCCAAATACAGTATCATCTTTTTTATCGAGGCCTTCCATTACAGTTTGTAAAAAATTTGGCTCGCACCAATCATCACTTTCTGCAATCCAAATGTATTCACCATTTGCAAGGCCAATTCCTTTATCCCATTGTTTGAAGGGGCTGCCGCTATTTTCTGTATTATAGACGATATTGCTGATCTTAATATTATTCCTGTATTGCTCCATGATCTCTTTACTATTATCTGTTGAGCAATCATCTAAAATTATTAATTCAAAGTTTTGCCAGGTTTGATTTAAAACAGAATCTATTCGCTGCTTAAGATAAGCCGCATGATTGAAATTCGGTATAATAACTGAAACCATTGGCAAGGCTTAACCGAGCAGTTTTTTCTTTGAATATTTGATGAATGATCGTACAGGTTTTTGCTGGTCGTTTTTATATATCACCTGTTGTCCATATAAATGATGATATTGCTGATACACCAAATCCCAGTGCTTTTTAAAAATATATTCAATTGCCTTTTTAAAATCTTCCTCATCTGCATTGCCCAGCAAAGAATTTTTCTGAATCCTGTATTCAAACCCCGGTTGCTGTAACAGTCTAAATTTCCACCCGGTTTTATAGACTCTTATCCAGCACTCCCAATCTTCATACCTCCGCAGGTTCTCATCAAAACCGCCTGCATCTTCCCAAACTTTCCTGCGCATCACTACACAACTCGGCACATGATTTTGCAGCAGCAGTGATGTTATGTCAAATGGCTGCGCAACAAAATTCGTTCTGCTGCTATCGCCAAAAGCATCTGCATTTGCATACACCACACCTGCCGTTGAATCATTGTCCAGTATGTTTATGCACTGTTGTATATAGCCTGGCTTCACCCTGTCATCACTGTCTAAAAAAAACAGGTATTCACCTGCAGCATGTTTTACGCCGGTATTCTTTGCACTCGCCAGGCCTTTGTTGTCCTGTGATATTACAGCTATCAGTTTATCGTCGATATTTTTAAGAAAGTTTAATGTTGGCTGATTGGTTGAACCGTCATTAACGAGCAGAATGTTATAATTGTATTGCCCTTCAGATTTTTTTACACTGTCAATCGATTCCTGTATAAATTCAGGCTTGGTGTTAAAACAGGGAATTATAACTGAAATATTTTTCCTTAAATTATTCAAGTCAGAAAACCAATTTGTTGTTTATGATTCTATTGATAACATTCCTCGTTATATTAAATCCAAGCAATGAATACAATACCTGGAAAACAAATTCATAGCCCCGCTTATCAACATAATCGCAATTTTTTTTAATAAGGGTTTTATAATCTTTTTTTCTCCAATAGTTTGTTGAATAATGATACCTCGCAAACCATTTTTTCTGATATTGGCTCAAAACGTTTTTATATTCGGGATACTGCAATTTTAAATCTTCAAATACTTCGATCACTCTCGGAATAAATAATGTATCGGTGTTTTTGGTTTTCTCATCACGAATGCGATAAGCTGCAAGAACTTTTTCCGAACCGAGAAAACTGCAGCCATTCATTAATAATTTAAGCCATAAATGATAATCTTCTGCTTCAGGAATTTCATGGCTTTCTGTAAAGCCTTTTACTTTAGCTAGAACCTCTTTGCACACAAACACGGTTGATGTTGGTATTTTATTCAACTCTAAAAAAGCGCAAATACCATCGTTGTTTTTAAATAATCCTTTTCCCGAGTTAATCAACGGGCTGCCACATGAAAATTTATCGGTAAACAGGTACACATCTGAAAAAACGAGGTCAACATTTTCTTTTTCAATTTGAGATTTTTGTATCGCCAATTTCTCAAGCAGCCAAATATCATCAGCATCTATAAAGGCAACATATTTTCCTTCGGCATGAGAGAGGCCAAGATTTCTTGCCTTGCCTGCTTTACCGTTTTGCTGATAATAATATTTGATCCGCTTATCTTTTTCGCAAAAACTTTGTGCGATTGTTTTTGTATTATCTGAAGACCCGTCGTCAACAATCAGCAATTCCCAATCAGTACATGTTTGATGGAGCACACTTTCAATGCTTTCCTGTATGAACTTCTCTGCATTATAAGCAGGCATAATAACTGATACCAGCGGCGAATTCATCAGGACTTATGAAGTCTTATCCTTGTAATTGTAAAAATATTTTATCATGGCAAGATCATTCCTGTTCTTAAAGCCCACATTAAAAAGATAATAAAACAATTTCATTGAAGATGCATGTGGCTTTCTCCTGCGTAAAAAACTTTTTCCATAGTCCTTCAGCGCAGCAGCAGCCAGTTTTGCTTTCTCAGCTGTAGTTAATTTCTTGATCTTTGTTGCCTCAAAATATTCCTTCAGTATCCATTGTACATCTTCAACACCTTTTATCAAAGCATTACGGTATTCTTCCGCTAAGCGAAATGCAGGTATAAAATGCTGAAATAAAAGTTCATCACTATAATATAAATTGTAACCCTGTAACAGAAGGCGCTGGCAGTATTCAACATCCCCGCCTGTTGCAAGTGCTTTTCCTTTTCTATCGGTTAGAATAGCAGGCAATTCCCTATTAATCGTTCGTTGAAAAATAGATTTTCTTGTAACCATTCCTGCACCGTTTACATATCCTTTTCCGTTGATATAACCGGGGGCATCTGCCTGTTTACCTGCTGCATAAGCTTCTTCATATTTGGCAAACCAACTGGGTAATTTAGTATCACTTACTGCTGTGCTTGCACCACCTGCCGCGCCTATTGAAATATCTTCATGTATGATATTGTAAGCTGTCAGCAAATAGTTTTCTGCAAGCCAGTTATCATCGTCACAAAAAATAATGTATTCATATCCTGCTTCATCAACACCCCTTTGTCTTGCAAAACTCAACCCCTGTTTTTCTTCTTCAACCACTTTCAGTTCAACTTCGTTTTTATTGAAGCCTTTCCAGGTTCCTTTGGCAAACGATGCTGTGTTGTCCGTGGACGCGTTATCAACAATAATTATTTCCCATGGCAATGCATTTGTTTTTTGCAATGCCAGGTGCTTTAAGGTTTCATACAATCGCTGTTCGCTGTTGTAGCAGCAAATGATGACTGAAATGCCTTTTTCTATCTCTTCGGATGAAGCCACTATACTTTCAGCGTATTCTTTAAAAAATTAAAATTCGTTTTCAATAAGTCTTTCCGCTTTATTCTTCCTGCTTTGAAATCAGCAATACAATCCTTTGCCTGCTTTAATTCTGCAATTAATTTTTGTTTTTCAGTGTACAGATTTTTCAATTCAGCAGCAGCATCTTTCCAGCTTAAACTCCAATAGTGAATCGCACAAGTTTCCGGTTTTACACAACTATAGGTAAACACATCATCCCAATCAAACGGATGAAATGTTTCTCTTGAAAAAACATGCACATCATCCATATCCTGTTCGCGGTTGTCTTTCAAGCCCTTTTCTTTTAATATGGTTGTAGTAAGACCGGGACCTGATAAATAGGATTCTTCTTTACCATCAAATTCCGTTAATAATCGATCATAACTTAACGCAACAAAAGGATGATTTATAGACGAGCCTATAACTGCATTATTAATGCTCATCTCTTCGCCGCTCTTACTGTTTTCAAAACCAACAAAGCATGAATATGTATTCAAAAAATCAAAGGGCTTTATTACTTCAACATCGGTGTCCAGGTAAATTCCACCATAGTTTTTTAGTGCATGCAAACGTATAAAATTGGTCATGTTCGACCATTTTATATTTGCGTATGCTGTTTGCATGTAGGTTGATTCCATCGGGCTGTTATTTTCCTTCCATAACCTGAGCTCCCAGCCGGGAAAATATTTTTTCCAGCTATCAATGCATTTCAATGCAAGCTTCGGTATTTCACTTTCCCCAAACCAGCAATAGTGTATTAGGCGCGGTATCATGCAGGCACTATAGAAGTATTAGGAGGATCTTAAAACTAACCCAGGCGATTTTCATATATTACTGGATAATCCATTTGGCTTTTGAGAAATAATTCTATATGTACTTGCAATTGTATGTACATAGTGTTTTGATGTGCGTGTTTTACGGCGAAGGATGGGAAAAAATAATGCTCTGAGCATGTAATATTTGATAGATCTTTTACTATATAACCATTCCTGAATTATCCAGGCTAAGGTATGGTACACATTTAATCCTGAGCCATCTGCTTTAATTATTTGAAAGCCCGCATCAGATACAATTTTTTTTAAACCATCTAAAGTATATCGCTGAAAATCTGTTGGACATAAATGCTCAGGCTGCATAAAGGGTACGCATAAATAAAAATAGCCTCCTTTTTTAGTAACCCTGTAAATTTCGTCAATCACGTCCTTTGGATTAGATACATGTTCCAGAACAGCATTACATAATACTGAATCAAAATACAAATCATCAACAGGTATTTTATGGAGCGGAGATACAATATCTATTTTTGGATCTTCAAAAATATCCTGATTTATAACTTCTCCATTCACATATTCATCTATTGATCGCCAGTTTCCTGAACCTGCATTTAAGATTTTACCTGTTAAGTATTTTATATCATCTCCCATTTCCACATGTAAAGGAGGAAATTGTACGGCATCTTCAAAAAAATACTTCCTGGTATTTAAGCTTGTTTTATTAAAAGTCCCTTTTGCTTTACTGATTATGCGTGTAATCATTAAGACACTTATGAAATATTTAAACTCCTAAGATTTCGAGATTCTTCTTTTAATGTCGAGATGACGGCGGAATGATTTAAAGACTCTATGGCTTGTTTTGTTGGTTTCACTTTTTTCAATCAGCCTGTTCGTCATTTTTAGAGAAAGGGATGCTCTCTCCAAAGCAAACTGATATATCCACATATATCTTTCATCATGCCAGTCAATTTCAATTTTCAAAAAATTCCGGATCTCTTTTATACATTCAACACTCTCTTTAATTCTTTGCAATTCTCCATCAATTGTTTTGTGGGATCGCGTAGTGGAAGCATGATACCGCTGAAAATTCAATACTTCAGGTGAATAAGCAATACCTGAAGCACCTAGTATTCTTGCATAAAATAACCAGTCTCCGCAGAATAGCATATCCTTTTCCAACACATATTCAATCGCAGAGAGAGCGTGCTCTTTTTTTATAATGGCTGAGCTTGCATTCACTATCACGTTTCTATACAGCAAATAATGCTGTAATTCATTTAGCCCTGAATTGACATATGGTTTTGTCCATCTTTCTCCATCCAGTACATCGGGCCATTTATTCAACACGGTTTCATTGCCTGCTTCATCAATTTGCATCGTGCGACAATAAGCAAGGCCAACCTTATCATTCTGTTGTAATAATGCAACCATTTTTTCCAGGAAGCCGGGTGCTGCAGAATCATCACTCTCGGCTACCCATATCAAACTTCCTTTTGCAAGTGTTACGCCCTTCTGCCATTGTTTAAATACAGAGCCGCTGTTTGTTTTACTGTAAATAACATGTGCAACTTTCGGATGATTCCTGTATTGCTCAATAATTTCTTTACTGTTATCTGTTGAACCATCATCCAATAGTATTATTTCAAAGCCTTGATAAGTTTGACTTAATACCGACTCAATTCTTTGTTTAAGAAAAGCTGCGTGATTATAATTGGGTATAATGACAGAAACCTGCATACTCAATGAATCAGGCATTTGCAATTCGCTTTTTTCGTAAGTAAAATTTTAAACGGCCTTTAAAAAAATACCATTTATGCAATTGGAGAAAAGGAAATTTAGAAAAATATTGCTTTAGCAATGCGTGCGCTCTTTTAAAACCAAGGCTGTTCAATTCATCAAGATGTTTTTTGAACAAGTTGAAAAGATCCTTTTTGCCTATTGCTAACCTAAAATTTCTATAATATCCATTCCAAATAAAAAGATGCAGTAATAATAACGGCTCTACCAGTTGCAGTAAATTTTTTTTATTAGAATGATTTTCTGATGATGCGGATAAGGAAGATACCCTGAATGTTACCAGCTCTTTATTTACGTAACTGAAACCTGTGTTACTCACTATACGCAAAGCATATTCATAATCGCACAACTGAGGCAGGTAAGCATTATATTCCCCGAATTTTTTTATCAACGACTTATGATATAAAAAACAAACAGGCTCGCCTAAACAATTATAAAGCCGCGGCTTAGAATTAATAAATTCATCACCGGATGAAACAAAGCGGTCGGCATTAAAAACACTACTCAATTTAATTGCATTATGCGAATAGTAATCTCTTAACTCAGCAGATGTATTTTCCTCAATAAGAAAATGCCTGTCGCATATCACAAATTTGCTGTTGTCAAGTATTGCCCTGTTATACATTAATTGCAAACAGTCAGGTGTCAGCACATCATCCTGGAACAAAAATTTTATCCACTCTCCTTTTGCTTCTTTAACACAAAAATTCCAGTTGCCGATTAGTCCCTTATTTTTTGTATTTCTTATAACCCTGATCTTGCTGTTGTTTTCCTGTTCAAATTTTTTTGCTATAGCATAACTATCATCTTCAGAGCAATCATCCACTATCAGAATTTCATAGGCAGCGTTAAACTGTTGGTTCAATGCCGAAGAAATGGTTTGTTCCAAATATTTTGAACCGTTGTAAACAGGAATACAAATACTTATTTGTAAAGGCGGGTTAATGTGTTAAGTTATTTGAGTGATTGAATAAAAAATGAACGCTAGAAACCTTGAACGTCACCTCGACGTGAGGAGAATCCGCATAGCGGATCATTGAGACAATTTAAAATAATTATTAGCGAAATAAATCTCCTGAATTTTTTGCTGTTCTAATTTCATGAGATGTCTCGTTACCTCGACATGACGGTAAAAAATTATTTCGGAGTCAAAAACCGTCATTTCGACGATAGGAGAAATCTCTGTACGGGATACTTCAAATTCATGAGATATCTCGTTACCCCGATATGACGCTCTGAATGTATTATCGTTTCCCGATTCGTTCATCGCTTCACCTTTTTCGCAACGCGCTGTATAGAACTTGCCAGTTTAAAACTGCGAGAGTTAACAAGCTGCTCAATTTTGTTATTAAGCCGATTGATATATTGAGGATAATATTCGTTCAGCCATTTTTGAGAAATCTCTTTGTCTTCTTTAGACAACACTGCAAGTTGTTCTAAAAACATTTTCCAGTTTTCTTCATTCATTAATAACAATAAAAGTTCTTCTGCATATTTTCTTTTTTGCAGAATAAGATTATGCTTTACTAGTTCTTCAAAATCTTCAGTTAGTAAAAGATCAAGAACTTTTATCCAGTTCTGTAAAATTTTTACACGACTAAGGCTTGACCATATACCACCTTCATGTTTCCTGTAAACTGCCATAGGCTCTGGAAAATATTTTATTTTTCCATGCCTGGCATTGAGCATATGTAAAGTATAATCTCCTACGGGTGCATGATAGAACCATGTAGGTAGCTCCTTGATAATATGACTACGAAATACAACTGAAGGTGTGTGAATAAAATTATCTTTCGCAAGGTCTTCAATTGTATAAGTTTCTTCTTCCTCTGAGATGTTTAAATTACTTAAACGTAGTTGCTTATTATCTTCCAGTTGATAAACACGATGAAAGCAAATTGCATAGTCAGAATGTGTTTCTAAGAAATCAATTTGTTGTTGAAGTTTGTTTTTGTCGCACCAATAATCATCACCTTCTATTAAGGCAATATATTTCGCCCCGCTTGTATAACACGCATGAAAATTATTGATAGAATTAATTACAATATCATTCTTTTCGTTACAAATTAATTTTATTGTTTCGGGATATTTGTTTGCATACTCTCCGCAAATTCTAGATGTAGCGTCAGTAGAACAATCTTCACCAATTATTAAAATATACTTGAAGGTTGCTTCTTGTGAAACTATGCTTTCAATACATTGAGAGATGTAGTTCTCATGATTATAAGTTAACATCCTAACTGCAACCAGCGGTATGCTATTAGTCAACATTTGTAACTATGTTCACTTTAGAAATGCGCATGCTATGCCTTCTTGTCCAAAATTATTTCCATTATAGAACATATATGTTTTAGTACCAACCTTCACTACGTTAGGATATGCTTGCATCATATTATCATATAGTTCTTGCCCAGAGGCAATCCCGCTATATTTGTCTTTTCTTTCCCACTTTGTAGGTTCATTAATATTCCCCTCCGCATATCCAATTTTATAACTATCAGTTCCATCGCGGAAATCTCTGCTCCCTCTGTAAATAAACCACATTTTTAGTATATCATTTTCAGGAAGAATAGTGGCACGTGCAACACATTCTTCGGAATTATTCTGGTAAATACTAATTTCATTTTTTCGTTCCCAGTTTATTCCATCCTTTGAACTCGCATATTTTATGTTATATAATGGCTCAACTCTCTTTCCAATTTCTAACCATCCTGTACCTGATGTATACCACATATGCCATATGTTATTAACAATAAGAATGCAAGGAGTGATTGTAAAATAAGGATCTATAATTGATCTATCCATTATAGGTCCCTCATACATTTTCTCAAATGTCCTCCCACTATCCTTACTAATAGCTAAACCGATAGAATTGCTCCAAGGCACTGTGTTGCGAACATTATAACCATTGTAGTATAAATAAATCAGGCCATCTTTTTTAAGAACAAATGTTGCTACCGTTCCGCAATCGTCAAAGGTTCCAATCTTACCAATTTCCAATAACGGTTCGTCGTGAACATAAATAATTTTTTGAGGGTTATTTTTATCAACGTCAATAAAAGTAATTCTGCTTTTTCCATCAAGATGCCTTCCTGTGTAATACAATCGGATACAATTTTCCATTTCTAAAGCTGTAGGCATCATCGCATGACTTTTTAACCAACTTGGTTTTTGTACTTTTAAGTCAAAAATCAACCCCAATTTTTCCCAGCTCACACTTAAAATTATTTTATAAATTTTTTCCCATCGCCCAGAAGTCAGCGCCCCACCAATGATTTTTGTGCGTGCCTTCTAACAGCATTCCCTGTTTTATGTAAAAACTGACGATCTCAAAATCCGGTACTGTTAGTTTTACTTTATGAGCCCCTTTTTTTTTATACTGTGAACACGCTTCTTTAAATAGTAGACCGCCAATGCCTTTATTTTGATTTTGCTTATCTACCAATAACCAAATAATAGTACCTACACCTCCTTCAAGTGGAGTACCTAATAATACTCCGTTGATTTTATCATTTTCTTTAGCTATTAAAAAAAGCCAATTATCAATATTTATTAAAATACGTTCTTCAGTCCATTGATCGGAGAAATAGTTAATTGCTTCAGAGGGAAGATCAATTGTAGCTTTAATATAAAGTCTGAGGGCATTTAAATAAGCGCTTATATCCTCGTTAATTATTTTTTGTATTGTCGTCATTTAAATAAATGCACTGTATATTCAAATAAATCGTAGTTCATCATGATTTTTATTTTACGTGAACAGTTTTTAATCATAAACTCGACGATATCGTCTAACTCCCAATGAAAAAGGTCATCTCTTTTCCAATCAACATGTGAGCTCATAACATTAAATGCAATACCTTTTGAACAAGACTTAAATGAACTTGCAATCATATTTTGAGCGAACTCTATCATCTGCGACTGGGTCATATCAAGTTTCTCCGTAAGTAATCCGTTCATGATTACATAGTCAAACTTATTTTCATTGAAAGGACTTCTTAATACATCTCTCACTTCAAAATCATACTCAGGATGTAATTCTTTTGCCGTAAATATCATTTTAGAAGATATATCTGCACCGGTGTAAATTAATTTTTTGTTGAGCCCATTATTATTTAAAAAATTAATCAACAACCCTACACCGCAGCCAAGATCAAGTATTGATTGTTTTTTATTGTTAGTATCTGTGAAATATATCAGGTCTGTCAAAACCTTGAATCGTTTTTCAAGATCCTCAGAATTTGGCCAATCCATCCCTTTAGAATTAGGGCCAAATTCTTCTAATGTTTTCTCGTAATGATTTTGTAACACTTTATAATATTCCATCGCCTCTTTCTTTATTTTTCCAATAAGGTGGAAAATAAGAAGTGTCCACATCTCCTATGCAAAAGGTTGAACAAAGCTTATTGTACATTTCCTGATTAATAGTTTTCTTATAAACAGATATCGGAACTTTATAACCACCCATTCTCTTTTTAAAGTGTTCAAGTTGATCGCCTTCAATTGCTCCGCCACCAACGTTAAATTTTTTCACGCCTAAAAATTTCAGTTTTTTTATTGCGTCCCATAAAAGCGACCGTGTCATAATCCTTCCATCTTCACTAGAAGCGTTAAGAAAATATTCGGCACACTCCTTTGTATAGCTAATCATTATTACAGCTTTAATTTCATCATCAATCATTGCGCCTAATACCAGGCTTGACTCATTAAAAGTTAAGTCTTGCAAAGTGGAAGTAGAGAAATAGTATGGCGAGCCAGCTCCTACCCTTGTTATTGTTTCAGTGTAAAGGAGAGGAAGCTTATTAAATATTGCTTGCTTATCATCAGTTAAAATAAAAGCAGATTTTTTAGTAATCTTTTTGATTTCATATTTGTGTCCATCTCCCAGATTTTCCCATAGTTCATCGATGCTCTTACTTAAATCAATAACAAATGCTGATCTATGACTTTCAAGATGCTTATCATTTGATGAGGTAAATACAGGGTGTGCCATTAAGAAAGCGGTAACAACATTATTACACTTTAACCAATTGGAAAGACCCGAATAAATATTTTCCAGATCATTGCCCCAACTAATAATACCACCGAAGCCATAAGGTGAATAAATATCAAAGTAGCCGGGAATTTTACTTCTTTTAGAAAAAATAATAATGATGCCATTAGCGCTGTCACATATTTTAAGAAGTTCAATCTCGTGATCTTGAGATTGGCTTATAGCATTACAATAATCCCACGTTTGGTAAAAAGAATGTTCTATGCCGTGTAGCAATTCCTGCCATAAAGATTTATCACTTAAACCAACCAGGGTTATTGCGAGTATGGAAGTTGTATTAGAATAATCTTTTTCTTGTCTTATCATAATACTCTTCATATGAAGCAGGCGGCTGACTAAAAAATCCAAGTTTCTGAAGAACATTATCTGAAACCCCATTTAAATCTACATCACTTAATAATCTTGGTGTATCAATGTATTGTTTCATCCAGGGTCTGCAAACATTTATAGTTAGTGCATGTCTCCAATTACTAGTGATATTGTTGCCACCTGCATGCCACATACGCGTATTAAAAAACCAGGCAGACCCAGCTTTTATTATTAACCTTTTTGCATTTTTATAAAATTCCTCATCGCTTGGCTTTCTTTCACTTTTGTGACTACCTTCTAAAAAATAGGTAGCACCATTTTCAACCGTAAAATCATCTAAGGGTAATAGCACTCCCATTCTTAAAATATAATCCTGAATGAATATTGGACAGTCAACATGAACATGACTAGAATCATTTCCCATATTCGGTGGCATTGAGGATGACGTATAAGAATAGATGATACTATTATTGCCCATTATCCAATTAATAGGATCTACTACATTTTTATTATCGAATATTTCTAAGAATGCTCCACCATATTTTGCATTGGATAAAACATATCCATAAAATTTATAGTCTTTAGTTCCCATATATTCTACTTCATTTTGCAGGGCGATGTCAAGTTCTGATTTTGCTCTGTTTATATAATCATTAGTAATAGCATCCTCAATAATTACGTATCCCTTCTCATAAAATTCTTTTAAAAAAATTTCTTTATTAGTTACTTCCATGGTAGTAGTTATTGAGCTTATGTGCTGTGATAAATTTATTTAGTAGTTTTTTGATTCTAATTAATTTAAAGAATATTCATTGAGCAATAATTTTATTTCATCAATGCTGTTAAACATTAATGTGTCAATGATGGATAAATACGAAACAAACTCATTATTGAATTGCGAATATGTTATTTGAGCTGTTTTAAGCAAGTGAAGATTGATGCCATTGTTTACAAAATTTTCTTTGCTGTAAAGTTCGGCCCCGCCGATTGCATTGATGTAATCTGTAGCCTGCAATTGTTTATTGATGTCAATAATTCTTTCTTCACCATGCAAATTTTTATTATTAAATGCAGAAGAACTTTCAATGATCGTTGTATCGATATTCAAAAACGCACACACTGCATGAATACTTTTTTTGGCCAGGGTTGCTATATCATTAACTGCTGAAAAAAATATAGGCTTTAATACATCGTACACGGCTTCGAAATGCGGCGCTTTTTTATAAGCATGCTCAACCGTTTTCAAAATTTTATTTCCTGAGCCGTCATCAGCGATGCCTGTTTCATTTATCAATTTATTCTGGCTTGCATCTTTTAATGAAACGGTAAACGTGTGTGGTTGGCCATTTACTAAAATCCTGTTCCTGTTGATCCATCCCCGGTTGATGAAGTTCACATCATCAAGAAAAACAAATTTGTCAACTGCATTTATCAACTGGAAATAACCAATATAGGGAAAGAAATAAGGTTGCATTATTGCTGCTTTCACCCTGCTAATTGCTTTTCAGATTGCAGCACAATTTCAGCAATAGTCTGCTGATCTTTTTTATCGAGCTGATGATACAATGGCAAACACAATACCTTTTTTGCTGTTGCTTCTGATATTGGTGAAGAAGTATAATTTATATAAGGCAGCGTGTTGAGTGAAGGGTAGAAATATCTTCTTGGTATTATTTCTTTTTCCTTTAGCAACGCTGTTGTTTCAAGCAATACTTCTTCTGTTTTGAAAACAACAGGGAAATATGCGTAATTGAATTCGTCTTTATTTTTTATTTTCAACCACTGCAACCCTGAATTTTTAAAAAGCATTTGATAATATAACCACTGCTCTTTTCGCATTCTCAAAATATTGTCAATATAATTGAGATTACAAAGACCCATTGCTGCATGCAGTTCAGAACTTTTACCATTTATACCCATGCAAAAATGGTCGTCTGCTATATGGCCGAACTGATGGTGCAATCTTATTTTTTCCATCAAACCATCATCGTTGGTGAAAATACAACCGCCTTCTGCCGTATGAAATAATTTGGTTGCATGAAAACTGCAGGTTGTAATATCACCATAATTGAACACAGACTTCCCGTTATATTTAGTTCCGAAAGCATGCGCACCATCATAAATAACTTTCAGGTTATACTTATCCGCAATGTTTTGAATCGCATCAATATCGCACGGATGCCCGTACACATGTGTTGCAAGAATAGCAGTTGTTTTATCGGTTATTGCGTCCTCAATTTTTGAAGCGTCTATACAAAAATTATTTTTATCAATATCAACAAATACCGGTGTACAATTTTCCCAGAGAATGACACCGGTTGTTGCTACATAAGAAAATGGAGTAGTAATTACTTCACCTTTTATATTCAATGCTTTTAAAGCTATTTGCAGTGCAATCGTTCCGTTGTTACAAAACAATAGATTTTTTACACCCAAATATTCTTTTAATTTTTCTTCAAGTTCATGAACCAGTTCACCATTATTTGTTATCCAGCCTTTATCCCATGCACGTTTTAATACTGCTGTGTATTCTTCAAATGGCGGCAAAAAAGTCTTGGTTACGTTGATCATTTTACAGTAGCATAAATTACAGTCTCCTCTGCATGAATTGTATAATGCCCTAAGTAAATTTTATAGCCAAGATTTAGATCAAGAATCCATTTAGGAATATTAATAAAATCATCCCAGCTATGATAAATAGCTATGGCAAGCTGAGGTTTATATTTTTTAATCACTTGTATTGCGCCTTTCAACGCAGGTAATTCACTGCCTTCAATATCCATTTTAATAAAGTCAATTTTAGGAACATCATTAGTCGATACAAAATCATCTATTGAAATAGTTTCAGTGCTGCCATCTGCTTCCTGAAAATTTTCAAATTCAACTTTACTACCCGGCCCTAAATCTTTATAATAAATTTTTTTACCGGAAATATCAGAAAGCGGCTTATTTACTATTTCAATTTTATTTTGGAACCGCGGATTTAAATCCAGGTTTTTTTGGAATATTGAAAGATTATTCGGAATAAATTCAAATGAAAATACTTTTCCTTTTTCACCAACTCGGTCTGCAAAATATAATGCAGTATCACCCCAGCAACCGCCGGCATCAATAACTACGTCATTTTCTTTTGCACATATACCAACCCCGTTTTTATTATACCTGTACTGCTCAAGAAAAAAATCAATAAGAATTCCTTGTGCCATAAAATATAATTTCACATTCTTTCCTAAAGGATTTAAATCAAACTTATTTAATTTGAAGTGCAGGAAGTTCGGATCAATAGAATCATTAATATTTTCGACGGCTTTTATTCTATGTAATATTTTCTTATCCTCAGGATGTTTGACCTGTAACTTAATTTTTTTATTGCCCAATATTCTAAAACAAATAAGATCGACGAACCACTTTTTAGATTCATTATCACTAAGTGAATCGTAAAAAAAATCAAGCCCGGGTTCAATACTTTTTAATTCAATTAAAAATTTCGGTAAATAATATTTTAAATCAACCTTACTGATTCTGTCTCTGAAAAAACGCTTCTTTAATTCATTCTTAATAACGGGTTGCTTTTCTTTAGGTTTTGGGCCAAACCGATCTGCGTCATAATTATCAAAATAATCGTTATTGATGTTATCTATAAAATTTTGAATAACGTGTTCGTAAAAAGCCGTCATCAATTTTGTTCTATTATTTTCCATTGTAATTCAGGCCTTATATAACCCGGAAACTTGCCTAACCATCCAAGTTTTCTTGGCGGCTCTTTCCCTTCAATTACCATTACATTCCGCAGGTAAATAAGTGGGGTACTACCGGAAACACCCATAATGCTTATAGAATAGGTGTCATCATTTAAAAAATTTGGTGGTATAGTACATACAGCCGCAAAAAGACCTTGGCGAATATGTTGTGGTGTTGAGCACGTGGCGAATATTGTTGCTCCTTCAGGCGTTTCGAAAAATAAATTAAAATTTATCTCAGTGTCAACAGACTTATTAATTACAAGAAGTTTCAATAGTATTTGTTTGTTGATTTCAAAAGTTCCTTCAACTTCTGAATTAGTAATTAGCTCTATTGACTCGACTGAAAAAAATTCATTAGATGATGGTTCCGTACGTTCGTTCAATAAAACTTTATTCTTTGATGCAAACAATTTAGAATAATTATTCACTACTGTGCCGGCATCTCCTTTGCACTCCAATATTCCATTATTCAATAAAATTGCTTTACTGCATATTGTTTTTATTGCAGTTAAATTGTGACTCACAAACAAAACTGTCCTGCCTTCACTCCTGCTTACGTCGCTCATCTTACCCAGGCATTTTTTCTGGAACTCTGCATCACCAACAGCCAGCACTTCATCCACAATTAAAATTTCACTTTCAAGGTAGGCAGCTACTGCAAATGCAAGCCGCACATACATACCGCTGCTGTAGCGCTTTACCGGTGTTTCAATATACCTTTCCACGCCGGCAAAATCTACTATCTCATCAAACTTTCGTTTGATTTCTTTTTTGCGCATGCCGAGTATAGCGCCGTTGAGATAAATATTATCTTTTCCTGTAAGTTCAGGATGAAAACCGGTACCTACTTCCAGCAAACTGGCTACCCGTCCATTACCAATTATTTTTCCTGTAGTTGGGCTCGTAACACGGCTTAATATTTTTAATAAAGTGCTCTTGCCTGCACCGTTTTTTCCAATTATTCCAACTGCTTCGCCCTGTTCAATTTCAAAATTGATATCCTTTAAACTCCATACTACATTGCTTTCGCCTTTTACAGTACGATCGTTGGTTTCACCTATTTTTAGAAAAGGATCCTCTTTACCTGTCTTTAAGGCATACCATCTTTTGAGGTCGCTACCCAAAGTGCCGGTGCCGATTAAACCAAGGCGGTAAGCTTTGGAAAGATTTTCAACTTTTATAGCAATTGGCAAACTTTAAAGTTTAAAACATTAAACCATCTCAGGCTGGTTGCTGCCTTATTAACTTCCGGGTTTTCCGTTTTCCCTGCTCACAAATAAGGCTCCCTAAAGCTTCTTTTTATTTGTCATTATCGCCAATCCATTGCAGAGCGGGTAATTATACAGCCGCTTGCCTGCAGATTTTGCAATATCAATCACTGCTTTTCTTACATCTATGAAGCTTTCCGTATCGTGAAAAATAGTGCATGCAGCATGTTGAGCAGCCCATAAACCACAGGCGTAGGTGTCTTCATAGGTGTGTACAATATCCACATGTGCAAGATCGTATTGCGCTTCATCACCGGCAATCCAATCTTTATAATCACACTTAACCAATTCAATATTTTCGAATACAGATAATCTTTGTTTTGTCTCAGTAAAATGATCTGCATGTATCCCGGCATGTGTATCGCCTTCAAATGTGTCAATGCCAATCACCCTTTTAAAAAAGTTTGAAAGCACTACTGTTGAATATCCCTGTTCAACACCAAATTCTATACACCTGTCCCTATTAATTTTATTGCGCTTTAAAATATCCTCGATTATCAATTCAATCCCCTTCCAACCACTGGTTTTGTTATTTAGTTCGAGAAGCCGGGCCGGCGCCTGCAGTGTATGCGGATTATAAACAGGGATATAATGTTTCGCCTTCCATAAATTTTTCAGGTAATATTTTAAGCCTACCATGCGTTCACAAAAGTTTTATTGTATACAGGTGCTTAAATTTTTGAAAATTGGCCTAACTTTTACTAACCACGTATAAAACAGATGTTGGCCAGATGGCGTTTTTTTCAAATGCTTGTTTTGAAAAATAATCTATGCCCAACTGCTCAACATTAAAGCCAACGGACATTAAGCGGTTTATAAAATCTTCTTTCGCATACATGCGTACATGGTCACCCTGGAAAAAATATTTCCAGCGCAAAGCTTCATCAGTGCAGGAGGGATTTTCCATGCTTTCTTTTAACTGCAGGTTTATGGGAACCATCACTATTCCTTTTCCATCTTTTTTTAAAACACGAAACAATTCTTTCATTGCTTTTATATCATCCGGTATATGTTCCAGAACATGTGAACAAATAAAAAAATCGAATTGCTCATTATTGTAAGCATGCATGTTTGTGATGTCAAGGTTATCATCCACGTCGCTGCGAACAAGGTCCATGCTTTTATATTCTACGTTGTGATATTTTTTTATAAAGTTTCGCAGTTCTCTATCGGGTGCTATGTCGAGCAGCTTTATACTGCCCGTTTGATTTGCAAAATATTCATCAAGGTATAGTGCATATAACCTGTTCCTGTCGGGCGTATAACAGCGGGAACATTCATAGAAACCAAGATTCATGGTTTCCATAAAAAATGGATTATGCACCGTTTGGTTTTTTTGCCATTGCACGAGGTAATCTCTAGGCACCGGGTGCATCCTGATTCCTGTGGCTCCGCAAACAGGGCAGTTATAAATTGCTTCAGGATCTTTACCGGGCGGGCTGCTTAACAGTGCCTGTTTTGCGAGTCTTAATTTATTGAGAAATATGGTTGCACTTCCGCTCAAATTTAATCAGCTAACCTTTATTATAAAGCTCGGCGTCACCTCGACGTGAGGAGAATCCGCCATGGCGGATCATTGAGGCAATTAAAAAAAATTATGCACGAAATAAATCTCATAAATTTTTTGCTGTTTGAATTTTGTGAGATTTCTCAGTCGCATAATATTTTATATGGAGCGACAGCGACCTGCCAATGCTCCTTCGAAATGACGATTAACTGTTGGCTCTTTTTACGGATAAAACAAAATACTGTTTAGTTAAAAATTGTTCTAACAGTTTAAAACTAATTTTATTTATACCGGCTCTTGTTTTTGTTTCAGCTACAGGATAGGCAAGGTTTGATACGATTTTCTCTATATGTAATTGATCTGTATTGAGCAACTCCACTATATTCTTCTTTCCAAAAAAACGCAAATGCGTTTTGTCCATTACCCCGCCCTGCTCATAGGTAAAAGTGCCGCGCAGTAATATTTTTAGTACCGTTTTAAATTCCCTTACATTCGGGATGCTTGCTAAAAAAAAGCCGCCGGGTTTCAGCCAGCCGGTGAGTTTATCGCGTACGGTCCAGGGGTCAACAAGGTGCTCGAGCACATCACCGCAAATGATCACATCAAATTCCTGCGTAAATGTATTAGCAGGCAACTGCTCGATATTAGCTATGAGAAAACGGTCAATATTGTTATCCCTTTGGTGCGTACCGGGTAAATCGAACAACTCAATTCCTGTTACTTTTTTAGCGATGTTTTGTTGTTTTAAATACAGCAAAGAATTGCCGCCACCCGCTCCCACTTCGAGCACGCTTTCAAAACTTGTCGTCTTTGGCAACAGGTCAAGCAGATCGGTTCTTGTAAACCGGAAATAATATCCCGGTTTTTCCCGGTAATCTTCCGCTAAATTTTTCTCTGTAACCAGTTCCATCTTTAATTTTTGCCGGTCTTTTACTTCATATGTTGCGCCTTCAAATCCCGACGATTCCCGATTCCCGATTCACGATTCACGATTGTCTATCGACTGTCGACCGTTGACTGTCAACCTCCCTCATCACACCGTATCAATAAAATTTCTTTCCACCCGTGTGAATACCATTAACCCCGCAATAACCAAAACAATGATCAGTAATGCCGAATAAGCGAGCAGATGCCAGCTAAAACTACCGGTGCCAAATACGCCATAGCGGAAGGTTTCAACTATACTGGTCATGGGATTGAGCTTAATGAATAATTTATATTTTTCCGGTGCGGCAGATAAAGGATATATCACGGTAGTGGCATACATCCAGAGCTGCATACCAAAACTTACCAAAAAGCTCAGGTCGCGGTATTTGGTGGTCAGTGCCGAAACGATCATGCCCGCACCCAGCCCCAGTAAAGCGATCATGAGGATGAGTATAGGAAATAGTAAAAGATAAATATTTGGATGAATGGGTGTGCCTTGCCAGGCATAGTACACCACAAAAACAGCAAATAAAGTAAGCTGTATCGATAACCGCACTACATTACTCACCAGGTTACTGAGCGGCACCACCAGGCGCGGAAAATATACCTTCCCAAAAATGCCTGCATTATCCCTGAATACACCGGAAGATTTTAAAAAACAGTCGGAAAAATAATTCCATAGCGTAATGCCTGCCATATAAAACAAGGGACGAGGCAACCCGCCGGTAGAAATATTGGCGATATTGCCAAAAACAATGGTGTAGATGATGGTAGTAAGTACAGGCTGGATGACAAACCATAGCGGGCCCAAAATGGTTTGCTTGTACATGGAAACAAAATCCCGGCGTACCATCAGCCAGAGCAGGTCGCGGTACTCCCATGTATCTTTTAACCGGAGATCAACGACCTTGCGGTCAGCAGCTATTTCCCAGTGATGGTGCGTGTAATCAGTCATTTTATCCTCCCTCCCCTTTGGGGAGGGATAAGAGGGTGAGGTCAAACGATTTTTTTATTTCCCCTCTCCTTTGGAGACCCTGTCCCGACATTTGACAGGAATAGGGATGAGGTCATTTAAAAAACCCCTTCAGTTTTTGCCAGGTGTTTTGTTTTGATTTTGAACCATAGGAGTTATACCCAAAACTGTAATCATACCCGTAGTTTCCGCCGCTATAGTAGCTATAACCGTAGTAACCGCGAATGCCGCGTGCTTTTACATCGTTTACCACCAATGCCAGGTTTGTTAGTCTTTTTTGCAGGTAAATATCGTTGATCGTTTTCACCTGCTTACGCTGCGTAAACCGCTGGCGAATCACATAGAGGCTTACATCTGCATATTCAGACAACACTTTCGCATCGCTTACGATACCGAGCGGCGGGGTGTCAATTACGATGTAATCAAAATTTGCCCTTAAAAAGGTAAATAATCCCGGGATTTTATCCGAGAGCAGGAGTTCTGCAGGATTGGGCGGTGTATAGGATGTTGTTATTACATACAAATTGTCTTCGGTATCTACTTTCCGGATAATCATTGCCGGTTCAAGTCCGTCGGCCAGAAAAGCCGGCAAGTCGTTTTTCGACTTTGGCAAACCGAAAGCTTCTGAAATTTTTGGCTTGCGCATGTCGAATTCGATAAGGACGGTGCGCTTGCCTGGCGATGCCAGCACTGCGGCCAGGTTGATGGAAGTGAAGGTTTTACCTTCCCCGGGCATGGTGGAGGTAACGAGAATGCAGGCGGATTTTTTTTCCTTTTCGAGGAAATAGCGCAAATTAGTACGGATGATCCTGAACTGCTCAGGTAACATACCCCGCGTTTTTCCGGCTACAATTTTGCGTTCCTGGTCGGCAAAATGTCCGATCTCTCCCACCAATGGCGCTTCGGTAAGCTTTAATAACTCCTGCCGGGTGGTAAGCTTGTCGTTCAATAAATCCATCAGGTAGACAATCAACAGTGGCAGGCCTAAACCGGCAAACAGGGCCATCATATAAATATTGGAGTTTTTAAAATTAATGGGGCCATAACTCGAAGCCGCATCAACGGCCGTGCCTTTGCTGCCCACCGCTGCGCGTGTAATGGCGGATTCCTCTCTTTTTTCCAATAAATAGAGGTATAATTTTTCCTTGATACCCTGCTGGCGCTCAATTTCGAGCAATTTTTTTTCCTTTGCCGGTACTGCGCTCACCTGCATTAATAATTCATCATGCTTTCGCTGCGCAGCGCTATCCATTTTCTGGTACGTCGTTTTAAGATTATTTATCGCCTCTGTAATCTTTGCACGGTAACTGTCTAACTGGCTTTCCAGGGTGGAAACGGCAATATTTCTCTCCCCCAGGGTTTTCAGCATCTGGTCACGCTGCAACACACCTTCGTTATACTTCCCTATCAGCGTTGCAACCGTGCCATCGCTTATATTAAGCGCGGAAGGCACCAACTGGTACCTGCGCTGGGAATTACCAATATAACCAATCACCATGTCTGCGATATTCGCCTGCAGCGCCTGGTCGTCCAGTTTATCTTCGAGGCCCTTTGCTTTGCCATAATCTGCCGAGCCCTGCATGGATATATCCACGGAATTGTTTTCCCGCTTGAAATTTTCGAGGTTGGTTTCTACGCCGCCCAGTTCGTTTGCCACCATCAGGAGGCGGTCGTCTATGAAATGAATGGTATTATCGGCGATGCGGTTGTTCTGTTCGCTGCTGTAACCATTGTATTCTGCGGCGAGGCTGTTTAAGACAACCTGTGCCTTTGCAGGTACCTGCGAAGTGGTGGAGATCACCAGTACGGTGGCGTCTTTACTTAAAGGATAAATGCTCAGCGAACCGGCGAGCCCGGCTGCCACCGTATAGGTGGGTATCCAGTTGGCCCGGTATTCATAATCGGGATTAAAAAATGACGCATCTGCAATATTGGGAACGTAGGTGAACCCGTTTTTAACCACGGGGATATGATTTTTAATGAGCGATTTTTTGTTGCCGTTAAGCTCATAAATATCTCCTTTCTCACCCACCTGTATGGTTACCGAATAATACCTCGATGAGTCTTTAATATCGTAAAAATTGATGAATTTGCTCTCGGGTTTTGTATCAAAAAGCTCGAGGGTGTTTACCTTTCCCACGGAATAATACACCGTATTGAGCTGCTGGTGCAACACCACCCTTTCCATCAGTTCCACCGATTTTAGTACTTCCTGCTCATTGGCCATATTTATTTTAGGGGCGCCTACAAAGCCAGCCATGATTTCATCCGTGCTTCCGGTGCTCCCTTTTTTACTCGCATCGTTCAACAGCAGTTTTATGCTGGTGCTGTACAGCGGTGTTTGAAAATGAATGTACACCAGCGCCACGGCAAAAGAAATGATAAGAAAAATAGCAAACATGGGCAGGTAATTTGTTGATTTCATCAACAATTCCTTAAAGGAAAACTCATTGTCTTCCTCTTCTGCCTGCCTTGGTTTCTTAGTTACGGTTGTTGCCACTATTTCTTGATTAAATTAAGCACGAGCAGTATAATGGATATAAAACTGGTGGCAATAGTTACATTGCGAAGCCCGCGGTTTATCAAAACATCATGATACTTCGTTTTATCAGCTTCTACATATACAACGTCATTTTGTTGCAGGAAGTAATATGGTGACTCAAAGACGTGATTTGATGAGATATCCACCCTGCCAAATTCCCGTTTCCCGTTTGCTTCCCTGATGACGAGAATATTGTCTCTTAACCCATACTGCGTAATATCGCCGGCGGCGGTAATTGCCTGCAGGATGGTCATTTTACCATCGGGCACATTTATAACGCCGGGATGGCCCACCTCGCCCATCATGTTTACCTGGAAGTTGATTACAGAAACCGTTACTACAGGCCCTTTTACGTACGCCGACAAAATATTTTGGAGGCTGTCTTTCAACTGTGCAGCAGTCATTCCCTGCACCTGCATAACGCCAATCTGCAGCAATTCTATATTTCCCAGAGAGTCTACCAGGTAACCTGTACTTCCTGCATTTACATCATATGCCTGGGCGGCTTCTTTATTGATGGCGGTGATGGTGATATTTAACCTGTCGCCAGGTTTTATCAATACAACATTCGGCAACATTTGTTTTTCCGCTTCGGTTATACTATCGCTGAAATAGGTGGCATGGCTGATACTGCGGGGGATCTTGCAACTGCCGAAACAGAGGCAGCACATTAGTACAATAAAAAACGAAAGCTTATACAATTTAATCAATTTATCTATGGCTTCGCCACACTCACTCACAGGCAGGCCGAGTGTGCATGCTTCATTTTAATAAAATAAATTACCGGCATAGTAGCTGGACACCCGTTTTCACGGGTGCTGTTGGTTTCCGCTAATAACGTAAAATGAAATGTTTAATTGCTGATGTTGCCCGACATTGCATAGCCTGTATTTGGCAACAAGGGGCACGCTGCAGTTATCATCTGTAAAATTTAAAGCACGGTCTTTCACACCAATATACATCCGGTAATCATATTTCTCTATACAAAGATATAGTGTGTTGCACTTGCCGCAATCGCAGGCAGCAATAAAGATTAAAATAGGCGCATGTATTTAATAGCCATCACTGTTTTTGAGTTCTGCCAGGAAGTTGGCCGTTCTGAAAATTTCGAGGTTTTCGGTATAAGCTTTTATTTCAAATAAACCATTGTTCAATATCCTGTACATTACATACTGATGGGACAGCAGTTCCCAGAAATCTTTAAAATAGGTTCTTGAATAAACATTACAGGGCCCAAATTCAAACTGTATAAAGCGAATACTGTTGCCGGCAAGCATTTGCCGTGCCCCCTCTAAAACTTTCAGCTCATGCCCTTCAACATCGAGTTTGAGGAAATCTATTTTAGTTACTGCTTCTGCTGCACAAACTTCATCCAGCGTTTTAATGGTGATTTGCTCCTGCAAGCGCCTTTCGCTTCTATATGTATCGAGTGAATCGTTGTAAAGGGTGGCAGCGCCTGATGCCTCGAAATTGGAATAGATGGTCAGCACTTCCTCTTTATTACCTAAACCAAAATTGAACAGGCGGATATTTTTTAAATTTCCAACTTCCTGCATCAACAAAGAAAAAGTATAGGCAACCGGTTCAAATGCATAAATGCTTACCTTCTTATTGTGCAATATTTGCAGTACCACCTTGCTGTAGGCACCGATATTTGCACCCACGTCAAAAAAAACAACATCGCATTGATTATCCAGTTTGTGCGCAATGTATTCAATAGCGGTTTTTTCACCGGTTTCAGTAATATCCAGTGCATTTGCATTACCATAATTCATCCCGGTTAATGCAAGCAGGTGCATTTTGGTCATGATACCTTGCATCCCTTTTCTTCCCGTTAGTCTTACAAGTATTCGTTTAGTCTTTAATTGCATCAAACACCAAAATAATAAACAATAGTGGATTTTACGATTATCTGTTGAGCAACTATATTTTTTTTCGCTCATACCTTGTGCTATAAAGATTTTCTCTCTTTTTATCACGCAAAACTGAACCGATAAAATTAAAGCTGCTGATACACTCGCCTGCTGTCAAAATTAAACATCAACGCTCGATAGTTCGGAAGGCAATAGTACAAAAGTTCAATAGCGGTAAAGCACGTCCGGATGCTTTTGTGATTGGTTACTTTTTCTTTCAGGTGAATAGTTGCTTATATAATCCCATGCTGACTCAATCAGACATCAAGGCTCAACAGATGAAGAAGCAATTGTACAAATGTTTAATAGGACGAAACGAACGCATGTGTTGCTTATCATGCGTTCTTGATTTTTTTGGTTACTTTTTTTATCAAGAAAAAAAGTGACAAAACATTAAATATAAAAAATTAGTTACTTAAGAGAGAAAAAGTAAGGAAAGCAATTTTTGTTCAGGAATGAGGCCCCCGGCTTTGACGGGACGCAGAAGGCTTAACGAAGAAGCGGATTAATACTGTGGGGGCGCCTGCCTGTTATTTCAAAAGGGTTGAGTTATTACTGCTGTTTACTGTTTTGAAAAACTATTATTTGTATAAAACGTTTTTGCAGTACAGTGAATTTAGTATTTTCAGCATTTACAAATACTCTGTTATGCGATTGATGGGTTTTGTTGATAAGTATTTTCTCAAAAAGCCGCTCCTGAGAAGGCTTTTAACGAAATGGTATTATGGTGACACCAGTAAAACCGTACATATTTTCAATACGCCTTTATACATTAACAGCATTAAGGAGAATGGTTACCTGCGGGCACATCATTACGCAGACAAGAGCAGCGTATTTAAGGACGAGGTTACCATATTGATTAACCTTGCACAGCTTATTTCTGAGAGTACAACGTTTATTGACATCGGCGCTAACGTGGGTTTGTTTTGTTCCACCTATGAGCGGTTCCGGAAACTATATAAAGATTTCCATATTTACGCATTTGAGGCAAACCCGGATACATTTAAACGGTTGCAAAAAACGGTTGAGGGAAGAAATATACAAACATTTAATGTTGCACTGTCTGATGAAGCCGCGAACCTGGAATTCATTGAAGGCGTAGTATCGCACGTTTTTGCTGAAAAGACTTATGCCAGGCCGCACCATATCAAAAACCAAAAAACCGTAGAACTGGCGGCAAAAAGGCTTGACGATTTTGATATTGCGGGTAACTCGATGATACTGAAGATTGACGTAGAGGGGCACGAGTACGAGGTGCTGGAGGGTGCGAGAAAATTCTTTGAAGCAAACCGTGTGCGGGCGGTTTACCTTGATGGATACCGGAAAGGCGACAAAATATTTTCTTTTTTAAGAAGTTTTGATTTTCGGCTTCTCGATGGCAAAACCTTAGCGCCGGTAAGCGAACATAATTTTTCGCTGTTAGCCATAAAAAACAGTGTTTAAAACAGATAAAGTCTTACAGTTCTTTTAATTTATTGATCATCATAAAAAGATATTCCTTTATTATATCCTTTGCCGTTTTATCAGGTGCATAAAATTTTACGCGCAGGCTTTCAGCGGAAACATTTCCGGTACATGACAAGCTATTTTAGGAATAGGCAAGAGCTTAACAAAAGATAGGCTCCTTCATACCTCCTTCATACCTCCTTCATACTTCCTTCATGGAAAGGGTATAGAAAAATTATACCTGCAATTCAGCTTCGCCGCATTTTGCATCAGGCCATCCGTAATAAAGTTACACAGAGGGAGGCGCCGGCAAACGCGCGGAGCGATTAGGTTATCCTTGCCGGAAAGCTTTCGGGATTGGTTCTTTTCGATCAGGCGAAAAGAACAGAAGAAATGCGCAGCATTCATCGCCACAAAACACGCACCCGGAAAATAAAACTGCCTGCTGAAAATGCAATTGGTTAAATTAAACATCAACGCTCAACAGTTCGTGAGGCAATAGTAATGCAGTTGAATAGCGGGGGTGCACGCATAGCCTTGCCCTTGTTGGTCGCTGACCAACAACTCCTTTCAACCGGGCGTCCACTCTTGCCCCATAAACCTGCACCTTAAAACGCAAGGTCCCGGCATCAACGCTCAACAGTTCGTAAGGCAATAGCACAAAAGCTAAATCGGAGATACGTGAACGCATGTGTTGCTTATCATGCGTTCTTGAAATGCAAAGCATTCATGAGCACCCTAAAAAAACAAATATGCCGCGAATAATTTTCTTTGGTTACTTTCTTCTTTCAAGAAATGCAGAGCATTCACTGAGACAAATAAAAAACCAATATGCATGAAGTAAAAAAAGTAACAATGCTTATACAATTGAACTAACAAACCCGCACGAAATACGAAGTCAAAACACTTACTTGAAAATAAAACTGCCTGTATAATCACATGCTGGTTAAATTAAACATCAATGCTCTAATGCTGGGAAGGCAATAGTACAAAAGCTAAATCGGAGATACGTGAACGCATGTGTTGCTTATCATGCGTTCTTGATTTTTTTGGTTACTTTTTTTATCAAGAAATGCGAAGCATTCATCGAAACAATTAAAAAAAACATTATGAATGAGATAAAAAAAGTAACAATGCTTATACAATTGAACTAACAAACCCGCACGAAATACGAAGTCAAAACACGTACTTGAAAATAAAACTGCCTGCTGAAAATGCAATTGTTAAATTAAACATCAACGCTCAACAGTTCGTGAGGCAATAGCACAAAAGCCCTATAGAAGGAAAATGAGCGAAATGCGAAGCATTCATCGAGACAAAAAAAATAATAATGAGCGAGATAATTGTTGCTTATCGTTCGCTCTTGAACTTTTTGTTACTTTTTCTTTCAAGAAGTGCAGAGCATTCACTGAGACAAATAAAAAACCAATATGCTTGAAGTAAAAAAAGTAAGGAAGAATAACATAAGGCATTCATCGAAACAATTAAAAAACATCATGAATGTGATAAAGAAAGCAACCATGCCGTATTGCCGGTTTTAGGTAAGTGATTATTCATAATTTAGATTGCAGAAATGCATTCAGCTTGTTGCTGCTTTCGATAAAAATCATTATTTTGAACACCAATAATCCTTCCCCATGCAAGCGCCGAATAAAACCAGGTTTAAAAATTAATTGAGTATGCATGTTCAATTCTTTTATCCTGACGGAAGGCAGGTTGCCTTTCAATCAATAGATGGCCAAACATATCGCGGCACATTGTTACCGGGGAGCGGGGTTCAGCGAAGCCAGGCATGGGCGGCTGTTATTACCGTGCAGGAATTACAAAGCCGTTTCTTTAATATAAGCTATCGCCTGCTGGAGATTTTTTCTAAAATAAAATTATCCGTCAACGAAACTGCCGGTTTAAGACTGGAAGCGCTTCTTGGTGGTGAATTACGCATTCCGGCCAATGGAGATAAGGTAAAATTAAGGGCTGGTGAATACCGGCTCACCGACGTACCGCTATTTTCAGCAGTGTTTAAACAAAACACTGCATGCAGCATCTTTATAACACAGTATTCGCCGGAATTACTTAAACAATTAGAGGTAGACATTAAGCCTTGTGCTCCCCGGCCTATGCCTGGCATGATGGCAAACACGATTAATGAAATGCTGCATAATTCTTACACTGAAAAACTAAGGGATTTTTATTATGAAAACTGTGTGCGCGAATTATTGTTCCTGCACTTGGCGCAGGATAAATTTTCCGGGCCGGGCCGGTTAATGAACAGGGATCTCTCCGCGATTTATAAAGCCGATACGCTTATAGCCGCTAACCTGCAGAAACATTATACCATAGATGAGCTGTCACGCCTAACGGGAACCAATAAACTGAAACTAAAAGTTGGTTTTAAGAAAACTTACGGCATGGGTGTTTTTAAGCGACTGCTGTTTCGCCGGATGGAACAGGCAAAATTGCTTCTTGAAACTACCAATAAACCAATAGGCGAAATTGCAAACCTTGCGGGTTACGACACCGTTGCCGGTTTTATACATGCGTTTCGCAGGGAGTTTGGTTTAACGCCCAGGGAATGGAGAAATCAGGAACAAAAAGAAGATAATGAGGAAGGTGGATAACTGCAATAATTGCCTTATTAAAAATTCAATATTGTTCCTTCGGTTTTCTTCAATCAAACCCTTAAAGCTAAATATATTTTGTTGCCAAAATTTATACAGGCCCTCAGCCGCCACACATTTGCTTTGCGATAAGTTTGCCACGACAGAAAACATGGATGAATAATGATCTTAAATAATCTATAACGCCTTTTCCGGCAAAAAATCTTTGGGCGAGCACTTAAAAAGCTTAGCCAATTCGTTTAAATTATCTTTTAATCAATCTAAAAAACTGCTCAAGCGAAATCCCACGAGCGGTGCACATTCTTTCTAATGTGTACAGGTTTATTGAATATGGTGTTTTTTTAAAATCTATAATCTTCCTAACAGTCTTTTCATCTATATCATGTTCCGTAGCAAATGCTCTAATTGATCCATTCCAAGGACCAATCCATTCTTTATTGATGTAGTCACATATTGCAATACTTAAAGCCTGCATTAAACAAATAAAAACCTAAGGAGAAAAAATAATGCGGATACAAATCCGCATTAGAATTGAAAAACTTATATTTGTGGTGATTAAATAATTTTGCGATACTTCATAAAAAAATTTGAAGCATTCGCTTTGAGTCTCGCTTTTGAAACCTCGGAAATTTCAAACGCACACGAGACGATAAGTAGAATGCCCACGTTTCGGCGTGGGCTCTCTTATTCGTGTGCGGGTCCTCCGAGGTACCCAAAAGCGGTAAGTTGAGTTCCACGCTATTTTATTTACTCCACTTACAAAGACTTTCAAATGTTTAAACAATTGTTTATTAAACGGCATGCCTCGTTCAAAAAAAACATATGAAAGTTTACAGGAAAATAAAGCCCATGTTGTGCCTGTAGGCAAAGAACAAACCTTCGATTATTTCTTTCGTCAATATTATGCTGCGCTTTGCTTTTTTGCCCGGTCCATTATTCACAGCGAAGAAGAAGCCAAAGACATCGTGATGGATTGCTTTATCAAATTATGGGATGATACTGCCGGCACAGAAAAAACAGGTTCGGTAAAATCATTCTTATACACCATGGTACGCAACCGTTGTATAGATTATATAAGAAAGCAAAAACTAATAACAAAAGCCGCCATCCATTTACAACCCAACGAAGAAGACATCGAATATTTTGATGAGCTTGCCTTTGCAGAAATAATGCGCCAGGTGATTGAGCACATAGAAGAACTGCCAAACAACATGAGCACGATTCTCAAAGAATATTATTTGCAGGGAAGGAAACACAAAGACATCGCAACCAAACTTTCCACCACACCTAATGCCGTACAACTGCAGAAGGCAAAAGCTATCAAATTATTAAAACAAAAACTGCTTCTGTTGCTTTGTACTGCTGTTTACATTTTTAGTTCATGTATAGCAGCGATAATATAGGCATAAATATTTTACTTTCTTACCATCAAAAACCCGCGCTGCAGAGTTGTTGAGAGGAAACACATGCTGGTTAAATTAAACATCAATGCTCTAATGCTGGGAAGGCAATAGTACAAAAGCTAAATCGGAGATACATGAACGGATGTGTTGCTTATCATCCGTTCTTGAACTTTTTGTTACTTTTTCTTTCAAGAGAAAAAGTAAGGAAGAACAACACAAAGCATTCATCGAGTCAAATAAAAAATAAAGACATGCACGAGATAATTGTTGCTTATCGTTCGCTCTTGTACCGAAAGCCTTCGGGATTTGTTACTTTTTCTTTCAAGAAATGCAGAGCATTCACTGAGACAAATAAAAAACCAATATGCATGAAGTAAAAAAAGTAACAATGCTTATACAATTGAACTAACAAACCCGCACGAAATACGAAGTCAAAACACTTACTTGAAAATAAAACTGCCTGTATAATCACATGCTGGTTAAATTAAACATCAATGCTCTAATGCTGGGAAGGCAATAGTACAAAAGCTAAATCGGAGATACATGAACGGATGTGTTGCTTATCATCCGTTCTTGAACTTTTTGTTACTTTTTCTTTCAAGAGAAAAAGTAAGGAAGAACAACACAAAGCATTCATCGAGTCAAATAAAAAATAAAGACATGCACGAGATAATTGTTGCTTATCGTTCGCTCTTGTACCGAAAGCCTTCGGGATTTGTTACTTTTTCTTTCAAGAAATGCAGAGCATTCACTGAGACAAATAAAAAACCAATATGCATG
>JADMIO011560665.1_pt1 | contig 60226 bp, 49 predicted proteins | sample 8958161 | NCBI WGS metagenome assembly JADMIO01 (sample SAMN16585339, study PRJNA669376) | soil metagenome | isolation source: Crop rotation soil | place: USA: Cullars Rotation, Alabama | collected 2011
GCCGCGACTTCAAGTCACGTGAATTCCAAGCTTCGGATCCCACTGTGCTGGAAAGTATCTATAGCCGTTTTTCAAATCCTAACAATACAGAGCTGATTGAAAAGCTGAACCTGCTGGAAGGCACCGAGGCTGGCCTGGTGATGGCAACCGGTATGGCTGCCGTATTTACCACTTTTGCGGCTTTGCTTAATTCAGGCGATCATATTATCTCCTGCCGCTCAGTGTTTGGCTCAACGCACACCATACTCACCAAATTATTGCCAAAATGGAATATTACCCACAGCTATGTTGACATCAACAAGCCCGAAACATGGCAAGCCTCTGTAAAAAAAGAAAGTAAGCTGCTGTATGTGGAAACGCCATCCAACCCGGCAATTGATATACTTGACCTTGAATGGCTGGGCAAATTTGCAAAGCAAAACAACCTCATTCTTATAGTAGATAATTGCTTTGCAACTCCTTACATTCAGCAACCTGTGAAATACGGAACCGACATTGTTATTCATTCCGCTACCAAATACCTCGACGGGCAGGGGCGGGTGCTTGGCGGAACCATTAACGGTAAAAAAGACCTGATCGAAAAAATAAAATTATTTGCGCGTCACAGCGGTCCGGCCCTCTCCCCTTTCAATGCATGGGTAATATCAAAAAGCCTTGAAACATTGGCTATCCGCATGGAAAAACATTCGGAGAATGCATTAAAGCTGGCTACATGGCTTGAAAAGAACCCGGAGATCGAACTGGTAAAATATCCATTCCTGCCTTCCCATCCCCAGCACAGCATTGCAAAAAAACAAATGAAACTGGGAGGCGGTATTGTAACATTTATTGTAAAAGGCGGTATTGGGCGTGGACGCAATTTCATTAACGCACTTAAAATGTTCTCGATATCAGCTAACCTTGGTGATACACGCACCATTGTTACACACCCGGCTTCATCAACGCATGCAAAGCTAAGCGAAGAAGAAAGGCAGGAGGTGGGCATACTTCCAGGGTTGGTAAGGGTTTCCGTAGGGCTTGAACATATTGATGACATTATTGCTGATCTTGAACAGGCATTAGCTGCAAGTAAATAAAATGGGCAAAAAGACCTTTAAATACAAAAAAGAATTTGTACTCGAGAGCGGGAAAAGTCTTCCCGAACTGGAGATAGCGTATCATACCTATGGCTATTTTGTTCCAGGAAAAAGTAAGGTAGTGTGGGTTTGCCATGCACTAACGGCAAATTCAGATGTGTTTGACTGGTGGAAAGGTTTATTTGGTGAAACTGATCTGTACAATCCTGAAGAATATTTTATTGTTTGTACAAATATCCTTGGCTCATGCTACGGAACCACAGGACCTACAAGCAATAACCCGGCTAAAGGACATCCCTATTTTCAATATTTCCCGCTTATTACGGTGCGGGATATGGTAAAGGCACAACAACTCGCCGCCAAATATCTTGGCGTTGAAAAGATACATACCCTTATCGGGGGCTCATTAGGTGGCCAGCAGGCTATTGAGTGGTGTATTGCCGAGCCGGAAAGAATTGAACACCTCATCGCAATCGCCACCAACGCTCAGCACTCACCCTGGGGAATTGCTTTTAATGAATCACAACGCCTTGCACTTGAAGCTGACCGCACATTTTATAATGAAACACCCGAAGCCGGGCAGAAAGGATTAAAAGCAGCCCGTTCAATGGCATTACTTTCCTATCGTAATTATCATACCTACCAGCAGAGCCAGGCAGAAGAAACAAACGTGCATACCGATAATTTCAAAGCTTCATCCTACCAGAATTACCAGGGAGTAAAATTAGTTAACCGCTTTAATGCCCATGCTTACTGGCATCTGACCAAGGCAATGGATTCGCATAATGTGGGTAGAAAAAGAACAAGCGTAGCCGATGCCTTAGCATCTGTTAAAGCTAAAACACTTACGATTGCTATTACTTCTGACATTCTTTACCCACCTCAAGAGCAGGAATTTCTTGCAGCTAATATTCCCGGCGCAACTTTCCGTAAGATCGGTTCACTTTATGGTCATGATGGTTTTTTACTGGAAACAAAACAGCTTACCGATCTGATCAAAGAATTTTACATACTGCAAAACACCATATTAAGGGTTGTTGAAGAAGACTAACACTTATATCAAAAATAATTAATAACAAAATATGATCTCAAAATTAAAAATTGGTCTCTTTGGGTTTGGTTGCGTGGGGCAAGGACTGTACGACGTATTATCCAAAAGCAGCGGCATAAAGGCTGATATTGTAAAAATATGCGTTAAAGACAGGAACAAAAGCCGCAAGCTGCCCATGGAGTATTTCACCTATGACAAGAATGAAATTCTCAATAATTCTGAGATCAACATTGTGGTGGAGCTGATAGATGATGCTGATGAAGCATTTAACATTGTAAAAGCAGCAATGATATCAGGTAAAAGCGTAGTAACTGCCAACAAAAAAATGGTGGCTAACCACCTTACTGAACTGGTTGAATTGCAAACAAAATACAATGTTTCTCTTTTGTATGAAGCTTCATCCTGCGGCAGCATTCCCATTATCCGCACACTGGAAGAATATTACGACAATGAATTACTTTATTCAGTAAGCGGCATATTTAATGGCTCATCCAATTATATCCTTTCAAAAATATTTAATGAGAACCTGGATTATGGAACAGCTCTTAAGCAGGCACAGGAATTAGGCTTTGCAGAATCAAACCCTATACTGGATGTAGGCGGTTTTGATGCCAAATACAAGCTCACCATTATTGCAGCCCATGCTTATGGGCTCTTCATCCATCCCGACGATATACTTAACTTAGGAATACAAAATCTTTCAACCACTGATATTGACTATGCACGTAAAGCTGGCAAAAAGATAAAGCTATTGAATGTAGTGCGTAAACTCAATGACGATGAGATCACTGTTCATACCATGCCTACTTTTGTAGCTCCTCACCAATATCTCTATTTTGTGGAAAATGAATACAACGGGGTAATTGTGGAAGCTGCATTTTCAGATAAACAGTTTTATCTTGGCAAAGGGGCCGGCGGTCACCCAACCGGGTCTGCTGTTTTATCCGACATTTCGGCTGTTACATATGATTATAAATACGCCTACCATAAGGCCTCGCAGGATAAAAAGCTATTCTATTCAAAAAATGTGTTGCTGGAACTATATGTGCGTTATACTAACAAAGATGAACTTAACCTTCTTGGTAAAGCTGCAATAACCGAGCAGGGAAGTGGCTATGTTATATGCACCGTAAAGCTCGAAAACCTTCTTAAAAACAATACTGCTCTTCAAAACAGCAGTTTATTTATTGCAAATACAGGCAGAACTGTTTCAGGCACAGATGTTAAAGAAACAGCACTCGAAAAAGCAGAAAACAGCTAACCTGCTTTTTATCGAATAAAGGATATTGACATAGAACTATTAATATCTATGTTCCGTATCAGGTGCAGGCACATGAATTAGTCATATTTTTGTGTAGTTGAGTTTGTACCTGCAAACCTGTGTTTTTGAAAAAGACGATTTTAATTATTTCTGCTGCTGTACTAGCTGTTGTCCTTGCAGGACTAAGCTACTGGTATTATTATGAAAAAAATTCAAAGCCAGGCGAAGCTATTAATGCTATCCCCCATGATGCTGCAATACTGCTTGAAATAAGAGATTTTCAAAAAGCCTGGGAGAATTATAAGAATAATGCCACCTACCGGCAAGACCTTGAAAAGCACAAGACCTTCCGCATATTCCGTGATAATGTAGAATTTATTGATTCTATCCTGAAAGTAAATGCTGATGCCGCCAGCATATTCAGTAAACGCAAGATGTATATTTCTATACATACCCTACCCGACAAAAGCATGGAATACCTGTATTGCCTGGGCCTGGAGAAGGTAAATATGAAGGAGAAGCTGGATGAAATAATCAAGACAGTTTGCAGTGAAAATGCCATTTATAAAAATTTTGAATACGGCAATACAATTGTAACAAGCGTAAAAAAAACGGAGAAAGACAGCGCCTTTTACTATACCCAGCACCAGGGAGTTTTTATTGCCAGCTATTCGTTGATGCTTGCAAAATCAGCTATCGATCAGTTAAATAAGGGTGGAAGCCTGATGAAGGACCTATATTTTGTAAAAGCGGTTGAATCATCGGGTAAAAATGTTGAAGTGAATATTTATGTCAACTATACCCGTTTCCCTTCCTACCTGCAGCTATTTCTCAAGTCTGAGAATTCAGAATCAATGAAGATGATATCAAAGCTTGCCGAATGGAGTGAACTGGATATGAACCAGCGCCCTGAAGGATTAATGCTGAATGGCTTTACCTATCCCAATGATACCGCTGCACATTACCTGAATATGTTTACCGTGCAAAAGCCACAGGAAGCCATCTTCCCTTCTATACTACCGGCCAACACGGCAAGCTTTATTTTTTTCGGAATCAATGATATCCTCAGCTTTTATGGAGATTACAAATCACACCTGAAAAAAATAGGTGACCTTGAACGCTATGAGACCGAAGTGAAAAACATCAACACCACCTATGATGTAGATATAGAGCTTAGCATGTTCTCATGGATGGGTAATGAATTTGGCATGTGTATCACAGAGCCAAAAACTGCTTCTTTTTCTGAAAATACATTTGCGGTATTTAAAGCACGACGTACCGAACTGGCCTCTGAGTTACTTTCAGGCCTTGTAAAAAGTCTTGCGGTAAAACAAGGCGAAGCTGAAAAGGAAGTTTACCAGGATTATACCATTACAAATATCAACCTTCCCGAAGTATTGCCCCGCCTTTTTGGCTCTACTTTTGAACAGATGCGGGCTACCTACTATACCATTGTTGGCGATTATGTAATATTTGGCAATAACATACCGGCAGTAAAAAACTTCATCAACTATTATATAGCCGATAAAACCCTTGGCAAGGATGTTTATTTTGCTGCATTTTCCGAAAACCTTTCTTCTACCTTCAATGTTTTTGCATACTCCAGCCCATCACGCTCACAGAACATCATAGATTCGTATGCCAGCAGCTCCGTATCCAGCCGCCTGCATGAGAGCGAGGAAACCATGCGTAATTTCGAGGGGGTTGCCATACAAATGAGCTCAAACGGCAGTGCATTTTATACCAATGTTTACCTGAAGTACAATGCAGAATACAGTGGCACAAAAGCCAATGTTTTTGAGGCAAAGCTGGATACCACAGTTAGCGCAAGGCCGGTATTCCTCCGCAATTCCTTCTCAGGCGAAAATGAAGTATTTGTTCAGGACGATGCCAATACCATTTACCTTATCAATAGCATGGGCACCATTTTGTGGAAAAAACAAATACCTGAAAAGATAAATGGCAGCGTTTACCAGGTTGATGCCTTTAAAAACGGAAAGCTGCAGATCATGTTTGGCACAACCAATTTCATTTACCTGGTTGACCGTAAAGGTGAGGATGTAGATAAATATCCGTTAGAATTAGAATCACCCGCTACCTGTCCTTTATCAGTTTTTGATTATGAAGGCAAGCGTGATTACAGGTTATTTATAGCCTGCAAAAACAAAAAGGTGTATTGCCTTGATATTAAAGGTGAAGCTGTAAAGGGCTGGGGCTTTAAAAAGAGCAATGAAACTGTGTCGCAGCCAATATTGCATCTGCGTTCGGGAGGCAAAGACCTTATTATGATAGCCGAAGACAATGGCAAGATAAATTTGCTTGACAGGCGGGGAAGTGATAAAGTAAAAGTGAAGGATAAGATACCTTTTTCAAAGAATAAGCTGCAGGCTTATAGCGCGGCATCTGGCGTTTCAATTGCTGTAACCGACAGCACAGGCAAAGCCTATATTATTTCAACCAGTGGTAAGGTTGAAGCCCTTGCTGTAAAAGAGTTTAGCGCCAACCACGCTTTTCTTTACGGCGACATCAATTCAGATAACAAAGCTGAGCTTATTTACCTTGACCTTAATGAGCTTTATGCATATAATACAAAAGGCGAATTGCTCTTCAGTCGGAAATTTGAAAGCGAGACCACCTTACCACCTTTGATAACCGATACCTGGGACGGACGTAGACTTGGAGCGGTTTCAAAAGGCAGCAGCGAAGTATTTATCTTTACTCCAAAAGGCGAAACGGAAGAAGATTTCCCGCTTTCGGGCGCTACCCTGTTTGATGTTTCACCCGGCAGTGGCGAAACGCCATCACTCCTCGTTACAGGTTCGGGTAATACAATTATGATCTATCCGCTGGATTAATTATCCCCAGCCTCATCCCCGGTCCTTCTCATAAGGAGAAGGGAGCAGAGTGCTACACATCAAACTCGCAAATTAAAAATCACACATCTGTCGTTTGTCGAAATAGTTATCCCTGCGCCTGATTTGCGCGTTATACGGTATAATTTAAAGTAAACACATTCAATAACCATGAAAACAACTATCATTTCACTTCTTGCCTTATTCAGCTTTTCGGTTGCAGATGCCCAGGTAATGGGCCACAGCAAAGGCAATATAGAAGTTTATTTCGGCGACCTGCTGGAGCAGGAGAAGTGGGATTTTGATAAACAATACCGATGGAGCTTTTACATGTGCGCTGATGATGTTACAAAGCTTGAAGGAGTGCAAAAAGAGCTTGCTAACGCTGGTTTTACCAGCTTTGAGATCGTTCCAAATTCAATGGGCCAGGTTGAGGGCGGAGCAATGCTATCCATGATTGTTTTTGAAAAAACAGCTACCTACATACCTCAAACACTGCTTAATGATATAGACATCCTTTATTCACTTGAAAAAAAATACAAGCTGAGCAATTTTGATGATTATGGTAATTATGAATTAATGGAAGAAGTGCAGCCCGATGGAGATGCCACCGCCATCAATAAAACACACATCTTTTAAATAAAAGACAGCTCGTTTTTTATTATTTGCAGCGTTTTTCGTATCATTGCTATACTTTTTAATATTGGTATAGCGTTATAAATATGATGTACGACTTCTACAAAATTCTTGGTGTAGAACGCAATGCTTCGGTTGCGGAGATTAAGATTGCTTACCGCAGGAAAGCAAAGCTATATCATCCTGATGTTAATTCGTCTGAAAGCGCTCACGACTTCTTTACGGTTCTGAATGAAGCAAATGATACCCTTTGTGATGAAAACAAAAGAAGGCGCTATGACCTGAAGCTTGAATACAAAGATTTTCAGTCAGCACAAAACAATCCTGTACAGCAGCCCCACCGTGACCCTGCTTACCGCAGAACCCAACCCCACCAGCCCCAAAAAGAAGAAAAGGATTTTGAGCCTTCACGCCCATTATTCAAATTTTTTCTTTTCTCTATTATGTTCGTAGGCATGCTGTGCATATTTATCCCTTCACTGGCCGTATATCATAACGTGATACATGGCGGTATATTACTCCTGTTTATTCCCGGTTTTTTTATGGTACGGGATGTTGCCAGGTCTATCATTTTCAGTGAATGAGTGAGGTGTCGTCTCCCGGCGAAATACTTTTAAAGTATTGGAATTATAACACTTTTCGCCCGGTACAGGAAGATATAATACAATCTGTTATTAAAGGAAAAGATACACTTGCGCTTCTGCCAACAGGCGGGGGGAAATCCATTTGTTTCCAGGTGCCTGCCCTTTGCATGGATGGATTATGCATCGTCATATCTCCGCTTATCGCTTTGATGAAAGACCAGGTTGATAGCCTGCGGAAAAAAGATATTAAAGCCGTGGCAATAAATTCAGCTATGACCTCAAAGGAAATTGACATAACCCTTGACAACTGCATTTACGGCAATTATAAATTTCTTTATATCTCGCCCGAGCGCCTGCAAACACCTCTATTTTTGGAACGCTTCCCTAAAATGAAGGTAAACCTTATTGCAGTGGATGAGGCCCATTGCATATCACAATGGGGATACGATTTTCGTCCGCCCTACCTGAAAATAAAGGATATAAGAGAGCATTTTCCAAAAGTGCCGGTGCTGGCCCTCACTGCTACTGCAACACCTGATGTGGTAAAAGATATACAGGTAAAGCTGGGCTTTAAAAAAGAGAATGTGCTGAGCAAAAGCTTCAACCGGAAAAACCTCGCTTATGTTGTTTTGCAGGAAGAAGATAAGAGCAAGCGCATCTTAAAGATCATTAAAAATGTTGGGGGAAGCGGGATAATTTATGAGCGCAGCCGCAGAAAAACAGTTGAAACAGCAAATTTTCTTAAAGCAAATAAGATCAGTTCGGCATTTTATCATGCAGGAATGGATGTGCAAAAACGTGCAGAAACGCAGGAGCAATGGCTAAAAGGTGATGTGCGTGTGATGGTGGCCACTAATGCTTTTGGTATGGGCATTGATAAGCCCGATGTGCGCTTTGTGATACATACCGATCTGCCTGAATCGCTGGAAGCTTATTTCCAGGAGGCGGGACGGGCTGGCCGTGATGAGCAAAAATCATATGCTGTGTTATTAATCAGCAATTATGATAAAAATGAGCTAAAGAAAAGAGTTGAAACGGCCTTTCCTTCAAAGGTAGAGATAAAACAGGTATATCATGCGCTTGCCAATTATTTTCACCTTGCCATAGGCAGCGGCGCCGACCATTACTTTGATTTTGACATTGCCGAATTTTGCAAAAAATATAAGCTGAATGCCATACAGGTAATGAACTGCATCAAATTCCTGGAGAAAGAAGAATACCTCACCATTTCCGAAAGCTTTTTTATGCCATCGCGCCTGAAAATAACAGGAACAAAAGAAGACCTGTATGAAATGCAGGTAGCTAACGAGCCACTAAATGCGGTGGTAAAAGTGTTGCTCCGCTCCTACTCCGGCTTGTTTTTCGAGTATGTTAATATTTATGAAAACGATATTGCAAAAAGCGCAAAGGTTGATAAAGCAAAAGTTCTGAACGCTATTTTTCGCTTGCAGGAACATGATCTTGTTTCGTATTTCCCGCAAAGCACCATGCCTAAACTTTCGTTTGGCAGCGGGCGTATCGACTCAGAAATGCTGGTATTTTCAAAAGAAAATTATGAGCAGCGCAAAAAAATATTCATTCAAAAAATTGAAGCCGTTCTAAACTACGCCGACAATAAAGTGTTTTGCCGCAGCCGTATGCTGCTGGCTTATTTCGGCGAAGAAGATTCAACAGACTGCGGGGTTTGTGATGTATGCCTCGACAGACATAAAGAGGAATTAAGTGCAACGGAGTTTGATACCTTCTCGGAGAAAATAAAATCATTGCTTGATATTGCCCCGCTCACCCTGCAGCAACTGGTGGAGCAAACAGGAAGCAACAAAGAGGTAAAAGTGATCAAGGCGCTGCAATTATTGCTGGATGACGGAAAGGTGGTTTATGACAGCGAAAAGAGACTTACATTGGGTTAATAGAACGCGGATAAATAGAACGCAGATGACGCGGATTGGGCAGGTTTTCACGGATATAAAAATGTTGTCTAAATTAAACTATTTAAATGTAGGCAGTTTACCGTCATTGCGAGGGTTTCTCACCCGAAGCAATCTCATTAAGTATTGAGATTGCTTCGTCGTTCCTCCTCGCAATGACGAGATAATTCCGAATTACAAAAAACTTTTCATACTCTTTATTGTTGTTAATCTGAATGACAAAACTTTCGAAAGACTTTTATTTACAGGATGATGTGGTAAGCCTGAGCAAGCAATTGCTGGGCAAATACCTGTTTACCAAAGAAGGAAAATTAATTACCGCAGGCATCATTACCGAAACCGAAGCCTATGCAGGCGAGATCGACCGCGCCTCACACGCTTATGGCGGCCGCAGGACCCAGCGCACCGAAACCATGTACAGTGAAGGAGGTATTTCCTACGTTTACCTGTGTTACGGAATGTATTCGCTCTTTAATGTGGTTACCAATAAAAAAGACATCCCTCATGCAGTGCTGGTAAGAGCCATACAGCCGGCCGAAGGGATAAATGTGATACTGGAGCGCAGAAATGCAGAAAAACTGAAAAAAGGGCTTACTACCGGTCCGGGAAAAGTGGCAATGGCGTTGGGAATAGATTTCAAAAACCATAATGGGCATAACCTTTCGGGCAACAAAATTTGGATAGAAGACAGGGGCATTAAAGTACCTGAAAAAATCATCAATAAAGGTCCGCGAATAGGTGTTGATTATGCCGGAGAAGATGCCAAGCTCCCCTACAGGTTTTGGGTAGCCGAAAATTCCCTTTAAAAGTTTAATTGAATCACTATCTTTGCTTAGCTATTAACTTAACACCCCACTAAATTATCACCTATGAAAACGATAGACACCTGGCTTGACGAATATGGAGAAAGTCATAAAAACCCTACCAACAAACTGGTTCACTGGATCTGTGTACCAATTATCTTCTGGACGGTAGTGGCGTTATTATGGAGCGTTAAGCTACCTGTTAATTTAACAGCAGACTTACAGTTAAATGCTGCAATGATAGCTGTTGCCCTTGTTTTCGGCTATTATCTTACTCTCTCATTAAAACTATCATTAGGGCTTTTATTATTTACAGCAGCCTGCCTGTATATCAGTTGGTTTGTTGAAACAAATGTAACGGCTCTACCCCTATGGGCAATAGCGCTTATAGCATTTGTGGTGGCATGGATAGGCCAGTTTTGGGGGCATAGTGTTGAGGGAAAAAAACCTTCTTTTCTTAAAGACCTACAGTTTTTGATGATAGGCCCTGCCTGGCTGATGAGCTTTATTTACCAGCGCCTGGGTATTAAATATTAATTCAATATGCACGTTGCAGTGCATTAACTCAAAAAACAATGTCAACACTTACCGCCGAACCCGAAGTAAAAACAGTTGCCGCAATGAATACTATTGTAAATAAACAACGTGAGTTTTTCAATACCGGTGTTACCAAAAGCGAAACCTTCAGAAGGGAGCAACTCACCAAATTAAAAGGAGCTGTTATCAAGTTTGAAAAAGAGCTGCTTGCTGCCCTAAAAAAAGACCTTAACAAGCCCGAAATGGAGGCTTTTGCCACTGAGATAGGCGTTACGATCGGCGATATAGATTATAACCTGAAAAGGCTAAGCAAATGGATGAAACCTGAAAAGGTATCTACCCCGCTTTTCTTTTTACCGGGAAGCAGCTGGCTGTATAAAGAGCCTTACGGTGTTTCTCTCATCATCGGCCCATGGAATTACCCTTTTAAAAATACATTCGGCCCTCTTATCGGTGCAATGAGCGCTGGTAATACAATGATCATTAAACCATCTGAGCTGTCGCCTGCAACATCTGCGGTGATCAATAAGCTTATCAGTGAAACGTTTGACCCGCGCTATGTAAAAGTTGTTGAGGGCGGTGCTGCTGAAACATCAGAGTTGCTGAAAGAACGGTTTGATTATATCCTCTTTACAGGAGGCACAGAAATAGGCCGTATCATTTACCAGGCTGCGGCAAAACACCTTACACCCGTTACGCTGGAGCTGGGCGGAAAAAGCCCTTGTATTGTAGATTCTGATATTGACCTTGACGTAACCGTAAAACGTATAGCGTGGGGTAAATTTGTTAACGCAGGCCAAACCTGCATTGCACCGGATTATATACTGGTAAACAAAAAAATTAAAAAAGAGTTTACTGAAAAACTCAAGCAAACCATCACTGAATTTTATGGTGCAGACCCTAAGTCCAGCCCTGACTTTCCGCGCATTGTAAGCGACCGCCATTTTGAGCGCGTTAAAAAGCTGATTGAAGGTGATGTGGTAGCAGGAGGACAAACAGATGCTTCGCAAAAATATATTGCACCCACCATCATCGACAATGTTACTAATGATCACCGTGTGATGAAGGAAGAGATCTTTGGTCCTATTGCACCACTGATGGAGTATGAAACCCTTGACCAGGTAATTGCAAAAATAAACGGGGGAGAAAAGCCGCTTGCGCTTTATATCTTCAGTAAAAATAAAGATTTCAGCAACCGCATTATCAACGAAACCTCTTCAGGCGCAGTTATGGTAAATGATGTGATGCTGCATGCAGGCCACCCCGGCTTACCTTTTGGTGGTGTGGGCAACAGCGGAACAGGTGCCTACAACGGAAAATTTGGTTTTGATACCTTCTCGCATACCAAGCCTGCATTAAAAAGGCCATTTATGTTTGATGTAAAGCAGAAATATGCGCCTTATACACAGAAGAACGTAAATTTTATACGGTTTGCAATAAGGAAATTGTTTTAGGCCAACCCGGAAAAACAGCTAAAAGCAAAAGCCCCAATCTTTAGATTGGGGCTTTTGCTTTTAGTCATTGGATGTTTAAGCCTCTGCCCTACCTCATCAAAAACATCTTCCCGAAATTCTTTTTAAAGTATTTATCTGCGCCCGAATTACGGTGCTCAATATCCTCACCATTAATATAGGCTGTTACAGTGTACAGGTAAACACCGTTGGCAAGCTGGTCGCCAAATTCATCCTTACCATTCCAGGCATACTCGGTAATGTTACGTCCTATGTTAATAGGCCCTAATTCATCCGTTGTGATCTCACGCACCACTTTACCGGTAATGGTCATGATCTGTATTTTGAAGTAGTCAGGCGCCTCCGAACCGGTAAGCACAAATACAAAGCGCGTTGATGTGCTGAAAGGATTTGGATAATTCAGCACTTCTGTAATGGTAGATTTATTAATTACTTCAAATGAAATAGTGTATTCAAAAGAACCAGATGCATTATTTGACTTATCACTTCCCTGTACGATCAGCTTATATATGCCATCATCCGGGAAGATAGCAGGGTATGTGATAGTACATTTATTATCAGGTGCGGAGGCAGGTGTAAACTGCATGGTGTTAAAACCATTGAAATATACCCTCTGAGGTGTTGATGTATTGGGCTTGATAATGAAAACCTTAATATTGGCTGTATCCGTTATCTGATCCATGATGAGGTATTGATTCTCATCATCAATGGTCATCACAATATTCGGGCGGGCCGAAACAATATCCCCATCAAGAATATGTATCGCATCAAAAGTAACATCAAGAATTGGATTGATGCGGTCACCATTTACGGTGAATTGTACATATCCTATATTATTAAAATGGTATTGCTCCAATTGGTCGGGATGTCCGGTAGAATCATAAGGGTTTACTTCTACCCATAGTTTGTTGTTACCTACAAAGCTGCTGGTAGGCACTGTAACCTGGTCTATCAATACATCATCAACCAGCAGCGGAGCCTGGCGGGGATAAGCAATGTCTGTAGCTGAATTATTTGAGTTTTGAACCCAGTACCTTACCAGCAAACTATCCATATCATAATCGCCAATATTTTCAATGGCAGTGGTAAATAATATATCCTGAAACTGATCAACAGTTGGACTTAAAAACTGAAAACCAATATTGGGGTTAAGTGCCGCTTCAGGCACCTGGTCATAAATGATCTGCCAGCGCTCCAGTTGTACCGGTGTGCGTGTTGTATCATCCTCGGTATAAGCTGTTAGTTTAATGTAAGGGTATATAGTATTATCAACAATATTGGTCAGTTCAAGGCTATCTGGATTGCTGCTGGGATAGATCAGGTAATCAGTCAGGAGCGCTTGTTCTGTTCCATCAAACCGCACACCGGTAATATTAACATTCATGGTGTCATCCGTTGGGAATTCACTTGGGTGGCGGTCCCAATACATCCAGTTCCAACCTGCTGAGGGGCCTATAAGTGGGGTGGTTATTGTGCCCTTGTTGTAAGTACCGGTCATCGTGGCACTGAAATCTACCACATCAGTAGGTGAAGTTCCCGCCTGATGTATTGCAGTTGATACATCTCCTTTTTTACAAAAGAACGCCCATGGGAAGTGAGGGTCAATTGAGTCTATTGCTGTAAAACCTAAGGTATGCAAGCTATTAAGTGCGGCAGGCTGCCAGGGACCAAGCTGACCGGGAACAGGAAAACCATAAACATTGGCAGGGCTCACTATCCATGAATAAAGCATTATGTAATTGCTGTCAGGAACAACATTATCCAGGAAATTAGCAAAGTTAGCCATTGATGTGGCATCATACTGATTCCAGAAAAAGAACAATTCAGATCTTGTTCGTCCACAACTTCCATTAGAATTCATTTGCCCGAATAGATTACTTTGGTTCACAAGCTCACCAGTAATAGGATCAATACCAGGCGTTCCCCAGGGTTCAAGAGTATTTGCATCTACTACCACTGCAATGATCTGGGTCTTAAAAATATTTGCACCATTACCGCAGGCAAGATAATCTTCCACTTCCGAATCGATCTTGTACAAAATAGAATACGCCTCATCTAAATCAGCCGGCCAACCTTTGTTATGCACAGATAATGTTTTTGGGGTATTGATAAAATCAAATCTTCTGAAAGGCCTATTGTGCCTTATAAAATTATACTTATCTCCTTCATAACCTGTGCTATCATCCGGCTTAAACTGGAAAAAATGAGCTTGCCCCCAACCATATTTACCAGGAATATATTGAAATGAACTTTCCCGCCATTTAACATGGCCGGGATAAACCGTAGTATCAAGAGAAGCTCTCCAGAAATAGACCTGACTGTCTGGCATAGCTGCAAGAAGATTTGGTGTCCAGTTTACTACTCCTCCGCCCTGTGTAATCGATGTTTGCCTCAACATTGGACTATTAAACCGGTCAGTGGTATCCAGTTGCAACATATAAGTTTTTGATGGCGCGAACGGATCTCCTGTTGAAGCTTTCAGCGTAATACCCTGCGCACCCATGATGGCAAACTTATAAGGATAAACAGGGATAATATCCGGTGATAGCACAACGAAGTTCAAGCTATTGATAAAATTATTTTGTTCAGATAATTCATCTATTACAGGAGTCGGCCCATCGTCCACATGGATATAAAGCTGGTTAATTCCTATTCCAAATATCTGGCTGGTGGCAAAACGCACACTCACTGTATCTTTATAATAGATAGGGGCAAATCGTTTGGTAATACTTGCACCAGCAATATTTCCGGGAAAAGTACGTGTTACAGTAATTGTAAGTGTATCCTCATATGTTCTTCCAAAGTTATTTATGATGATGTTTACATCAAACGAATCTAATTCGGTTGTTACCTCAATCGGGGTACAACAGGACAAAGGATTAGTGAAATAAACATTGGGTTCAGAAATAGCAAGATCTGGAAGTGGCTGTGTATTTATTTTTATACCTGGATCACCGTGCAGGGTAGCCTGCATAGCTGTAAAGTTAAGCAGGTAATTGCCGGGCGACTGAATGTCCATTACCGTATGCTTCATCACATTTCCTATGGACGTATGATAATTATCCCTTCCCAGGTTCTGGTACAAATTGGTACCGTAAATATTAAGCGCAGAAGTAAGTCCAAGACCTACCGAAGCAATAAAGCCAATTGCACCACCATTGTTATGCAGCACCCATGGCTCACTCATGCTCAGGCTTGAGCCAGGCACATTGTGTATGTCACCCGAAAGACAAGAATTCCCGAAGATCAGGGGATACTTGCCTTCATTATGATAGGTATTTACATCATCTGTATTTACATCAAAACCACCTCCTGAGCCGTGGCCGAAAAAAGTCATCATAGACACACCGTTTTCTATGAGTTCTCTGATCGAATCGGATTGTGTTATCTGGAAAGGCTGGGAATTGCTTTTTGAAAAAGTCTGAACATACGCTCCATATAACGAATCTTCAATGATGGTTTTAAAGCCATTTACATAATAACAAAGCAGTTCGTTTTCACCTCCATCTGAGCCACCACAAAAATGTAATACCCTTTTACGCCATTCTGCGGGTTCTGCACCTTCAAACTCCACGAGCTTATCCAGGTAGTCTTGCACATGGCCTGGGGTTTGTGCCGCTACCCTTCCCACCGGTATTGCCGGCTCATAAAGGTTTCCTCCCAAACCTGCGGTTATCAACATATCGCAAGTAGGATAGCCAAAAGAAGGAACAAGGCAGTTTTCATAATTCAATGCATTATACCTACATTGGTAAGGGTAAATAGCCTTGCCCAGCAGTAATATATGTTGCATGGTATCTGGCCCCCAATTGTGATAAGCATAATCAGCAAAGTGACGCATTGCCATAGGACTTTTACGTATGCCATGCCCAAACTGGTCGTACAACTCATCAATATCAAACAGCTCGGCATTGTAGCCGCTCAGGTTACGATAGGTTTTATAATTCTGTCCCTCGGCCCAAAAGTTTTTATGGGTAATAATATAAAAGTTAGGAGGAACAATATAGCTGGTAATGTCAAGAAAATGACCGGTATGGTCAGTACCTACAGGAGTTAATAAAGATATTGAATTATGGGCTATGGTTGTATCGCTGGTCAGGTAACATTCTTTTTCATTGCCTGCATCCGGCACAAGAGCAGCAGTTGCGCTGCCATTTGTAAACAACGTTATCCTTTTGTGATTGGTAAGATCATATAACCGTGCACTTCCTCCCTGATTGGTAAAACCGGTTAGATTCAATAAGGTTTTATTCTGACCCGGGTTAGCGTTATCGGGAACAAACATTTTAGGATAGGTTGTTCCACTTACCACCATTGTATGTGGGTATTTCAAAGAAGCGTACGCAACTGCATTATTTGCATAACCGGAACCCAGGTCGTTTAATGATGTGAATCCTACATTGGTTGTGCCATTATTAATATTACTTGCAGCAAGCTGTTCATTAAAATGCTGCACATGGTACCCATTATAAATAGCGCTGGCCGAAAATCCATTAACACTGATCTGCATGTGATGGTTGGGATTTACATTACCACCTGAAACGCCAATAACATTCGCCTGAACAGTGGCAAACAGACCCGGAGCATTGTAAGCCGAAGGAGTACTGATAGCAGCGGAAGTTGAAGCTCCTATACCAAATATTCCACCAAAATATCCTTCACCTGCTGTATATTGAGGATTGGTTGCATTTTCAACAATAGGATAACGCTCACCACCAAAATAATTGAAACCATTGAACATACCATCGTTACCGCCGGTATAGTAAACCGAGTTTTCCTTCATAAAATAATCCGCCGGCGTGATGCCCGTAATATCAGCATCCGTGATATTCTGCATCCTCAGCCCGGGAGAACCATACGAAAGAAAATAAGTAGCAGTATCATTGAATAAGCTGTAATAGGGGTTTCCATGACTTGAAGGCTGATCATAGGCATCCACATCAAAGTAGCCATCATTGCGCTGGGCATAAAACTCAATATAATCACCGGGACCAAAGTTGCCATCTACCCCTTCTTCAATATAAATATACAGTTCCTGTCCGCGCCCGAACATCTGAAAATTATCAGGATCATTAACAGGGATACCGCTGCTTACAAGCGCCTCATAGGTTATCCTGTAAATACCATCCTGGAGGATATTGAATTTGTAATACGTATTGTTATAATTTATCCAGGAGTTGGTGTATTGTGCAAAAGAAAGAAATGGAAGGGAGGTAAACGCCAAAAGAAAAAGACCGTAGCCCAACCCTTTGCGGGTTGAGATTGAGCCGATATTGAAAAAAAATGATCTTTTCTTTTGTAAAAGTTTAACCATCATTTAGTTTTTTTCGTGAAATCAAATCTCAGCGAAAACACATTTGAAAGCAACCCCACACTTTGACCAACATTTGCCAAAGCATAGTCAATTGTAAAATTCTTAATACGCACACCAACACCAATATTGGGTTGAATGGTGGTTTGTTTTTTACCATCAATATCAAGCACCTGCTGTATATTGCTTACACCACCGCGCACAAAAATAAAATCTGAATACGCTAATTGTATCCCGAATTTAGGGTCAATGCTTACAGGGTCTCCACCTATTGCTACGTTACGTCTTCCATCAAATGTAAAATCAAAGTTGGCTTCAACGTAGGTGGTGATTTTTTTGTAAATGGTAAATTGCTTGCCTACTCCCAGCACCAACTTTGGCAAGGTAACCTCCAATGAATTGGATGGTATCTCGTTATTGGTTTTTATAAAGCTGTTTACCATAGCCGAATCCAAATTGTATGACCATGCATTGAATGTAGAGGTAATATCCCTGCCCATGGCTGCAAACTTCCATGTACCGCGCTGGTATTGTACACCTGCATCAAGCCCAAAGCCAAAGGCTTTGCCAAAATCGCCTACATGCCTGTAAATAATTTTTGCATTTGCACCATAGCTAAGTCCTTCAATTTTTGATTTGCGTGCATATGAAATAACAAAAGCATAATCGGCAGCAGTAAATGATTTTATCCGCCCGTAGTCTATCTGCCCGTTATTATCTATCAGTTGAGTGGTATTGGGTATATCATCCACACCAAAGCGTATCATGCTAAAGCCTATTGTGCTTTCAGGATTGATCTTGGCAGCCACGCCGAGGTAATCATACTTCGCAATCCCTGCAAAATACTCGCTGTGCATCAGCCCAACCTGGAAATTATTCTTGATCTGCGATAGTCCTGCAGGGTTCCAGTAGCCGGAAGTAACGTCATTACTTTGGGCTATATAAGCGCCCGACATGCCTAATGCACGTGCACCTACACCAATTGCAAGAAACTCATTACTGTATTTAGGGGCCTGGGCAAAGGCAGGAAGAATAATACCTGAAAATGCAATTACTATAAGGGTTGAACGTAAATTAAGCGTCATAACATTTAAATAGTGAGGAAAATTAGTTATTAATTTCAAAGTATCAAAATCGGGAACGGGGTTTTTGATATTTTATTGTGTTTAAATAAAAAATAGAACTTTGCGGTTGTCACCCTGAGCGTAGTCGAAGGGTTATCAATAAGATGCTTCGACTACGCTCAGCATGACAGCCATTAAGGCAAACCTATTCATTGGAAGAAAAAAAACGATACTTCGAAAACCTTGACGCCCTGCGTTTTATATCGTTTTTCTTTATTTTTTTCGGGCATGCTTTAGATACCGACAGCGAGATACTAAAGCAGGATGAGGTATATGGCTGGGTAAAGCATTATATCTACATTTTCGGGAAAACGGGGTTCAGCTTTGCATTTGTACTCTCCAGCTACATAAATACATGGGTTATACTGGAAGAACGCAGCAACAGCGGCAAATTTCGTCCCCTGATGTATTATATGAGACGGGCATTAAGGATCTGGCCTTTATATTTTCTTACCCTTTTTATAGGTTTTGCCTTGGTTCCCCTTGTAAAAGCCTGGCTGCATGAGCCTTTTCATGAAACGGCAAACCCTCTTTATTTTATCTTTTTTATCGGCAATTTTTATCTTATCGAGCATGGCTTTACGCAATCGCCCATTATCAGTGTATTATGGAGTGTTTCAGTAGAAGAACAGTTTTATATTTTCTGGCCTTTTCTGCTGCTCATTGGCCGGTTCAGGATAAAATGGCTGTTTCCTCTGCTGATGGTGGTTTTTATTGTTTCCACTTTTTACCTGTATGGAGCAAGGGAAAACAACCAATATGTGTTGTGGTACCATACCTTGTTTTTGCTGGGAGATATTGCGATGGGCGCACTGTTTGCGTTTATTTCATTCACAACCTCTGACAGGGCTTCAAACCCTATCAGGGGTACGTTTTCGCTCCTGCAAAACCTCGGCAAATACCAGATAGCATTAGTTTATATTTTATTCTGGATATGCCTTATTTTTTACAAACCTATTTTTGATAACACACTATTACCTGGAGCGCTAAATCTTGTTATTGAGAAGATAGTATTTGCCCTTTTCCTGGCCTTTTTCATCTTCGAGCAAAATTTTTGCAAGAACTCATGGGTAAAATTCGGAAGGTTGAAACTGTTCAGCTTTTTAGGGCTTATCTCCTACGGACTATTCTGTTTCCACGAGATAGGAATATTGATCGGAAACAGGGTGTTAGAACTACTTGGATTACAGGACTCTGTTGGCTGGTTTTTAGTGATAAAACCTGCAGTGGCACTGGCGGTTATAATACCTGCTGCCTATATCAGCTATTATTATTTTGAGTTGAAATTTTTGAAGCTGAAGAAGTATTTTTATTCGTAATTTATCTGGCGCAAAATACTTGCCACATTGGCTGTCATTCTGAGCGATAGCAAAGAATCTAAAGCAGTAAAACAAGATGCTTCGCTATCGCTCAGCATGACAGCGACTCTTACGTGCTAAAACTCAGATTACTTCATCTCCAACTCTTTCATCGGGTCCCAGTAAAGCTTTTCAAAATCTTTCACCTTATCCTTCACTACTTTTATTCCTTCCTTTTCAAGCAGTTGTTTCATCATATCGGGGTGCCCGAAATGGTGCTTTCCGGTAAGTAATCCGTTACGGTTAACAACGCGGTGTGCAGGTACTTTTGGTTTCTGGCTTCCTGCATTATTCATGGCCCAGCCAACCAGGCGTGAGCTTTTACCTGTGCCCAGGTAGCGGGCAATTGCACCGTACGACGTTACACGGCCTTTTGGGATAAGCCTTGCCACATCATATACATCCTCAAAAAAGGATGCATGCTTTTTCATATCGGACATATTACTTGGAATTAAGAATAAAGCTAAGATAGTTAATCTTCAGCCCTTGCTCCAAAAACATTTTTTCGTAATAGGTTTTTATCTGTAGTAACTCTGCGTTTTTGCCGATGTAATTGTCTTCTCCTTTCTCTATTGACTTGTACAGGTCATTAGTTGCTGCAAGTAAGGTATGCTGGCCCTCATAAGCAACTTCAAGAGAATACTCATACAACGGAAAATTATCCGTTTTAAGATTTACTATGCCTCCCGGCTTCAGGATATTGGAATATCGTTTAAGAAAAACTGGAGAGGTTAAACGTTTACGCTCTCTTGTTTTCTGGGGTTGGGGATCAGGAAAGGTTACCCATATCTCATCTACTTCTCCAGGTGCAAAAACTTTTTCAATATGATCAATGCGGGTGCGCACAAATGCCACATTACCCATGTTATTATCGTGTGCCGTTTTGCTGCCGCGCCATAAGCGTGCACCTTTTATATCAACACCAATAAAATTTTTATCCGGAAATTTTTCAGCAAGCCCTACCGTGTATTCGCCTTTGCCACAGCCAAGCTCAAGTACAATAGGGTTATTATTTTTAAAATAGCTTTCACACCATTTACCTTTCAAACTGAAATCTTCGGAATTATAGAGATAAGGCAACTGGAACACGTTTGGAAATGTTCCGATCTCAGCAAATTTTTCGAGCTTACCTTTTGACATTATTTAATTTGAAAACCGAACAAAATAGTTTCCTGTCTCAAACCCTGGTTTAGAGTTTTATCTCTTCACCAACAGCATTCAGAAAATGATATTCAAGGAAGTGGTAAGAATTAGAGCTTTCCACTTTTATCTTCTTCTTGTATTTGCGTTGCCATTTCCAGCGCATTGAAAAGATACCCTTTGTAAGGTAGGCTTCTACATAAGGATGAACGCTGATGGTTACCATCTTCTCATTCTGCTCCTGTAAAATAAAACGCATGTTGTTTTCAATCTCATCAATAAATAGAACCGTTGCAGCTACTTCTCCTGTACCACCGCAGGCAGGGCACTTTTCAACCGTTTCAATATTCATCTCAGGGCGTACCCGCTGGCGGGTTATCTGCACCAGTCCGAATTTAGTAGGGGGAAGAATGTTATGCTTGGCCTTATCATCCTTCATTTCATCCCGCATCTTTTCGTAAAGCAGCTTGCGGTTATCAGGCTTGTGCAGGTCAATAAAGTCAACAACAATAATGCCTCCCATATCGCGCAGCCTCAATTGGCGCGCTATTTCTTTTGCGGCCTCAAGATTACATTCAAGGGCATTTGTTTCCTGGTCACTGTCTGATTTGGCACGGTGCCCGCTGTTTACGTCCACTACGTGCAAAGCCTCTGTATGCTCAATCACCAGGTAAGCACCGCTTTTAAATGTTACGGTTTTTCCGAAGGATGCTTTTATCTGTTTTTCAATACCAAAATGCTCAAAAATAGAGGCCTTGCCAGTATATAGCTTGGCAATGCTTTCCTTTTCAGGTGCCTTGGCATGTAAATAGTTTTTTACCTCTTCCAGTATTTTCGGGTCGTCGGTATAAATATTGTTAAAATCCGGGTTAAGGATATCGCGCAGTAAAGCGGATGTGCGGTCAAGCTCTCCCAAAACCCGTTGCGGTGCATTCGCCTTTTTCAATTGCTCAAAACAGGTATGCCACTTCTTCATCAGGTCTTTCATGTCGGCATCCAGTTCCTCTACCTTTTTATTTTCGGCAACGGTACGGATGATAACCCCAAAATTCTTAGGCCTTATATCGCTTATTATTTTTTTAAGTCGTTCTCTTTCTTCTGAGCTTTTTATCTTTTGAGATACAGAAACCTTATCATTAAAAGGCAGCAAAACAATATAGCGGCCTGCTATTGATATTTCAGAAGTAATACGTGGGCCTTTGGTAGAAATAGGCTCTTTAGCAACCTGCACCAGTATTTGCTGCTGGCTGTTGATAACATCCCCTATTTTACCGCCCTTATTAATGTCTTTTTCGGCGCGCAGGTAATCCAGTCTTGAGCTGTTTTGCTTGCCCGACTGTACCTGTTGGGTGAACTTAACAAATGAATTTATCTGGGGGCCAAGGTCAAGGTAATGAAGAAATGCGTCTTTTTCGTAGCCTATGTTAACAAAGGCGGCGTTAAGGCCGGGCATAATTTTCTTCACCTTGCCGAGATAAATATCGCCAACAGAAAAATTATTGCTGCTGCGCTGCTTATGCAACTCAACAAGCTGTTTATCTTTCAACAAAGCAATAACCGCTTCGGTTGAAGATGATGATATTACAAGATCGTAATTCACAGAATATGATATAAAAGAGTAAATACACTATTCCCTGTGCACGCAAGGTGCAACAAGGAATAGCGTGCGGGAAAATCCCTGCCAGCGTGATTTACAGACTATTTACCTTTCTTTTTATGTCTGTTTTTTCTCAAACGTTTTTTACGTTTGTGAGTGGCCATTTTATGCCTTTTTCTTTTTTTACCGCTTGGCATGATATTGTTTTTTTAATGGTTTAACATACGCCACGCAATTCTGCGTGACAACTATTTACTTGTTGTGCTTTCACTGTTTTTAAGTTCATTAATGTATCTATCCACATCAGCGACAAGCACAGGATCGCTAAGCCTGGATTTATACATTTCAAGATTTTTTATTGCCTGGGGCTTGTTACCCATTTTCTCGTAAGTATCAGCAATGTACAGGTAAACCTCAATAAGGTCAGGTTTTACTCTTTTAACTGTTTCAAAGCGCTCAAGCGCTTTATCATACTGCCCGCTCTGGATAGAAAAATAACCAAGGTTAAGCTGGGCATTAATATGTGTGGAGTCTTTTTCGGTTACTTCCTTCAGCAGGGCAATACCTTTCATTGGTGGCTGACCGGTAAGGCCGGCGCTTTCCACATAGCAAACACCCAGCCCTGCTTTTGCATCCAGGTTAGTTGGGTCAAGCTGCAGTGATTTTTCAAAGGCTGCGGCTGCACTTTCATACAACTGCTTTTTCTTGTCTTCTTCTCTTACAAAACGGGTAGCCATTATATAACGGTCACCGGCATTATACCAGTCCGTTGCTTTTCCGCTTGTTGCTGCAATTTCTTCACTGATAACGGCCGAGGCTGTAGGCTTGCGGCTGTCATCCCAAAGATGCACCAGAGAATCCAGCAGTTGTATCTTCTGATCTGTATTACGGGCGGCATCAGCCATGTTCTCAATTTTGGCAATAGCCTCTGACTCTGCGCCGGTGGTAAGCTTTTTAGCTTCGGCAACAAAATCGAACTTGCCGGCCTGGGCTGCTGCTTCTTTAGCAACAGTTTCCTTCGCCGGAACCTTATTCGCAAAATAAATAACCGCACCAAGGGCAGCCACGCTCGTAATCGCTACTATTTGCCACCTGGAAGTCAACTCTTATAAATTAACGGTTAAAAATGAGTGAATGATTATGAAAATTATTTACCTGCAGGTTTTACGCTTTTCTTTACTTTATCTGCAAATGTTTTAGCCGGCTTGAATGCAGGAATATAGTGTTCAGGAATAATAACGGTTGTGTTTTTTGAAATGATACGGCCTGTTTTCTGTGCTCTTTTCTTAACGATAAAACTGCCAAAACCTCTCAGGTAAACATTTTGGCCACTTGTCATTGAAGTTCTTACTGATTTCATGAACGCCTCTACCACCGTCTGTACTGTTGTTTTTTCAATCCCTGTTTTTCCTGAAATCTCGTTTACAATCTCTGCTTTAGTCATGGTTTAGTTGTTGTGTTTTAATAGTTTATGTGTGTGTGTTATTTTTTAAGGGCTGCAAAGGTATTGTTTATTTTGAAATAACGAAATACAAACCTGATTTTCAACTTTTCTCATTAAATCTTCTTTTCAATTACTTTCGCGGTCGATATGCCAACTAAGAAAAAAGAGACCGGTAATTTCAGCCAAACCGTAATAAAATGGTACGAAGCCAATAAGCGTGAGCTGCCCTGGCGCAATACCGGCGATCCATACCTTATCTGGCTTTCAGAGATCATACTCCAGCAAACCCGTGTTGAGCAGGGCACGCCTTATTACCTTGCCTTTGCCAAAAATTTCCCTGATGTAAAAAGCCTTGCCAATGCCGATGAAAATAAAGTGATGAAGCTATGGCAGGGCCTTGGCTATTACTCACGGGCACGTAACCTCCACGCTACAGCAAAACAAGTAAGCCTTGAGTATAAGGGCAAATTTCCGGCTTCGTATGATGAACTGCTTAAGCTCAAAGGCATTGGCTCTTATACAGCAGCAGCTATTGCTTCATTTGCATTCAGGCTTCCCCACGCGGTAGTGGATGGCAATGTTTACCGCCTGCTTGCCCGCTATTTTGGAATAAAAGAGGCCATTGACAGCGGGGAAGGGAAAAAAACATTTGCTAACCTGGCCAATACGTTAATTGATATAAAAGACCCCGGAACCTATAACCAGGCGGTGATGGAGTTCGGAGCCATACAATGCAAACCGGTAAGTCCTGATTGTTTTGCATGTCCGCTACAAAACTCCTGTTATGCTTTTTCAAAAAAACAGGTTGACGTATTACCGGTAAAATCAAAGAAAACCCTTGTAAGGGCAAGGCATTTTAACTACCTGGTCATTAATTACAGGTCGGATATTTATCTCAACAAAAGAAGCGAAAACGATATCTGGAAGAGCTTATATGATTTTCCGCTGATAGAAACAAAAGAAAAGATAACTGAGACCTCACTTTTTGATCTTCCTGAGTTTAAGGTCGCGCTTGAAAACAATAAATTCCATATCCGTTCGGTTTCAAAATTTTATAAGCATATATTATCTCACCAGGTGCTGCACGCCCGTTTTATTGAGCTGGCAACGGATAAACCTTTAAAAAGTAAAACGCTTATAAAAACAAATCGTAAGAAACTTGAAAAGTATGCCCTTCCCCGCTTGCTCGAACGTTACCTTAACGAAAACTGAATTGCAAATTATCTAAATTTAATGTAGGTTTGTTGGCTGTTCAATCAGCACAATTATGGCAGGTGTAAACAAAGTTATTCTCGTAGGAAACCTGGGTAAAGACCCTGAGGTTCGCCATCTTGAAGGCGGCGTGACCAAAGTAAATTTCCCGCTTGCTACCTCTGAAACATACAAAGACAAGGCCGGAAATAAAATTGAGCATACCGAATGGCATAACATAATACTGTGGAGAGGACTGGCAGAAATAGCTGAAAAGTACCTGAGAAAAGGCAACCAGGTTTTTATTGAAGGAAAGATAAAAACAAGGTCGTGGGAAGATAAAGAAGGTATTAAAAGATACAGCACCGAGATAATTGCCGATAACATGACATTGCTTGGAGGAAAGCCTTCTGCCGAAACACATTCTCAACCTTCTTCCGGCAGTGCCGAACCAGCTCCCCCGGCCCCAACAGGAAACACAACCGATGACCTTCCATTTTAAAATATATCTATAGAACTTGGACGACCCCGCTGCTGCTTTTTCATCTCATTTACTTCTGATCTCCATACCACCGGAATCAATAGTCACACTTATTGGCTGTGTTGTTGGAATAATCGTTTTACTGGTCTGCTCTGCTGCCATGTCGGGCGCTGAAGTGGCATTCTTCTCGCTGAAAAAGCAACAGCGTGAGCGCCTTGCTGCCTCCGATTCAAAAAGAGAAAATATGGTTGCCGAGTTGCTCCGTTACCCAAAAAGATTACTGGCAACAATGCTTATCGCAATGAACTTTGTAAATATTTGCGTGGTTATTTTATCCACCTATATAACAACGATTCTTTCTGTTCCCGGTGAAGAGCTTACTATCATTGGCTGGATCATTCAGGTATTACTGGTTACCTTTATCATCTTACTTTTTGGTGAAGTGATGCCTAAAATTTATGCCAATCATTTTGCAGAAAGATTTGCCGTAGCTATTGCCTACCCCATGTTCTTTCTCCGCCAAATTTTCTGGTGGACAGGAATATCAAGAATGCTGGTTTTTCTGTCGGATATTGTTGATAAAAGACTGGCAAAAAAAGGTCATGATATCTCGGTAGACGACCTCTCACATGCGCTGGAGCTGGCATCAACTGAAGACAGCATTAAATCAGAAGATCATAAGATACTTAAGGGTATTGTAACGTTCGGCAACACCGAGGTAAAGCAGATCATGAAGCCCCGCATGGATGTTAAGGCGTTTGAATTTGACACCCCATTTACCAAATTACTGCCCCAGTTGCTGGATGCCGGCTACTCCCGTCTGCCGGTTTATAAAGAAACATTTGATAATGTAGTTGGTATTATTTACTCCAAAGATCTGCTGGCCCATCTTGATAAAAGGGATGATTTTGTATGGCAGGAATTGTTGCGTCCCCCGTTTTTTGTTCCAGAAAATAAAAAGATAGACGACCTTCTTGCAGAGTTTCAAAAAACCAAGATACACCTTGCCACTGTAGTAGACGAATATGGAGGAACTGCGGGCATAGTAACCCTTGAAGACGTAATGGAAGAGATTGTAGGTGATATTACTGATGAGTTTGATGATGATGAGCTTATTTACTCAAAGCTGGATGAGCATAATTTTGTTTTTGAGGGTAAAATATCACTCAGCAACTTTTACCGCATAACAGGCATAGACCCTGAGCCTTTTGAAGAGGCCAAAGGCGAAGCCGACAGCCTTGCAGGATTTATACTTGAAAAAGAAGGAAAGATACCTGCAAAAAACGCTACCATCCATTTTTCAAATGTTGAGTTTACCATTGAATCGGTGGATACCAAAAAGATAAAACGAATAAAGGTTACCATTATTCCTGAAAAAGTAGGATCAGGTAATAATTTGTCCTCATTTACAATTTTAGTCCTGTTATCGTTAAGCATGTTCATTTCCGGATGCGGTGAAGAAGAATATACCCCCAAGCCAAGGGGCTTTTTCAGGATAGAATTACCCGAAAAAAAATATCAAAGCTATACATCCGATTGTCCATTTACGTTCAACTACCCTGTTTACGCTAAAGTAGATATGGCCGAACGCCAGGGAGCCGAACCCTGCTGGCTTAATTTGGATTTTCCCCAATTTAAAGGCACCGTACACATCAGCTATAAACCTGTTAACGGCAATATTGTAAAATACCTTGAGGATGCCCGCGAACTAACCAACAAGCATATTGTAAAAGCGGATGCTATTAATGAGGTACTTATCTCCTACCCCGAAAAACATGTTTACGGACTTATTTATGATATTGAAGGCAGCGGAGCTGCTTCTCCATTACAATTCTTTATTACCGACAGCAGCAAGCACTTTCTCAGGGGCGCTCTTTATTTTACGGTAAGGCCTAATAATGACTCATTACAACCGGTCATTAAATTTATTAAGGAAGATGTAGACCAGTTTATCGACACCTTTGAGTGGAAATAAAAAAGGTGTTGCCATAGCTGACAACACCTTTTATATAAAAAGTTGATAATTTATTATCCTTTGTAATTCCCTTCGCTTGAAACAGTAAGTTTTTTACGGCCTCTTGCTCTGCGTTTTGCTAAAACCCTGCGTCCATTGGGCGATTCCATTCTTTCCCTGAAACCATGTTTGTTCTTTCTTTTCTTAACCGAGGGTTGGTATGTCCTTTTCATTTCTTCGTAATTTTTCGTTTAACGGGCTGCAAAGATAGTCAGGATTTCTTTCCATCCAAATATTAACACTAAATTTGCCCCACATTTTATGGCAAGAGGATTTAATAACGAGACAGAAGACCTTCCAAAAGCGAAGATCACAAAGGATTCGCTGAAGACAGCGACGAAAATTTTATCATTTATGGGCCCCCATAAATGGAAATTCATCATAGGATTGGGCTTTTTGGCACTTACAAGCGCCACAGCCCTAGCTTTTCCATGGCTAATGGGTAAAATGGTGGACACCACCGGGGGGGCAAGCCTTAATATGGAAACAGCCAACATGCTTGGATTAGTTCTTTTGCTGATCCTTGTTGCACAATCTGTATTTTCTTTTTTCCGGATCTATCTTTTTGTGAATGTAACCGAAAATACATTGGCAGGTTTGCGCCAGGCTGTTTATAACCAGTTGATAAAAATGCCGATGACCTACTTCAGTCAAAAGCGTGTTGGAGAGCTTAACAGCCGCATGAGCACCGACATTATTCAGATACAGGATACCCTTACTACCACTATAGCTGAGTTTTTAAGGCAGTTCATTATCATTATTGGCGGTATTTGCTTCCTCGTTGCCACCTCTGGCAAGCTTACCTCTTTAATGCTGGCTATTATTCCTTTTGTAGCTATCTCACTGGTTTATTTCGGAAGATTTATCCGTAAGGCATCACGCGAAGTTCAGGATACAATAGCTGAATCTAATACTGTTATTGAAGAAACGCTGCAAGGAATTGTAAATGTAAAAGCCTTTGCCAATGAATTTTTTGAAATAAAAAGGTATGGGAAAAGTACAAGTGAAATAGTACAAAAGGGGATCAAAGTTGGTCAATATCGCGGTCTCTTCGCATCCTTCATTATTTTTTGCCTGTTTGGCTCACTTGTAGCAATGGTTTGGTATGGAGTTGTGCTGGTAATAAACAAAGAAATGCTTATAGGAGAATTAATATCATTTGTTTTTTATACTGTTTTTGTTGGAGCTTCCATAGGTGGTATGGCAGAACTTTATACGCAGATACAGAAAGCAATAGGTGCTACCGAAAGGCTGGTGGAGATATTAGATGAAAAAACAGAAGATGTTGATGTTTCAGGACAAACTAGCATTCTTAAAAAGATAGAAGGCAAAGTTGCATTTGAAAATGTGGCCTTTACCTACCCTTCACGTGAAGAATTACAGGTATTGAAAGATGTATCATTTAAAGCCGAAAAAGGTGAAACAATAGCTATTGTAGGTCCCAGCGGCTCTGGTAAATCTACCATTGTTGCTTTATTGCTAAAATTCTATGAGCCCGAATCAGGAAGAATAGTGATAGACGGAAAAGACTCAAAAGAGTATGGGTTAACAGACCTGCGCAATCAGATGGCCATGGTACCACAGGATGTATTGCTTTTTGGAGGCTCCATTAAAGAAAATATTGCTTACGGCAAGCCTGGGGCTAGCATGGAAGAGATCATCCAGGCAGCCAAACAAGCCAATGCACATAATTTTATTGACAGCTTCCCTGAGAAATACGATACGCTTGTAGGCGAACGTGGCATTAAGCTTTCGGGTGGTCAGCGTCAGCGTGTTGCCATTGCACGTGCAGTACTTAAAAATCCTGCCATCCTGATACTGGATGAAGCTACCAGCTCATTAGATTCAGAATCAGAACGCCTGGTGCAGGAAGCACTGGACAAGCTGATGGTAGGCCGTACCTCTTTTGTAATTGCTCACCGCCTTGCCACTATACGCAAGGCCGATAAAATTGTGGTGATAGATAAGGGTGTTGTAATTGAAAGCGGCACACACGAAGAACTGATAGCCTCTGAAAGCGGACTATACCGCAGCCTGAGCAAATTGCAGTTTGAATCGGCTTCTCTGTAAAGCTTTACTATATTTTTAGTAAAGCCTTGGCTATTTCGAGCACAAGGTATAAGGTAAGTCCGGTCAGTATCCAAATACCCAAAAACCTGAATAACATATTCTTGTATCTGAACGCTTCAAGTAATACATCGTTATTCATCTCGTCAATAGCTTTCTTCATTTTTAACGAGAACATTAACAAAAAGTAGGAAGGGAAAAAGTATAGGATTGCTATAATAACATTTAATGCTTTTAATAAAATGTAGTTCAATGTGGAATCGTTATATATTATATAAAGATATAACGTGGTAACCTCATCCTGAGGGTCATATATTGCAATATAAAGTGCTCTCAAAAAGCCTATTATCGCAAAAAAGAAAGCCCACTTTCTCATCTCATTAAAGTATTTAATAGAGATGCTGCCTATTTGAAAATAATTGGTTTCGGTTATTTGAATATTCATTGGCTCTGTTTTTAGGAAATGATTAAAAAGCTTATCAAATCAGCTTACCGGCAGATAAACTACCTTTTTGGTCTCAAAAAACTCCTCGCTGAAATAATTTTTCAGGTCAAATATCTGTCCTTTACCCCTGAAGGGGTCCAACTCTGCCATCAGGTCACCGCCTTTAAGATATAGTATTCCATTAGGCAATTCATTAAAGCTTTTTTTACTGAATTTATTTTTTACCCAGTTGTGGAATACTGGCAATTCAGTAACGGCACGGCTTACCACAAAATCAAACTGTTCTTTTATTTCTTCGGCCCTTACCTGCTCGGCCCTTACATTTTTCAGGCCGATAGCTTCGGCAACGGCTTTAACCACCTTTATCTTTTTACCTATTGAATCAACAAGAAAAAAATCAGTTTCGGGAAACATGATGGCAAGCGGTATTCCGGGAAAGCCGCCTCCTGTACCCACATCCAATACTTTTGTTCCGGGCTTAAAGGGCATTACTTCTGCAATGCCCAGCGAGTGCAAAACATGGTGCTCATAAAAATGATCCATGTCTTTACGCGAGATCACATTTATCTTGCTGTTCCAGTCCAGGTACAGGGGTAATAATTGAGCGAACTGCTCTTTTTCTTTATCGGAAAGGCCTGGAAAATAATGTTGGATCTCCTGCATTGTGTTTACCCCTGACAGGGTTTAAAACCCTGTCAGGGGTTTATAGATGGCAAGGGTTACTAAATCTTCCCTTCAGAATTCTTCATGATGTTATAAAGAAACTCGCGGGCTCTGAAAAGCTGTGCTTTTACTGTTCCAAGCGGCAGCTCCAGTTCCTGTGATATTTCCTCATACGAGTATTCCTTGAAATAACGCAGCTCAACAAGGGTGCGATAGCGTGGTTTCAATTTTTCCACCACTTCACGCATCAGGTGGGTTTTCTGCTTCTTGATATAGCTTTCTTCGGGGTCAAGCACATTGGCCTTTACCTCTATCACCATCTCGCTTCCGTCACTGCCTTCAAAGCCCTTATCAAGCGAATAGGTCTGTTTTTTCTTTTTGCGGATAAAATCGATACAGTTATTGGATGCTATCTTAAACAGCCAGGTGCTGAATGCATAGTTTGGGGTGTATTGATGCAGCTTATTAAATGCTTTACCAAAAGCTTCAATTGTCAGATCATCAGCATCATCCTTATTATTTACCATTTTAAGCAACATGAAATAGATCGAGTCGCGGTAGCGGTCCATCAGTTCAGCATAGGCATTCTGGTTTCCATGATCGCGGGCCTGGAGAACGAGCTTGTAATCATAAACAGCCTTTTCCGAAAGGTTCACCCCCATCTCAGCGTTTGCTGCAGGGGTGGTATTCTCTGGTGACTGGCCTTGATTTTCCGTCATTTTTACTTCCATGTTTGTGGTTTAACGAGCATATTTGATACTGACAACGTAAGCATAATAAAAGGCAGCACCAAATCAATTATTGGCGAAATTAGGAATAAATCCTGATGTTTCAGCGTTCCCATCACTCTTCTGAAGATTATCATCTGAATTATAAACCGCACTGCAAATAAGGAAATAACTATAGGGAAGTTGTATTGCATCACCAAAAGAGCCACCAGCAAAGGATAAAACAACACCTGGCTGATCATAAAAGTGCCCAGCAACAGTTTGTGCTTTGTTTTATAAAGCGGCCCTGTGGTTAGGTGACGGCGTTTCTGGCGGAACCACTCATTCCAGCTTGTTTTAGGCACCGACAAGGTGTGGCTTTCGGCATCAACGGCAATATTCACCTTTGCCTTTCCAGCTACTTCATTGATAAACAGGTCGTCATCACCCGAGCGGATATGGTTATGTGAGCCAAACCCTTTATTATCAAAAAAAAGGTGCTTGCGGTAGGCCAGGTTGCGCCCTACCCCCATATAAGTTTGCCCGGCAAGTGAATAGCTGAAATATTGCAGGGCTGTAAAGAAAGTATCAAAGCGTATAAATTGGTTCAGCAGGCTGAACCCTTTTTTCTGGTAAGCCCCAAAACCCAGCACAACATCTGTTTTTGCAGGAAACCTGCTTTGCATTTGGGCTATCCACTGATTTGAAGCTGGCTTGCAATCGGCATCGGTGAGCAACAGAATATCATGAGCAGCTTTTTTTATTCCAAGGGTAAGTGCAAATTTTTTGCTGTCGCTTTTGATAATATCCTCATCGAGATGAACGATCTTAAGGCGGTCATTCTCCTTAGCCATGTCTTTCAGCATGTCATAGGAGCCGTCAACAGAGCGGTCATTCACAACAATCACTTCAAATTCATGAAAGTCTTGTGCAAGTATCGAAGGCAAATTCTCACGCAGGTTGTCCTCCTCATTACGGGCGCAGATGATAACTGACACCGGTTCTTTTTCAACACCCTCCGGCTTTGGCTTATAAAAAGCAAGCCTTGCATAAAAGAAAAGGTAATAAAACAGCTGCAAAAAAAACACAACTGCAAAAACAGAAAACACTATTAATCCCTTGCTGTCAGCAGTAAAATCGGTAAGGTTCATGAACACATATTTATCGCAAAACAAAACTAAGATTCATGCGAGCCGCAAATATTTATCTTTGGCGGAATTTATACACAGGAGCATGAAATTCAGGATTTGTAGCGCTGACGGGCTTTCAAAGGCAAGGGCAGGAGAGTTATTGACAGCACACGGGATGATAGAGACCCCTATTTTCATGCCTGTAGGCACAGCAGGCACAGTAAAAGCCGTGCACCAGCATGAACTTACCGGCGAGATAGGTGCCCACATCATTTTGGGCAACACCTACCACCTTTTTCTGCGTCCGGGGCTGGAGGTAATTGAAAATGCAGGAGGGCTCCACAAGTTTATGAACTGGAACCTACCCATTTTAACCGACAGCGGGGGTTACCAGGTATATTCATTAAGCGATAACCGCAAAATAAAAGAGGAGGGTGTAACGTTTGCATCTCATATTGATGGCTCTAAATTATTTTTTTCGCCCGAAGTTGCCGTTGACATACAGCGAACAATAGGCGCAGATATTATTATGGCGTTTGATGAGTGTACACCTTATCCATGTGAATATAATTATGCACAACGCTCAATGGATATGACCCATCGCTGGCTAAAACGGTGCATAGCCCGCATGAATGAAACAGAAGGCAAATATGGGTATGAACAAACGCTTTTTCCTATTGTGCAGGGCAGCGTTTATAACGACCTGAGAGAACGATCAGCGCACTTTATAGCAGAACAAAACCTGGAAGGCAATGCAATTGGTGGCCTTTCAGTAGGTGAGCCTGCAGAAGAAATGTATGCAATGACGGAACTGGTTTGTAACATATTGCCGCATGACAAACCCCGCTACCTGATGGGTGTTGGTACACCGGGCAACATTCTTGAATGCATAGCCCTTGGCATTGACATGTTTGATTGCGTAATGCCTACCCGCAATGCGCGTAACGGAATGTTATTTACCTCACAGGGTATCATTAACATTAAAAATAAAAAGTGGCAGCATGATTTTAGTCCACTTGACCCCGAAGGAACTACCTTTGCCGACAGAAACTTTTCGAGGGCTTACCTGCGCCACCTGTTTGTTTCAAAGGAGATACTTGGGCTGCAACTGGCAAGCATACACAACCTGGGCTTTTATTTATGGCTGGTGAAAGAAGCACGCAAACACATTATTGAGGGAGATTTTGCAGCATGGAAAAACAAAATGGTTAAACAAGTTGAAACACGTTTATAGCTCGTGAAGATCCTCGACCTCTATATCATCAAAAAATTCCTGGGTACATTTTTCTTTACCCTGGCATTGATCATTGCTATCGCAGTGGTATTTGATATATCCGAAAAGGTGGATGACTTTATTGAAAAAGAGCTAAGCATTAAAACGATCTTTCTTGAATACTACATTTATTTCATCCCATATTTTGCCAATCTCTTTGCTCCTCTTTTTATTTTTATCGCGGTTATTTTCTTTACCTCAAAAATGGCAAGTAATACCGAGATCATTGCTATTCTCAACAGTGGGGTAAGCTTTTACCGTTTCCTTATCCCGTATTTTGTAGGGGCAACTATCCTTGTACTGCTATCATTGTTGGTAAATAACCTTATTATACCGCCTGCAAACCGCCACCGCATTGAGTTTGAGCAGGCCTATATAAATAAACCCTATACCTTTAGCGGTCGCAACATTCATCGCCAGATACACCCCGGCAATTTTGTTTATTTCGAAAGCTATAACAACCAGCGTAATATCGGATATAAATTTTCAATGGAGCAGTTTAAAGAAGGCAAGATGGTTTACAAGCTCAACGCCGATCATATCAATTGGGATTCACTTACCAATCACTGGGTAATCCATAACTGGATGAGTCGTGAGATAAACGGTCTGAATGAAGTGCTTAGAACCGGAGATAAAAAAGATACGGTTTTAAACCTGTATCCAAAAGATTTTTCGCGCAAAATAAACCTGATCGAAACGATGGATTATTTTGAGCTCAATGAGTTTATTGAACAGGAGCACATGAAAGGGTCTGACCTTATTGAGGTTTATCGCGTTGAAAAATACAGACGTATAGCCATGCCATTTGCTACCTTTATTTTAACATTGATGGGTGTAAGCCTCTCAAGCCGTAAAGTAAGGGGTGGAATAGGCGTAAATATTGGAATAGGCATTGGACTTAGCTTTTCGTACATCATGTTTATGCAGATAGCCAATACCTTTGCAACTTCGGGCAGCGTTCCTGTCATCTTAGCTGTCTGGTTTCCAAATATTCTTTACGGGTTATTAAGCCTGTTCCTGATAATGCGGGCACCTAAATAAAATTTATAGTTTACCCTTTAAATTAAAAACAGAACGAATGAAAAAAATACTTAGTCCCAATACCCAGGCAGTGAACTTTGGCTTACTGATAATACGCATAGGAATTGGCGTAATGTTTATTCTTCATGGTGAAGGAAAAATGTTTGGAGGTCCTGAAAAATGGCTCAAGCTTGGTGGAGCTATGGAAAACATCGGAATTACTTTTCTTCCAACTTTTTGGGGCTTTATGGCAGCCTTTGCTGAATTCGGAGGCGGAATATTATTAGTGCTGGGCTTATTATTCAGACCGGCATGTTTTATTATGTTATTTACAATGTTTATTGCCGCATCTGTTCATTGGTTGGATGCAGCTGAAGCAGGTGAAGCACTGAAGGGAAAACTGATGGAAGGCTCTCATGCTATAGAAGCAGGCGCAGTTTTTCTTGCGCTTCTGTTTACCGGGCCCGGTAAATACAGTGTTGACAGCAAACTATTTTAAATAAAACGTCCCGAATTGCGGGACGTTTTATTTAATAACCAGGTTGCTTTATTGATGTCCTAGTCAACTGATGACTTTTGTGTACCTGAAGTTGTTGCAACTTTTGAAACAGGCATAACCGTTGAAACGCGGTTAACAGGAAGATCAGAAACAGAAGAAGCTGATTTCGTGTTCTCCTTTTGCTGCACGCCAGTTTTCACAGTTTCAGTTGGTTTACTGTTAGTCTGCTTCACCATTGTGCTTTGTTTTGTTGGTTGATCAGAAACTGAACCCCCACCTGTTCTTTGTGCAAAAGCGCTTTGAGCAGCTATACAAAGAAACAGTGTAAATATTGATACTATTATTTTTTTCATGATTACTCTTTTTTAATAATTTAGTTAAGTGACCGGGAGTTTCCCGATCCCTCTATCCTTTATTTTGCCTCCAATGCTTCAATTCTTCTTTGCAAATCCTGGATAACCTCGTTTTGCTCCTGCATTGCTTTAACCAAAACCGGAACAAGTCCTGTGTAGTTTACAGCTTTGTAATCAATCGATTCTATATTTTCTTTTGTAACCAAACCTTTTTCGTAGCTGATCACATCTTCAAAATAAGATGTTTTTACAAGGCCGGGATAAACCGCTTCCAGGTCCTGCGCCATAATACCAACCTGATTGCCTTTTGGCAACGACATTTTACCATAAATTCCATCGGTTTTGTATGAATACGATTTAACCGGGATAGCAGTAATTGTTGCCAACGCATTGCTAAAATCTTTCACGTTTGATTTCAGGTTAGCATCAGAAGGCAAATAAGTACCTGAAGAATATACATCACCGCTAAAAAAACCTGCATAATTGGTACCCGTTCCGCTTGCAGTACCATAAACACCATAGCATGTGCCTGAAGAACCGGCAGCGGATCCATATACTCCATAGCGTGAGCTTGTTCCTGTCACAGAAGCTTCGCCACGTACACCATACCATCCGCCGTCTCCTCTTACACCATAACCATAAAAGCCAGATATTATATTTTGACCATATACTGCAGTAGCGTCAGAATTACCTGTATGATTAGCTTCGGCATGAATAACATGCGTTGTGGAACCCAATACATTATTTGCAAAGTGACCGGCATAATTACCGGCAATAGAAACAACATCTAATAATCCCGAAGGGCTATCTGATCCGATACCAACATTACCGGTTCCATCCTGTATAACCAATCGGCTTCCGCCTCCGCCTAATTCAAAAATCTGAAGGTAATTATCACCTGGCCTGTTTCGGATGTTCCATTGATTTACTCCTGCATTTGCAAAACGCAGGGCTGCATCTCCGCTGGCAGCATCAATATCCAATACCGAGAAACTGCTGCTTGATTTAATTCTTATACCTGTTGACCCACCATGTAATATATCTAATGGATAAGCAGGAGTAGTTGTACCAATACCAACAAAACCACTGAAGTCACCTCCACCGGTTACTGAAAGCACATTTGTAGGAGAACTGTTTCTAATACCCACATTCCCGGCTGAAGGTGCTAAGTAAATATCTCCTGTTGTTCCATTGAACATGGCATAATCGCTGGAATTCTGATAATTCCAGAGCGAAAAATCTGCACCACCACCGGGAACATACCAACCCCATTTTCCTGTACCCGCAGTTGAAAACTTAAGCACACTTTGCTCTGATGCGGGGCCATCTAACAATAATAAGGGGTCCGCACTGCCATATAAATGCAATGGTGCACTTGGTGAGGTAGTTCCAATTCCAACTAACCCATTATCGAAAATTGAAGAATTACCTAAAGTAGTTGCCGCAGTAAACTTTGAAACATAGTTTATGGTTCCGTTTGCGTTAGCTGCACCAGTGGGGCCTGTTGCACCTGCTGCACCAGTATTTCCAGTTGGACCTGTTGGGCCGGCAACACCTGTTCCAGTTGCACCAGTAGGGCCTGTTGGGCCAACTGAACCCGAAGATTTAGCATACAACGCATAAGGAACAGAGATCAGTTGTGAAGTTCCCATATTTGTGTATGAAACGCCTCCGGCAGGGTCTAATTCAACCTGTACATAAAAAGAATTGCTTCCCCATGTGATGCTGCTAAACGTTCCTGAAACTACAGAACCGCTGCCAATCTCAAGATTAAATAATCCAAATGCATTTGTAGTCGTATTATGTGTTTCCTGGTAAACAGTTGCTCCTCCTGATGAGCCGCTATGCAAGGTTATTCGTAATCCGATATTCTGGTTGGGCAGCACATTTCCGCTGAGATCACGCGCTACACCCTGGTAATTCATTTTTTCAGGTGCCTGGGCCAAAACGCTGGCCGTAAAAGATACGGCTACGCATACTAATAGTAGTAAGTTTTTCATGTGATTTTGGTTTTAGAGTGGTTAATAAAAAACAAAGCGGGGTTGGTCTGATCCAACCCCGCCTGGGTAATGTAATAAATTAATTCAGGGAGGTTAGCCCATTCCTAATTCGCATTCATTTTCTGCACTTTGTAAGTGTAGTTAACACTTCCATCGGCAGAATAAATACGGAGCAGGTAATTGGCACGTGCATACTCAAGCATGCTGAACTGAACATTGCCTTCGGCAGCACCTATTTTGCGTGACTGTAAAAGTTTACCTTCCATATCATAAAGATCCATATTCAGGTCTTTCAGGTTATTGGTAAGGTTAATATTTACTTTATCAGCAGTTGGGTTAGGAAATACGCTTACATTCATTCCGGGGATGCTTTGCTCTTCAACAGCAGTGATGTTAAGCAAGGTCTGGTGAAAACCCTGTGTGATGATATTACTTCCGTTAGAAACAGTTGTAATAACAGGCTCACCTATCGTCCAACTCAATTGGGCATTTGAACCGGTAAAGTGCGTTCCGGCACTCGCGATCACCTGCGGCGAAATAGATTGAGCGTTTACTAAAGCTGCACCTGCCAGTGGTAAAAGAGTAAAAATTATCTTTTTCATGAGTTTGATTTTTAGGTTTGGATGCCCCAAATGTAATTTTTTATTACAATCAAAGCAAAATATTTTCCATCATTTTTTTGTTAAGTTTTTATCATCTTTGCACCCTCAAAAATAACAATAATGGATTTTAATCAGGTACGTCAATACAATTTCCCAACAGTGATACGCTTTGGAGCGGGTTCCATCAACGAATTACCGGCCCATCTGAAAGAACAAGATCTTAGTTCTCCTCTTATCGTTACCGACCCGGTTGTTGCCCAGCTCGATTTCTTTAAAAAAATAGTTTCTGACCTCGAAAAAGCGGGATTAAAACCTGAAGTATTCAGCAACATTCATAAAAACCCGGTAAAATCAGATGTATTGAACGGAGGTGATGCCTACCACCAGTCAAAAAGAGATTGCATTGTGGGTGTTGGTGGTGGTGCGGCGCTGGATGTTGCCCGTGCAATAGCCTTAAGGATAAACCACAAAAGAGATCTTTTTGAGTATGATGACCTCATAGGGGGAGATGTTTATGTAACCGAAGATGTTCCGTATTTTGTAACTGTGCCCACTACCAGCGGCACAGGAAGTGAGGTTGGCCGCAGCGCTATTATTGCGGATGACGAAACCCACCAGAAAAAAATTCTTTTCTCGCCAAAGCTGCTTGCAAAAAGGGTGTTTGCCGACCCCACATTAACCCTTGAATTACCTGCGTTTGTAACAGCAGCAACAGGCATGGATGCGCTTACCCATAACATGGAAGCTTTTATAGCTAAAATGTACCATCCCATGTGCGAAGGGATTGCACTACAAGGTATCGCACTGATAAATGAATCGATCGATAAAGCGGTAAACAAACCCGATCTTGAATCACGCAGCAAAATGATGCTGGCTTCTTTGATGGGTGCAGTTGCTTTCCAGAAAGGATTGGGGGTTGTGCATTCACTGGCCCACCCGCTTTCACAATTATTAGATACTCACCACGGACTTGCAAATGCGGTAAATCTGCCATACGGCATGCGTTTCAATTACCCGGGCTTTGAAGATAAATTCCGCACCATTGCCAGAACAATGGAACTGAAAGACGAAAGCGGTGAAGGAGTTGTAAATGCGTTGTTTGAATTAAATACCAGGCTTGGGTTACCATTAAAGCTAAGCGGCATAGGTGTAAAACCTGAGCATATCGAAAAGCTTGCTGACCTTGCCTTTGCAGATTTCTGTCATCCTAACAACCCAAAACCGGTTAGCAGGGAAGATTTTAAGAAGATATATCTGGAAGCTTTATAGTTGTGAGTTATTCTTCAAACTCACAACCCAAAACTCAGGACACTAAACTCCTAAATTATCTCAAAATACCTCTTCAATTCCCAATCGCTCACAGCTTTTGAGTATTGTCTCCACTCCCACTCTCTCGTTTGCACAAAGTGGCTTACAAATTCTTTTCCGAAAAGCTCTTCGGATACTTTAGAGGTTTTCATAGCTTCTGTTGCCTCAGAAAGATTACGCGGAAGAACGCCATTTTTAACATCGGCATAACCGCTGCCAATAGTTTGGGCAGTTTTCAGCTTCAGCTTATTTTTAACACCGTACAAGCCTGATGCGAGACAAGCTGCAATAGCAAGATAAGGATTGCTGTCGCTGCCCACTACGCGGGTTTCGAGCCTGCATGATTTCTCACCTGCTGGCAAAGCGCGTAAGGCAGTTGTGCGGTTATCTACGGCCCAGGTAAGTGTGGTGGGAGCCCAGGCACCTACTACAAGACGTTTGTAGCTGTTTATAGTTGGGGCATACATAGGCAATATATAAGGCAGGCAATAAAGCTGTCCCGCAATATAGCTTTCCATCATGCTGCTCATACCTGTTTTGCTTTTGGCATCATGAAACAGGTTTTTCTTTTTTGCTTTATCCCACAAGCTTTGGTGAACGTGGCCGCTGCAGCCGGGCAGGTTCTCATTCCATTTTGCCATAAACGTTGCCAGGATGTTATGACGGTGGGCAATTTCTTTTACACCGGTTTTAAAAAGCACAGCTCGGTCGGCTGCTTCAAGGGTATCCGAATACAGGATGGCAGCTTCATAAACACCCGGACCAGTTTCGGTATGTAAGCCTTCAAGCGGCACATTAAATGCAGCAAGCTGGTCAAACAGGTCGTTAAAATAATTGCTGTTTTGCGAAGCCCGGAGAACGGAATAACCAAACATTCCGGGTGTTATTGGTTGTGGTTTATAAAAACCATTCTCATGCAACCTGTCTGCACTTTCGCTAAAATTAAACCATTCAAATTCCTGTGCGAAGTAGGCATGATAGCCTTGCTTATCAGCCTGTGCAATAATTTTCTTCAGCAGGTTGCGTGGAGATATTTCCAGTTCTGAGCCATCATTTTTTCTGAAATCAGCCAGGAAAAGGGGCATATCCATTTCCCAGGGAATGTTGCGGAAAGTATTGAAATCAATAACCGCCTGTGCATCCGGGTAGCCTGTATGCCAGCCGGTGTAAGCTGCATTATCGTAAGCAACATCACCGCTGTCCCATCCAAACACCACATCACAAAAGCCAAAGCCTTTTTCGGCAATGCCCAAAAATTTTTCAATGCTCACTACTTTACCCCGCAGGATACCATCTATATCAGTAACAGCAAGCTTTACTTTTTTTGCGCCGGAAGCATTCAGGGCTTTAAGAATATCGGTTTTGGAAGGCATAATAAGGTTGGGTTGGTGACAGGCAAATGTAAAATTTTGTTTTTAACCATAGCGAATGCAATGGTTTTCCTCAGCGTATCAGGTAAAGGACCCTTTAGCTCTTAACGAGGTTTTGTTTCCTTACAAATTCAGTTTTTGCATCATTCAGAAACTTTACAAAATAGCTGACATCGAGGTTATATGATTCAGGAACATGTATCAGTTCGCCCTTATGGTCTAATGTAACATAGTACGGTTGAGCATTTTTTTCAAATTCACATATCTGCCGGTCAGCATTCTGTGCACCGATTGTTTTCTTTTGCTTCCCATCATATTTAGACACATACCAATCTTTTTCAGGCAATTCAGTTTTATCATCTACATATAAAGCAATTACGATAAAATCATCGCGAAGGATCTTCAGCACCGCAGGATCTCCCCATACCTTAGCTTCCATTTCTCTGCAACTCACACAACCGTGCCCGGTAAAGTCAATAAAAACAGGTTTCCCTTGTTCTCTGGCACAAGCCATACCTTGCTCATAATCAAAATACCCGTTTAAACCATGCGGCAGGTGAAGAAGGTCTCCATACTTTGGTTCTCCGCATGTGAGGTTACCAGTTCCTGTCGATTCCCTTATCGTTCTGTTCAGATCAAAATCATGTGTTGCCTGTGGAGGCAAATAACCCGAAAGCATTTTGAGTGGTGCTCCAAACATTCCGGGAATAAGATAGACAACAAATGAGAATGTAATAATAGCAAGCATAATTCTTGGAACGGTTACAACCTTAACCTCTGAATCATGTGGTGTTTTTAACTTACCCAAAAAATAAACACCCATTAACGAAAACACAACTATCCAGATAGCTATGTTGATATCACGATCAAGAATGCCCCAATGATAGGTTTGGTCTGGAATGCTAAGGAACTTAAACGCAAGAGCTATTTCAAGAAAACCCAGGGTTACTTTTACTGAGTTAAGCCATCCGCCTGATTTAGGCAAACTGCTTAGCCAATTTGGGAAAATAGCGAATAACGAAAATGGCAAAGCAAACGCCAATGAAAAGGCAAACATACCTAACATCGGCTTTAAAAATTCGCTGCGGGCAGCTTCAACCAATAATCCGCCTACAATAGGTCCTGTGCACGAAAATGAAACAAGCACCAGCGTAAATGCCATAAAAAGCAATCCAGTAACACCTCCCTTATCCGATCTTTTATCCATTGCATTTACCCAACTGCTGGGTAATGTTATTTCGAACATGCCAAGAAAAGATGCCGCAAACACTAAAAATATAATGAAGAATAAAATATTGGGAAGCCAGTGTGTTGAAAGCCAGTTGGCAAATTCAGCACCTACCAGCACAGATACCAGCGTGCCGGCAAGGGTGTAAATAGCTATAATGGATAAGCCATACAAAATGCCGTTTCGTATTGCTTTGCGTCGTGTTTCAGCGGTCTTTAAAAAAAAAGTTACCGTCATTGGTATCATAGGAAATACACAGGGAGTAAGCAAAGCCGTGAGGCCGCTTAAAAATGCAAGCAGCATAAATCCCCAATATGAAAATTCCTCTTCCTGGGTTGCCGTTTCACCTTTAAAAGTTTTGGTATGGCATTGCCCGTCATCGGGTGTTTGGGCAGCAGCCACCCCTAACGAATCATCGTTTTTTTTTAAGGTGTCGTCAGTTGGTGTATTACTGCCGGTACCTATCGTATCTTTCTTTACAGGTTGAGAATTTTGAATGCTCCCTGTCTTTCCTTTATTGGCTATAAAGCTGAATTCGATTATCTCGGGGGGTATGCATACTTCTTTACATGCCATAAACTCTAACTGGCCGGTGATCTTGAATTCAGCCTTATTATTCAGCTTTACCTTTTGTTTGAACGAAACATCGTTTTCAAAATATTTGATGACCATTCCAAACATTTCATCATTTTCCTCAATAGATTTTGGCTCAATAACCTTTCCCGTCAAGCTATAGTCGGCACTTTTATTAAAGACAAACGTTGTTGGTATAGGTCCGTCAGGAGGAATATCCTGAGAGTACATGTGCCAGCCTGCATCAATTTTAGCATGCATGATAAGCTCCGCTTCCGTTTCAGAAATTTCTTTTAAAGAAAAATCCCACTTAACCGGTTTAAGTATTTGTGGAGAAGGTAATGGCAGCGCTGCAGCTTCAGGTTGGGAATTAAGTGGTGCACTGCTTTCAGAAGACCAACTTGTGTGGGTATCAGCTAAATTAAGGCAATAATATTTTAAGATAGCATACCCGACCCCCAGGCTGATAAACAGCAGGAGCAGTAACAGTGATAAATGTCTTTTCTTAACGTCTAATGAAACATGCATAAAGAGCTGCAAAAGTAATTAATAAGATAACAAGGGCATATTGCATTAACTACAATTAACTTTTTACTACCAACTGCCGCTTGCCCCTCCACCGCCAAAGCTGCCACCACCAAAGCCGCCGAAGCCACCACCACCGCTGCTTCCGCCACCGCCCCAGCCTCCAAAACTGCCCCTGCCCGAAGAAAAATCTGTCCAATTACTTCCTCTCCGTTTATTTGCCAACGCATTCAGCAATGCCCAGGCGGCCCAAAAACCAATATGATTAACACGTGAATATTGCTGTGCTTCCCTAACCTTTGCAAAAAAAACAAGTGCAATGACCCCAATGACTATAAAAATGATAAAGAAAGGAAATGGGGCTTCTCCGTGGTCCTTACTATCAGCTTTATATTCGCCTTTGGTATAGGCAATAATATTGTCGGTAGCTTTAGTTAATCCTTCATAATAGTTCCCTTGTTTAAACGAGGGTTTCATATCGTTTTCAATGATACGCTTTGCAATGGCATCAGGCAAGGCTCCTTCCATTCCATAACCGGTCTCAATTGCCATTTTATGGTCGTCCATCGCCACCAGCACAATAACCCCGTTATTTTTTCCTTTCCGTCCTATACCCCATTTTTCAGCCAGTTCAACTCCATACTGACTTACATCATAACCATCCAGTGTTTTTATAATAACAACGGCAATTTGTGATGAAGTAGATTTATCAAATGCAACCAGCTTGTCTTCCAGGGCATTTAACTCGGAAGATGAAAGTGTACCTGTATAATCATTAACAAGTGTTGAAGAACGCTCAGGAAAATTCTGTGCAATACCAAAGAATGGCAGCACTGAAAACAGCAGTAAAACTATTTTTTTAGCCCAGCTCCACATGGTCAGATAATTCATTTTTATCATTTGCCTGTCTTGGGAAATATGCTCCAAGAGCCTCTCCGGCTTGCATCAATCCTTCTGAAAGCCCTGTTGTAAAATCACCGGCTTTAAAATGTTCAGCCATTTTTTCCTTTATTTCCTTCCAGAAATTTTCGCCCACTTTTGCATTAATACCTGCATCGCCTATAATGGCAAATTTGCGGTCAACAAAGGCAAGGTAAAATAGTACGCCATTGCGCAGCTCGGTCTTGTGCATTTCTAATTTTTCAAACATAAATGCAGCCCGGTCAAGCACATCCTCTTTGCATTTGTCTTCAACAAAAAGGCGTATCTCACCCGAAGTCTTTTCTTCGGCCTGTTTTATCGCTTTTACAATTTCAGCCTGGATTTCGGGCGTAAAAAATTCAGCAGCCTTCATGGCTTACTAAAATTTTACCGCAGGAGCATTTTCAGAACCTTCCTTGGCCTCAAAATAGCCTTTTTGTTCAAAATCAAACATGCCGGCAACCATATTCTGCGGGAATTTGCGGATGTACGTATTATAATCCTGAACTGTGGTGTTGAATTTCATGCGCTCAACTGTAATGCGGTTCTCTGTACCTTCCAGCTGGGCCTGCAACTCAAGAAAATTCTGGTTAGCTTTCAGATCTGGGTATTGCTCAGCTACCACCAGCAGGCGAGATAGCGATGAAGAAAGACCTGCCTGCGCTTCCTGAAATTTTTTGATCGATTCAGGGTCAAGCTTTGAGGCATCAACTGTTACACTGGTAGCTTTTGCACGTGCTTCAATTACTTCAGTTAACGTTCCTTTTTCAAAATTTGCGTAGCCCTTAACGGTCTCAACCAGGTTGGGAATAAGGTCAGCACGGCGCTGGTAAACATTCTCTACCTGCGACCATTGTGCTGTTACCGCTTCCTGTTTTGATACCATGCTGTTATACCCGCAGCTGCTTAAGCTTACAGATGCAATAAATAATAAGGGAATAAGAAAAAATCTGTTGTTCATTGTTATTTTATGTGTTTGGTTAAATTATTATCCGGTGTATGCGGTGCAAAGGTAACGTTATTCCGCTTTTTAAAACTATATTCTCTTCGGTGGTTGCCCAAACGGTTGTTTCAGTGTACTTTATACCTATATCGTCTTCAAAAACAATCCTGATCTTATTATGTTCAAGATTTCCCAAAGAAGTGGCATTTTCAAGGTCGTGAAGCCTTCGTTTTTTCTCCTCATCGTTAACCAGAACCTCGGTTTTAGGAAAATGAAGTGTGCCAATATTTTCTTTTTCAACAAAGTCAGCATTTTGCAAAATTGCTTCCATAAAATATGTTTTAGGGGTTATACATTTTTATCAATACACTGCACAAGATAAATCAATTTGGTTTCTTTTCCAACTTTATATCGTTCGTCTATTCTTTTACCGGCTACGTAGACAATATCCGGGCCTGAACAGACAAGCCATACATTTTCCTTGTCAGGAATAGACAGCTTAATATCAGCAAAAAAATCACTTAATTTTTTCTTTTTATTCATCCCCAGGGGATAAAAAAAATCGCCTTGTTCCCATTTCCTCACTGTTAGCGGAAATTTTAACTTTTCATGGTCAAGACAGGCAATGTTATTATCTTTTGGAATTTTAAAGTCTGCTGTGTTACGCACTTTAGAAAACGTCATTTCCAAAGGCGTTGAAATGCTTTTTAAATGTTGCGAAATGGCAACATTATCGCTATTGTTATCTACCTTCCGTTCTGTAATAATGAGCATTGCTCTATCTTTTACCAAACGATGTGTTGCAGAATAAAATAGCTTTCCGGGCAAGGCATCCAATGCAGAAAATACCTCGTCTGATACCTCTGCATTAAAGTGATACTTTTTGAGTAACTCATATAGTAAAACTGAAGGGTATGGGCTTTTTTTAAGCTCCTGAATTGAAATTGAATTGTTCTTCAATAACTTCTTGCTGTTTGTTTCAATAAAATCTAAGTATATCTTTTCCACGCTGCCTAGCCGTGTTATCTCATTTGCAAGGGTTTTCCTGAACGAAGGATTTATCTCTTCAAAAAGCGGGAGAATAGCATGCCGTATTTTATTACGCACATATTTTTCGGATGCATTGCTACTGTCTTCCCTGAATTTCAGCTTATTTTTCTTTACAAAGGCGTCTATTTCGTTTCTGCCGGCAAAAAGCAAAGGACGAATAATGTTGCCCCGTTTTGCTGCAATGCCATGCAAGCCCGCAATACCTGTTCCTCTGAGCAGGTTTATAAAAAACGTTTCCAGTTCATCATCTTTGTGGTGGGCGGTAGCCACGTAGTCAAATCCTTGCTTTTTTCTTACTTCCTCAAACCACTGATAACGTAGAACCCTTGCCGTTTCCTGTATCGACAGCTTATTTGCTTTTGAAAATGCTGCGGTATCAAAACGCTTTACAAAAAAATCAACCTTGTATTTTGCAGCCAGTTTCTTCACAAATAACTCATCACCACCGGCTTCCTTTCCCCGCAGCTGAAAATTGCAATGCGCAATTGCAAACTTCAACCCGGCGTTATCAAACAATTCGCATAAAACAACGGAATCTCTGCCACCGCTCACTGTAATAAGTGTGCTATCTTCTTTTTTGAGAAGGTCGTTTTTTGTTATATAATCATTAAAACCGTTCAGCATATTTATTGCAATACTTTTATCAGTGCCTGGGCTTTAAGCAAACACTCGTTGTACTCACTTTCAGGATCCGAGTTAATGGTTATAGCGCTGCCCACCATGAACGAAAGATACTTTTTTTCTGCATTATATTGTATGCTACGTATAACCACGTTAAAATTAAACCCGATAGCTGCAGGGTCTTTTCCGGCAGTAAAATAACCAACAGCACCCGAAAACAATCCTCGCTTTGTTATCTCATACTTCTCTATCAGTTCCATTGCCTTTACTTTTGGCGCACCTGTCATCGAGCCCATAGGAAATGCTGACCGTATTACATCAACCGGGTGAACATCCTCACGGATTACGGAACTTACCGTTGAAACCATCTGGTGAACCTGTGGAAAGGAATAAATGCCATACAACTCATCCACTTTAACGCTTTTTTGTACTGCGGTTTTAGAAAGATCATTTCTTACCAGGTCAACGATCATTACGTTTTCTGCGCGCTCTTTTTCACTGTTAAAAAGTTCTTTTTTTATTTGCGCATCTTCTGCTTGTCCTTTACCTCTTGGGGCTGTGCCTTTCATAGGACGGGCAATGATTTTATTGCCTTCCTTTTTTAAAAACTGTTCAGGACTGGCAGATATAAGGAACCGGTTATTTACCTTATAAAAACAGGAGAAGGGGGCCGGAGATATCATCATCAGGTTGCGGTACACATTTACAGGGTCTATCTCCACATTTTCAGCAAAAAACTCAACACAATAATTCAGCTCATAAACATCTCCCAGTTGAATATGCTCTTTAATTTTACTTACCGTTTCAATATACTTATCCTTTGTAACACGACATGCCGGAGTTATACTACTCTTTGCAAAATCCATCTCTACCGGCGATTTGTTTTCAATCTGTTTGCATATTGATAAAATGAACTCTCTTGTCTGCCTGTTTTCAAAATACCTCACCTCAATTTCATCAGCATTTTCAGAGAGCGCAAAAAACAATTCCGGCTGAAAAAAATGTATTCCCGGCATCTCTATCCCATCATGATTTTCCGACGTTAGCTTTTCTATTTGATTTTTAAGGTCATAGCTTAAAAAACCCATACGGATATCATCCCCGTTTTCAACATATTTTTTAAGCAAAGTAAAATCATCGGCAGAATCAGGCATTAATTCTGATATTTTTCCAACTCCGGCAAAAGGCCTGAAATAATCATAACCACTTAATTCAGAGCCATTTCCTTTTTCATTAAAAAAGCAAAATGTATCCTGTTCATTGGCCCATAAAAGCAGGCTTGAAATAAACTTATTTTTATCAGCAGGGATGAACTTTACAAAACTTCTCATTATGCGGCAAATGTATGATTTAGAAGTTTTTTAATTAAAAGTGCCTGAAATTTAATAAAATCACTATTTTTGATACTTACCAAAGTCGATTTTAACCTCCTTTTTTTAATCGGGAACTATCAAATTTGGTAACTTACGCTATAAATTGAGTACGATTATAGATAAGTGTATGGGTTTGGAAACTTAATTATTTGAAAATATTTGTAAGGTTTTAATATATAAAAACACTATTTTTACGACACAATTAAATTTTATCATCGTAGTATGATTAAGTTTAATTGAAAAACTGAAAACTAATTTCTATCCGATATGAAGAAATTTTATACCAAATCAGCCCTTGCAGGATGCCTTGTTATTGCAGGAAATTTCATTCTCCCGCAATTATCAAATGCGCAATCTTTCACCAATAACAATGGTGCCAAGATCAATATCGCAACCGGTACCTATATGAAGGTTGTTGGCACATTTGAAAACCAAACCAGTGGCGCTATTCAGAATAACGGTTCCATTATGGTATCTGGTGACTGGACGAACAATGACGGTAGCGGAGTATTTACCTCCAGCACGGGTATTGTTTATTTAGATGGAGCTGCTCAAAATATTAATGGTACTCAACCTACTTTATTTAATAATCTTACACTTGCTGGTACAGGTAATAAAACCATGCAGATCCCTACAACTGTTGGTGGGATAACTTCAGGAGGAACAGGAGTTCTGGCACTTGCTGACAAAACGCTTATTTTAGGTACTTCTTCAGATGCAAATGATCTTACAGTAAACAACCCAGCTAATACTGCCATAACCTATACTACAGGAGGTATAAAAAGCGAAACCACACCCGTTACAACTCTATCTGGCTCGGCAGGACCCGGCTATAGCAAAATCGACTGGAAAATAGGTGCCTCAGGAAGTGGAACAACTTATACAGTACCATTTACAACCGGCGCCACCTTTATCCCATTCATCTACGAGAAAACAACTGCAGGAGCAGGTGCAGGTTCTTCCATGAGATTTTCAACCTATCCAACTGCTGATGACAATACTCCTTGGGCAACTACTGTAAACCACGTTGCCAATGATGCAGGTATCGCAAATGACTTAAGCGTAATTGACCGTTTCTGGAATATTGAACATATCGGTTATAGCACCCTACCCCACAGTAAATACACCTTTACCTGGGATCCTGCTGACATTACCGGCAACACAGGCATTTTCCCTACAAATGGGGCTGAATTACGTCCTCAGCGTTTTAACCCATTCTATACGTTTCCTCCATCTGGCAGTGGCGCCTGGGGCGACTGGTTATATGGTCCAGACAACATCAATACAACCACACATACCTTGCAGATCACCATTGCAAATGATTATACCGGTGGTAACCAGGGTGGAGATTATTTACCCGTTTGGACACTTGTTGACGAAAGTAACCCACTGCCTATTGAGCTGATACGTTTTACTGCTGAGTGCCAAAGCGGACAGGTTGCTGTAAGCTGGACAACAGCTTCTGAAACAAATAATGATTTCTTTACTGTACAACGCAGCGCCGACGGAACAACTTTTGAAGATGTTACCGTTGTAGATGGTGCCGGAAACAGCAACAGCATTTTAAATTACAGTGCTATTGACTACAGTCCTTATGGCGGAACATCCTACTACCGTTTAAAACAAACCGACCTTGACGGAACTTCAAAATACTCTGATGTGGTTGCGGTAAGCTGCGCAGATGCTGTAACCGATTTCAACCTTATCAATGCATACGACCAGGATAACGGAAATATGGCAGTTACTTTCAATGCTGCTGATAACGAGCTTTACGCCATTACCTTATTTGATGCACGCGGCAGGCAGATCACTCAAACAACCGGCAGGGCTTACTCAGGCAAAAATCAGGTTAGCATCCCTGTTGGAGACCTTGCACGTGGTATCTATCTTGTAAATCTTAGTAACGAATTCAAATCCTTCGGAAGAAGGGTTATGTTGCATTGATCAATTAGCAAAATTGAGTGTTGTTGTGTTTGTAAAAAGCCTCTCGTACCCGGGAGGTTTTTTACTTTATACAGTTGCCATTGCGGCAACTGTTTTAACCCACAGCGGGTGCGCATTCAGGCTTTCAACCAGCTGAAGCTTTTCGCCACCGTTTGATTGAAATATCTCCGCGTATTCATGTCCTATTTCAATGGTAGTTTCAAGGCAATCAGCAACAAATGCAGGTGAAAACACCAACAGCTTCTTTACCCCTTCTTTTGCTTTTTGTGCCACTACCTTATCCGAAAATGGCTCAAGCCATTTTTCATCTAAACGCGATTGAAAGGAGACCGTGTATTTTTCCGCTGGTATATTTAATTTGCTGGCAATAGCTTTTGCTGTTGCAAACGAAGAGGCTCTGTAGCAATAGTAATTATCGTCTGTAACACTGCTTTCACAATTATGCTCGGCGCATGCTTTTTTATCTTCATACACCTTATCAACCTGCCTAACCGGCAAGCCGTGAAAGCTGAAAATAACATGATCGTAATTTTCGGGGCCGTATTGTTTTCCTCTTTCAACAAAGGCATTAATATAGCCTTCATTATCAAAAAACTGGCTTACAATCTTGAGCTCAGGTATCACATACCATTTTGCAATCGTTTTTAAAACCAGCTCAAGCGTAGAGCCTGTGCTGGATGATGCATATTGAGGATACAATGGAATTATAACTATCTTTTTGTAATTCTCTTTGCGCATCTTTTCGAGCACACTCTCTAATGAAGGACTTTGGTAACGCATTGCAAGCTCAACGGTATAATCCTTTCCCAACTCGGCCTGCACCTTTTCCTTTAATTCATTACCGTAAATAAGAAGTGGTGAGCCTTTATCGGTCCACAGTTTCTTATAAATTTTTGCAGATGCGGCAGGCCGCTTGGGGAGTATAATAAGGTTAACAAGAACTGTTCTCGCCAGCCATGGAATATCAATTACTCTCGGGTCATTTAAAAACTGGAAGAGGTATTTACGTACATCCGGAACCGATGGGCTATCGGGGGTTCCAAGGTTTATAAGAAGGACTCCTGTTTTCATTTTGTTTGCCGTAAACAGGCGTTTATATCTGTAAGGCCCGTTTGGCGCTGGCATCAAGGCAGGCATCTTTTAATGCTTCTGTGAATGTAGGGTGTGGATGACACATCCTGCCAATATCCTCGGCTGAAGCACGGAATTCCATTGCTACCATGGCCTCTGCAATCATATCTGCGGCGCGTGGACCTATCATGTGAACCCCAAGAATTTCATCTGTTGTTTCATCCGCCAGTACTTTTACAAGTCCATCTATATCCATGCTGGCACGTGCCCTGCCGCTTGCACGAAAAGGGAATGAACCAACTTTATATTTTTTGCCCTGCTCTTTAAGCTGCTCTTCAGTATAGCCAACCGAGGCAACCTCGGGCCAGGTATAAACAACTCCCGGAATAGTTAAATAATTAATATGAGGCTTTTGGCCTGCCATTACCTCTGCCACAAACACACCCTCATCTTCGGCCTTATGGGCCAGCATAGGACCTTTTATAACATCTCCGATGGCATAAATGCCCTTCACATTGGTTTCAAGGTGCTCATCCACTTCTACCCTGCCCCTGTCATCCAGCTTAACGCCTGCCTTATCAAGGCCAAGGTTTTCTGTATAAGGTTTCCGGCCAACTGAAACAAGGCAGTAATCACCCTTTAATTCCAGCTTTTCTCCTTTTTTATTCTCAGCAACAAGAGTTACTTCTTTAGCCTTAGCTGTAACACCAGTAACTTTATGGCTAAGATAAAACTCAAAACCCAGCTTTTTAAGGCTGCGTTGCAACTCCTTCCCTAAGGTTTTATCCATTGTGGGGATAATGGCATCCATAAATTCAACCACCGAAACCTTAGCGCCAAGCCGGGCATAAACAGAGCCCAGTTCAAGCCCGATAACACCTCCACCTATAATAATAAGGTGCTTGGGTACTTCTTCAAGATTTAAAGCCTCTGTAGAAGTTATTACTCTCTTTTTATCTATGGCTATTCCAGGCAAGGAAGAGGGCTTTGAGCCTGTTGCAATAATTGTTTTTAAAGCGGTTATCTTTTCTGTGTTTCCATCGTCTTTCTTAATTTCAATGGTCTGGGCATCTAAAAAAGAACCATGCCCGGTAAAAACATCAATTTTATTTTTTTTCATCAGGAAGGCAACGCCATCACAGGTTTGCTTTACTACCTCTCCCTTACGTTTTATCATCTGCGCAAGATTAACTTTCAGGCTTTTAAGCTCGATGCCATGCTCTGCAAACGTTTTTTCTGCATTATGATAATGCTCGGATGAATCAAGCAAGGCTTTAGAAGGGATACAACCCACATTCAGACATGTTCCTCCAAGGGTTGAATATCGCTCAATAATAGCGGTTTTCATACCTAACTGTGCACATCGTATAGCTGCCACATATCCGCCCGGGCCGCTGCCTATTACTGCTACATCGTAAGCCATCGTAGAAATTTAATTTTTTAACGGGGCAAAGTTATCGCTTTATTTTTGTTTGCCACAGATTACACAGATTTTCACAGATTAGATATATGGATACCAATTCAACCATAATAATAATCTAATTATCTGCGATAAAAATCAGCGCAAATCTGTGTAATCTGTGGCATAAATCATTTAACAACACAAAACCCCTACTTTTGCCCTGATGAAAAACAAAACAGTAATTATAACAGGTGCAAGCTCAGGCATAGGAAAGGCTTGCGCCGAAGCTTTTGCCAAACGTGGGGCCAACGTGGTTATTTCAGGGCGTAACAGCGAAAACCTGGAGCAGGCTGCAACCGAAATGAGAAAAGCAGGCGGAACAGTATTGGCTGTGCAGGGCGATGTAAGCAAAGAGGATGATTGCAGGATACTGGTTGAAAAAACAATTGAAAAATTCGGAACGGTTGATATTCTCATCAACAATGCCGGCATATCTATGCGGGCATTGTTTAATGATCTTAAGCTGGATGTGATACGGAAAGTTATGGATATTAATTTTTGGGGGACTGTATATTGCACCAAATATGCCCTTCCCTATTTACTTAAAAATAAAGGCTCTGTAGTTGGCGTTTCATCTATTGCGGGGTATAACGGATTACCAGGCAGAACGGGGTATTCGGCATCAAAGTTTGCTATGCAGGGATTTTTGGATGCCCTCAGGATAGAAAACCTGAAAACCGGTTTGCATGTACTGGTTGCCTGTCCCGGTTATACCGCTTCTAATGTGAGAAACGCGGCCCTGATCGCTGATGGCAGCTCGCAAGGTGAAAGTCCGCGCGACGAGCATAAAATGATGAGCGCCGAAGAAGTGGCTGAAGAAATTGTAAAGGCAGTGGAAAAGCGCAAACGCACCATTGTATTAACAGCACAAGGAAAATTAGCCGTGTGGATGAATAAATTCTTTCCCTCACTCACGGATAAAATGGTTTTTAACGCTGTTGCCAAAGAAGGCGATATCCCCCTTAAATAAAAGTATGCTTATTTTTTTGATCGGTTATATGGGAAGCGGCAAAACAACTTCCGGCAAAAAACTGGCAAAGCTGCTTAATTATGGCTTTGCCGACCTTGACGACCATATTGAAAAACGAAGCGGACGCAGGATAGCTGATATTTTTGCCATTGAGGGTGAAGAGCAATTCCGCAAATACGAACAGCTTTACCTTGAAAAATTGTGCAAGCTACAGGACCATGTTATTTCAACCGGTGGAGGAACTGCTTGCTTTATAAAAAACCTTGAACTAATGAAAAATGCGGGCAAGGTTGTATATATAAAAATGTCGGCTGCAGCATTGGCAAAACGACTTTCGCAATCTGACAATGACAGGCCCCTGTTAAAAAATACAGGCAACAAAAGCCTTGAAAAATTTATAGAAGACCACCTGGCACAACGGGAAAAGTTTTATGAGCAGGCCGATGTTATTGTGAATGGAATTAATCTTGATGTGAAGGAGTTGGCAGCCACGCTGTCATCCTGAGCGTAACTCTTACTCTATATACACTCCTTCATTCTTTCCTCCAAAAACAACACTAACGTGCTCCTGCAGTGTAGTTGACAATTCCAGTCCAACATAATCTGCTTTTACCGGAAAACGTTTATGGTCGCGGTCTATAAGCACTACCGTGCGCAGTGCTTTAAGATTTACCTGCAAAATATGGCGGATGGCATACATCAGTGTTTTTCCTGAATTAAGCACATCATCAACAACTACTACTACCTTATTTTCAATCTCCTTTTTTGAGATGGATATTTCAATGGGATTATCAGCCGGCTTATCTTTATTAATGGTAACATTAACCAGCTTAACTTTTAAGGGCGATACTTTCTCTACAGCCTTTGCAAGCTTTTCAGCCAGCAGCGTTCCATTACCGTCAATCCCGGCTATGATGATCTCTTTTTCGCTGTGATTGTTTTCATAAACCTGGTAAGCAATGCGGTCGATCTTTTGTTGTACCTGTGTTTTACTTAACACCTGGGTTGTTGCTGATGTCATATTGTTATAATAAGGTTATTTCTTTTTCTGTTTCCGGCGGAAAAGCTTCTTAAAAAAACCATCGGGTTTTCGCTGGTTCCATTTATCAGCCTTTTTCTTTGTCTGCTTCATGCGCTTGCGCGTTTCCTTTGTTTGTATTTTCTGCTGGCGCTTTACAGCTTTTTCATATTCCTTCATTCCCGTTTCCTTCTTCTCTTCCGTTCTTTTCTTGGTTGCCTTTGCCGATTTGCTTCCTTTGGGAACAGCCATCTCTTTTTGCTCCTGCGAAAAGGCTGCAAGAGAAAACAGTAGAAATAAAAGCGTTATTAATTTCCTCTTCATCTATTTGCGGATCAGTTTTGATTTTGCTTCCATAATAAGCTGGCTCCCATCTTCTGCTATTAACTCACTTCCGGGCTTAATTATTATTTTCGACTTACGTCCGGCAATTAATTTGGCTCCCGCTTTCAGTATAAGCTTGCTGTTATTATCTAACACCAGTTGTGATTTTGGTTCGAGGTAAAAATACGAATCTTTCAGGCAAGTAAGCACAGCAGGGTCTGTAAAAAGCCATTCTCCGTTTTTATCTTTTTCAACTGCTTTATGAAATACCGGGCTCTCACCCCGATCGAGCAATAATTTGTTGCCGCTTTTTACAACAAGGGATGGTTTGGCAGCATCAAGGTCATTCGGACTTAATACTATAGTTCCACACCAGCGCACATCATCGCTCACATTATAATTGTCCCAGCGTACTTCAACTGTTATAGTTCCTTTCTCTTTATTTTCATCAATTATTTCCACCGATAAGCCATTGAGCCAGGTAGTTCTGTTCTCATAGGGGGCCGGCTTGCCGTCTACAAGGTTAAACGAGCTATATTCCTGGTTAGTGGTGTATGTATAAACCGGCACAGGTGCAGGGTTAGTGCTTAACGATAATTTTGTTTTGCCGGTGGCATAACAAAAAGCATCCAGCCAGTCGCCGCTGGCATTGTAGTTATGGATAACAGTATCTCCAACTACTTCACTTAACCCGGTCTGAATTTTATCTCCCGAATATAATACACCATCGTGATTCGAGTCGATATACCTGAACAGGTCCGAAAATCCGGTAAAAGGATTGGGCTTGCTTTTTCTTTTATTCACAGGCAGGTTAGTATTATTCCAGTTGCAGTCTATCCATGAGCCCTGCTGCACCCTGTCCCATTCATAATAAAAATCATAATTCCCTTCAGCGCTTAACGGAAAAAATGGGCTTGCAAGTCCATTCGGGTGCTCATATGCGCCTGAATAAATATCCTTTCCTCCTTCCCGTTCATCCTTGCCAACCTGTATATATGCATAGATACCTGGTGTCCCTCTCGGATAATTCCCATCATCTGTATTCTCACATTCTCCGCTTACAAACTCATCAAAGCGCGTGGTCATCTGCCTGTTCTCTATCCACAGGTATTGATTTTTAACATCCCCGTTTTTCTGCCATTCAATATGAGGTAATTTTATCCTGAGCGCGTCACCCGTTGTAACAAAGTCTCTTAAAACATAGGTTCCTCCTTGCGGAAAATCCTTAACGGTAATATTGTCTGTTTCTACCTCTTTACTTTGCAGATCATATGCCGAGGTAACAAATTTTTTATCTTCTTTTTTCCAATACATCATCCACCTGTCCCACCCGCAAACAGCCTGCATAGTGGCAGGCATTTGCCCGGTAAGGCCATAAGAGTTTGCTGTGGCGATAAAGGTGTGTGCCCCACGCCCGCCTGCCGAATGCCAGTTATTGCCACCAAAAATTCCGTGCAGGTGCTCGGCAATAGTAATGCTGTATGCCGCCTGCCCGCTTCCATTGGCATTGAACGAAGCCATATTATTTAATCCCTGCATATTTTTAAATGCGATACCTTTTGAAACATTCACCCCGTATCCTGCAGAGCCCTGGGTATTGGAAGAAGTAAGAAAGCGATTATTTTTCCAGATAATATACAGCAGGTCAATTCTTCCGTCGGGTTCCTTTTTCTTGGGCAAACCCTGTTCTGTTGGCGTCCACAGATCAAAATCTTTGAGTGAATAACCGTGCACTGTGTGCAGAGTTCCATCTGCTGAAGCTATTGTATCCAGCATTTTCAACACAGTATTCACCCCGTTATCACCAATGCGGGTTTTACTGCATGGCACCGAAATAATTTCAGGAAAATAATCACCGAGCAAAACATATTTACCGAACGATGCAGAATGATAATAATCGGTGATAAAACCCTTTGGAACTTGTCCCGGTTTCAGCGCTGCATCTAAATAAGTATCTGCATCAAGGGGTAAATGGGTTTTGCCCTCACTATCTTGCGGCCAGGCACCCTGGCCCAGGTTATCAGGCAGCTTATTGGGGCAATCATCTTTTGAAAAGTCAACCTCAGCAAATACAATAAAAACCCTGAGGGTATCCGAAGCAGGAATGCTGACGCCATTATGGATGGCATACTGGGCGTAACAAAAGCAATTAAAAAAAAGAAATATGACTGTTGCAATAAACCTCACGGTGCAAAGTTAGTCAGATTGCTTATTAAATTATAAAATCTGCGTGTATATGCATCAGCTTAAAAAAATAATATATTATTGCATATAATATTAAAGCCCGCACATAATTGTATCTAAACTATACAAGATGAAAAAAATACATATTCGGTTTCTTGTCACTTTTGTTATAATGATGGTGGGCACGCTGTCGTTTGCACAAAACAACTTAGGGGTAGGAACACTTACCCCCCATCCCTCATCAATACTTGAATTATCCTCTTCCGACAAGGGATTACTGGTACCCCGCCTTACTACCCAGCAACGTCAAAGCATAAGTAATCCCGCCCTGGGATTATTGGTGTATGATGTTACTACAAATGGCTTCTGGTATTTTAATGGCATTATATGGGTGCAGGCAATAGGTACTGCCGGCCCTACGGGCGCTACAGGCCCTGCGGGAAATTCCGGAAACAATGGATCTGCAGGGGCAACAGGTGCAACAGGATTAAATGGTGTTACAGGAGCAACAGGGGCTAATGGAAATAACGGTGCTACAGGGGCAACCGGCCCTTCGGGCGCTGACGGAATTAATGGAATTACAGGCGCTACAGGCGCTGATGGTGCAACAGGTCTTACGGGTGCCAATGGAAATACAGGGCCAACAGGCGCAAATGGTATAAACGGTGTTACAGGGGCCACGGGCGCCAATGGCGCTACCGGGTCAACAGGAGCTAACGGAAATAACGGAGTTACAGGTGCTACAGGAGCAAATGGAAGTAATGGTGCTACGGGTGCCACCGGAGCCAATGGCAATACAGGACCAACAGGTGTTAACGGAACTAATGGGTCAAATGGCACATCGGTACAGATACAGGGAAGTGTTACAACCTCGTCTAATCTACCTGTATCAGGAAGCAGTAATGGGGATGGATATATTACACAGGACACCGGGCATTTATGGGTATGGGACGGAAGCAGCTGGATTGATGCAGGATTGATACAAGGTCCGGCCGGCGCAACAGGGGCAAATGGAAATAATGGTGTTACTGGTGCCACAGGGCCTGCGGGAGCCAACGGAAGCACTGGAGCTACCGGTGCAACGGGAGTTACAGGAATCGGAACAACTGGCGCTACAGGTCCTACAGGTGCAACCGGAGTTACAGGGGTTGGAACTGCCGGTGCCACAGGTCCTGCGGGAGCCAACGGAAGCAATGGCGCTACCGGGGCAACGGGAGCAACCGGAGTTACAGGAATTGGAACAACCGGCCCCACAGGCCCTACGGGAACTAATGGAAATAATGGAGTTACAGGTGCTACGGGAGCTAACGGAAATAATGGAGCCACTGGGGCTACAGGCGCAACAGGAGTTGGAACAGCAGGCCCTGCCGGTGCTAACGGAAGTACCGGTGCAACAGGATCTACAGGTGCCACAGGCACTTCCGTTGAAATACAGGGAAGTGTAACAACATCCGCTAACCTACCATCATCAGGAAATAATCCTGGTGATGGATACATTACGCAGAATACCGGTCATCTTTGGGTTTGGAATGGCAGCACCTGGATAGATGCGGGACAAATACAAGGTCCGGCTGGTGCTACCGGCGCAACAGGTATTGGAACAACAGGAGCCACCGGGCCTACAGGCGTTGGAACTACAGGTGCCACAGGAAGTGCAGGGGCTACCGGCGCTACAGGCCCAACAGGGGCAACAGGTATCGGAACAACAGGCGCTACAGGAAGTGCAGGAGCTAATGGCGCTACCGGCCCAACAGGAGCAACAGGTATTGGTACAACGGGTGCCACCGGAAGTGCAGGGGCTAATGGCGCTACAGGTCCAACAGGAGCTACAGGTGCAACCGGTATCGGAACAACGGGTGCCACCGGAAGTGCTGGAGCTAATGGCGCTACAGGCTCAACTGGGGCTGCAGGCGCTACCGGCCCAATAGGGGCAACCGGTATCGGAACAACAGGCGCTACCGGAAGTGCAGGAGCTAACGGCGCTACCGGCCCAACAGGGGCAACGGGTATTGGAACAACAGGCGCTACTGGAAGTGCAGGAGCTAACGGCGCGACCGGCCCAACAGGAGCTACAGGTGTTGGAGCAGCAGGAGCAACTGGTGCTACTGGACCTTCAGGATCAAACGGAACCGCGGGAACCACTGGTGCAACGGGTGCTACAGGTGTAGGAATAGCAGGGGCTACCGGGGCTACAGGACCTTCAGGATCAAACGGAACTGCGGGAGCCACCGGTGCGACAGGGGCTACAGGTGTTGGAACAGCAGGAGCAACTGGTGCTACAGGACCTTCAGGATCAAACGGAACTGCGGGGGCCACCGGTGCGACAGGGGCTACAGGTGTTGGAACAGCAGGAGCAACTGGTGCTACAGGACCTTCAGGATCAAACGGAACTGCGGGGGCCACCGGTGCGACAGGGGCTACAGGTGTTGGAACAGCAGGAGCAACTGGTGCTACAGGACCTTCAGGATCAAACGGAACTGCGGGGGCCACTGGTGCTACAGGTGATACAGGTGCAACAGGCCCAACAGGTATTGGAATTGCAGGAAGCATAGGTGCTACAGGAATAACAGGAGCTACGGGAACCACTGGAGCAACAGGCGTCGGAACTGCCGGGGCAACAGGTGCTACGGGTGCTACAGGAGTGGGAACCACTGGTGCTACGGGCGCAACAGGCGCTACCGGAGCAACGGGAACCGGAACTGCTGGTGCTACAGGAGCAACC
>JADMIO011374044.1_pt1 | contig 60224 bp, 57 predicted proteins | sample 8958161 | NCBI WGS metagenome assembly JADMIO01 (sample SAMN16585339, study PRJNA669376) | soil metagenome | isolation source: Crop rotation soil | place: USA: Cullars Rotation, Alabama | collected 2011
CCGCGACTTCAAGTCACGTGAATTCCAAGCTTCGGATCCCACTGTGCTGGAAAGAGGCCGGCGTAGGCCGGCAGGTGGATCTCGCGCGCCGCGGCGCCCAGGCCGGCGATGGCGATCCGGCGGACACCGCTCACGACGGACGGGCCCGCGCCCGAAGCCGCCGCCCGAGGGCGCGGAGCGCGAGGTAGCCGCGGCCGAGCGGCGTGCCCAGCGTCCGGAAGAGACCGGGCCGGCGCAGATAGTAGACGTCGAGGCGGGGGAGCGCGTGACGGTCGTGCCCCGCGCGCGCGGTCCCCATCTCGACGCCGCAGGAGGCCCGGTAGTGGGCGGCGGCCAGGCCCCGCACGCCGGCGCCTGCCCGTCCGTAGGGATAGGCCAGGACGTCCACGGGGCGGCCCAGGGCATCCTCCAGCGCGCGCTTGGATCCCGCCAACTCGCGCTCGGCCTCGGCGGCGGGCAGCCCGTCGAGCGCGGCGTGGGTCAGCCCGTGCGAGCCGACCTCGAACCCCGCCTCGGCCAGGTCGCGCAGCTCCGCGGCGGACAGCAGCGGCAACCGTGGCACGCGCACGAGCTGGCCGGGCCAGTCGTTGGTCTCGCCGCAGCGCCCGGCCACCGCGAAGACGGTGGCCGAGAAACCCGCGGCCTCGAGGACGGGACGGGCCACCTCGGCGAAGCTGCGGAAGGCGTCGTCGAACGTGAGGACCACCGGCCGCGGCGGGAGCGGCGCGCCGCCTTCCCACGCGTCGAGGAGCCGGCCCAGGGCGATCGCCGAGAAGCCGTTGTCGCGCAGGCTGCGCATGTGCGCGCCGAAGGCCGCCGGCGAGACGGAGATCACGGACCCGCTGTCGTCCAGCGAGTGATAGGTGAGGATCGGCACCGCCTGCGTGTCAGCGCGCGGCGACGGCCGCCCCATGGCCCTCCTTCTCGTGCCGGACCTCGGCCACGATCTCCAGGTACTGCGCGAGGTGCGCCTCCACCGACCAGACCGTGCGCACCGCCTCCGCCCCGCGCCGGCCCAGCTCGTCGCGCAGGGCCGGCTGCGTACGCAACCGTTCCATCGCCGCGCGGCACTCCTCCAGGGTCGTGAAGGTCAGGCCGCCGCCGCTCTGCTCGACGTTCTCCGCCAGGGCGCCGATGCGGCGCGCGATGGCGGGCGTCCCGTGGCTCATGGCCTCGGCCGCCGTAAGGCCGAAGGTCTCGTAGCACAGCGAGGGCACGAGCACCGCCACCGCCTTGCGATAGATGGCGGCCAGCGCGGCGGGGTGCACCTTGGCCAGGAAGCGGACGTGGGACAGGCCGCGCGCCTGCTCGCGCAGGGTCGACTCGTACGACCCGGCGCCGACGATGACCAGGTCGGCCTCGCGGTAATCCGCGAAGAGCCGGAGGACGTCCTGGACCCCCTTGAGCTTCTCGAGACGTCCGACATAGAGGAAGTAGGGAGGACCGTCTGGGACGGTTGGAGGAACGGGGGCGTCGAGCGCCGGGGGTGCGGGGATGAAATAAGGAAGATGAACCAGTGGGCGCTCGACGCCCTGGGATCGGTGCTGCTCCAGGGCGAAGCGCGAGGGGACCAGGATGCGGTCCACGTGCCGGAGCGCGCGGCCGAGCGCGCCCGTGTAGCGCCAGGCCTGGGGGGGCCGCTTGTAGCGGAGCGTGCAGGCCAGGCACCGCCGCTCGGTGCACGCCTCGCGGTCGAACGCGAACAGCACGTGCGTGGGACAGATCAGCCAGTACTCGTTCGCCGTGTAGAGCTTCACCGGCGCGTGCCCCATCTCCAGGACACCCGGCGCGCCAAGCAGCGAGACGTTGTGGTAGTGGATGACGTCGTACCCACGCTCCAACACGTCGCGCAGGCGGGCGCGATAGAGCGCGGGCCCGCCGAGCTGGTGCGATGCCAGCGCGGCCAGGCGCGGCCGCCGCGTCTCGATCGGATGCCGGCTCACGTTCCGGTGATGGGTGAAGGCCACCTCGGGGTCCGCGGGGTGCTGCAGGCGATAGGCGTCGACGGAATGGACGACATCCACCTTGTGCCCGCGCTCGGCCAGGGCCTCGGTGAGGCGGTACACGTACATGGCGTCGCCGCCGAAGTGGTAAGGCGGGTAGAACGTCGTGACCATGCAAATCCGGAGTGGGGTCATGGCCGGACGACCGTCTCCTCCAACAGCCGCACCGCGTCCCGCGCCGCGGCGCTCCAGGTGAAGCCGCCAGCCCGCTTCAGCCCCTCGGCCGCCAGGCTCTTGCGCAGGGCCGGATCGTCCAGGACCCGGCGCAAGGTCGCGGCCATGTCCGCGTGGTCGCGCGGGTCGAAGAAGACGCCCGCCGGCCCCACGACCTCGGCCAGCGACCCCGACCGGCTCGCCAGCACGGGCAGGCCGCAGGCCATGGCCTCCACCGCCGGGAGGCCGAACCCCTCGTCGAGCGACGGCAGGGCGAGCACGGTCGCGGCATTGTAGAGGACGGCGAGATGCTCGTCCGGGACGAAGCCCGTGAAGGTCACGGCCGACTCCAGGCCCAGCCGGTCCCGCAGCCGCACCAGCTCCGGGTAGCAGCCGAGGAAGCTGTCCCCGCTGTGGTCGCCGACGATGGCCAGGTGCGCCGGCCTTTCCGGCAGCCGCGCGAAGGCGTGCAGCAGACCGTCCAGGTTCTTGTGCGGGCTGATGCCGCCGACGTAGAGGACGATGCGCTCGTCCGTGGGCAGGTCGTAGTCCTCCAGCACGTGGCGGGCGGTGGCGCGATCGGGCAGCGGCCGGAAGGCGGCGCCCGGTGCTTCCGAGACCACGGCGATGGACGATTCGGGCCGGCGGAATGCGGCCGCGATCCGTGTCCGCGCGTCGCGGGAGACGGTCACGATCCGGTCGGCCTGACGGTTGGCCAGCCACGACTTCGCGCGCCAGAAGAGCCGGGCCCGCGGGCCGGGGAAGATCAGGCGGGGATGCGTCTCGGCGATCGCGTCATGGAACGTGACCACCGTGGGGATTCGCCGCAGCATCGGGTAGTACGAGTAGACCGCGGGGAAGAAGAAGAGGTCCGCGGGCACGCGGGCCGCCGCGCGGGCCATGCGCAGGAGGTCGAGGGGGGAGCGGGCGCCGGCCGCGGAGGCGGCGCGCGTCGGCTGCTCGCGGGTCGCGACCACCTCGAGCCGGGCGCCTTCGGGCAGCCGCGACTGCTCGGCCGTCGCGCGGTCCAGGACGAGCGTGTACTCGTGGCGCGGGTGCTCGGCGACCATGTGGCCGACGAGCTCGCGCGTGAAGCGGCCGAAGCCGCGGCGGTTGGACCAGCAGCAGGCGTCGATCGCGATCCGCACGTCAGGGAGGGCCCGCGAGGGCCTCGGCGCGCGGCTCCGCCGGCGGGCGCAGGTATCCCAGGGCCTCGCCCGCGGCCCAGGCGGAGTTGAGGGCGACGATGTAGCCGAGGCCTTTCGCCGCCGCTCCCAACTCCCGGGGCTGGCGCGCGACGACCGCGCGCAGGGCGCGCCAGGTGAGGAGGGCGGGCAGGGCCAGGGCCCCGACCGGCAGCAGCCGGCGAACGGCCGGCGACGACCGTCCCCGCCGGTACTGACCGAAGCGCCGGCCTCCGCGGAACAGGTGCGCGGCGGCCTCGCGCAGCGGAAGCTCCAGATGGCTGGCCACGCGCGCGCCGCTGCTGCGGTGCAGGCGGTGGCCCGACGCCTGCAGGGCGTCGTGCACCTCGTTCTCGTAGAAGCCGTCGCGCCAGACGCCGCGGCACGCGTCGAGCAGGTCGCGCGGGTAGGAGACGTTGACGCCCGAGAGGGCGCGCGCGGGTCCGTCGCGGAGCGGCGGCATCTGGGCGGCGTACTCGCAGAGGTACAGCGCCCAGTCGTAGGCGCGCCCCCGCCGGCCGTTGTCGACGGGTCCTCCCACGATGGCCCGCCCCTCGCCGTGGGACGCGCGCAGCGCGTCGAGCCAGCCCGGCGCGGCCGTGCAATGGTCCTCGGTCAGGACCACCAGCCGGCCGCGGGCCTGATCGATCCCCAGCACGCGTAGCCGGAAGACGCTCGTGCCCCGTGGCGCGCGGTGGAAGCGGAATTCCGGATAGCGGGCCTCCAGGCGGGCGATGCCGCTGGCCTCGACGTCGGTGGCCACGATCACCTCGGCCCCGGCGGCCTGCGGCTCCAGGCTCTCCAGGCAGTGGCGCAGGACGGCCTCTCCCGAGAACGACGCCACCACCACGCTGACGTCGGGCCCCACTACTCCACGCGCTCCAGGCTCCGGCCCGGTCCCATGAGGGCGCCCACCGCCTCCCCGAAGGCCCAGCTCAGCAGGAACGTGGCGAGGACCGGGGCCGCCCGCACGAACCGCGCGCCGTGCCGGCGCTTCCGCGCGACGGCGGCGATCAGGCGTGCCATCAGCAGCGGGGGCAGGATCGGGGTCGCGCAGGCGTAGCCCAGGCGCTTCCACCACGGTGAGCCCTGCAGCCGCATGGCCGCGAACGAGCGCGAGTAGTGGTAGCGCTGCTCGAGGAACTGGAGGTAGCCGAAGCTTTTCTTGTGGATGACGACCAGATCGGGATCGCTCAGGAACGGAAAGCCCAGGACCCGCATGCGCTCGTGGAGGAACGATTCCCACACCTCCGCGCGCGCCTCGGGACCCAGGCGCGCCAGGACCCCGCGGTCGTACACGCTGTTGTTCCCGGCGATCTCGCGGACCTCGCCCCGCGGGACGGGCGGCATGAACCGGGCGTACTCGCAGAAGAACGCGGCCCAGTCCACCGTGCGCTCCACGCTGCCGTTCTCCACCGCCCCCCCCACCACGCGGGCGCCCGCGTCGCGCTGCCGCACGATGGCGCGGATCCAGCCGGGCTGCACGTTGCAGTGGTCCTCCAGTATCGCGATCATCGATCCCTTCGCCCGCTCCATGCCCATGGCGCGCAAGGCCGGGACCGACGTGCCGGGCTCGGCGGCCACCACCTGGACGCCGGGGAATCGGACGCGCAGCGCCGATCGGGTCTCCTCACCGCAACGGTCCACCACCAGGATCTCGGCCGCGGCGCCGCCATCCTGGCCGGCCAGCGCGTCCAGGCACTCGCCGATGGCGGGTAGCCCGTTGACGGATGCGATGACGACGGAGACGAGCGGCTCGCCGCCGGTCACGCGCGGCCTCCCGCGGTGGCGGCGTCGAGGTAGCCCATGGCCTCTCCCGCGGCCCAGGCGACGACGAAGCAGGAAAGGGCCGGGAGCGCCGCCACGAAGGGACCCACGTCGCGGCCGCCGCGCAGGACGCGGCCCGCTATCCTGGCCAGCAGGACGGCAGGGACGGCCGGTGAGGCCAGCAGGTAGGCGACGCGCGCCGTCGTCCCGCGCTCCCGCATCCGCGTCCGCCCGAACCGGCGGGCGTGGTCGAAGCGCTGCCGGAGGAAGCGCCGGAACCCGAACGACCGCCGCTGGCGGACCCGCATCTCCGGCACCAGCGTCAGCGTACGGCCCGCGCGGCGGAAGCGGCGGTGGAACTCCTGCTCCCAGAACCCGTCGCGCAGCAAATCGGCATGGGCCAGCACGTCGTTGCGCTTGTACGACGCGTTGTCTCCGGCCAGGTCGTCGCGCGCCTCCTCCTGGTCGCACGTCCCGTACGCGCTGTACCTCATGAAGTAGGTCGCCCAGTCCACGAGCCCGCCGCCGCGGGGCGGATCGATGGGCCCGCCGATCGCGGGCGAGTCGAGCCGCGCGTGGCTGCGGCGGATGGCCGGGAGCCAGCCCGGGGCTGGCGTGAAGTGCGCGGTGGTGAGGGCCACGACGTCGCGGGACGACCGCTGCAGGCCCAGGCCCCAGAGCCCGGGGATGGGGAGGTCGCCGGCGGCCTCCACCCAGCAGACGCCGCCGAAGCGCTCCTTCAGCTCGCGCGGGCACGCCGCGCTCGAGACCACGATCACTTCGGTGCCGTTTCCGTGTTGCGGGGCCAGCGCGTCCAGGCATTCCGCCAGGCCGGCCGTATCCTGCCAGGCGGCCACGACGACCGACACCGAAGGCTCGGTCACGGGGAGGCCGCGCGCCGCGCGGTCACGAACAGGGCGGCGTGGCGGTAGATCACGCGGCCGCCCGATGCCCGGACTCGGGCGGCGGTGGCCAGTACCTCGTTGCGCAGGCTGTCCACCTCGTCCGCGGATGCGCGTGCGAGTCGTTCGCGGACGAGGGTCGAGAATGTCCGTTGCACTTCCCAGAATTCCTCAGGGCTCGTCAAGACGGTCTCACGTCCTTCCCAGAACGTTCTGACCTTTTCAAAACCGGCCTGCCGGACCAGCCGGGCGACATTCACCGATCGATCGTGATGCGCGTGTCGCTCCCTGTCTGCGGGGAGCCTCCGTCTCACCAGGTCCTCCAGGAACCCCGGCGCCACGAGCTCCCGTCCCCGCCACCGCCGCCACGCGGCCCCGAGCCGCTGGAACCCCCTCACGACGGCCGCACCCGAGACGAGCGGCGGGCCGCTGCCCACCGCCACGGCCAGGTGCCCCCCCGGCCGCACGACGCGGTGCATCTCGCGGAAGGCCGCGAGCGGGTCCGGCAGGTGGTGGACCGCGAACAGCGAGACCGCCACGTCGAACGACGCGTCCGGCAGGGCGAGCGTCTGCGCGTCCATGCTGCGGAAGGTCAGGTTCCCCGGCTCCAGCATGCGCGCGGCCCTGGCCCGCGCCGTGGCCAGCATCTCCTCGGAGATGTCGATGCCGAGCACGGTCCCCTCCGGCCCCACCCGCGCCGCCGCGGGGAACGCCACCACGCCGGTGCCCGTACCCACGTCCAGCACGTGATCGCCCGGACCGACCTCCGCCGCCTCCAGCAGCCGCCGGGCCAGCGGCGCCGAGAAACGATCGCTGAGGCGGTCGAAGGCCTCGCCGACGCCGTCGTAGCTGGCCGCGTCCCGGATGTTGGCCGACGACCGCGCCCGGGGAGGAGTCACGGCGCCGTCTTCCACACGTGCCGGGCCACGCCGATGGCCAGGGCCACGCCGCTGTACAGGTAGTACAGGACGTGCAGCGGGACGACGCGAGCCGCGAACCACCAGCCGCGCTCGCGGACGAAGAAGGCATAGAAGCGCCGGTTCACGGCGACGATGGCCAGCAGCAGCAGGCACGCGAGGCCCAGCCATGCGCTGACCCCGACCCCGAGAGGCCGCCAGACCGCCGCCACGAGCGCCGCCACCCACAGGTACGCCAGCGCCGCGGAGACGCGCTGCGCGAGCCGCAGGTTCAGGTCGTCGGGCAGGCTCCCCTCGCGCAGCATGAGCTCCGTCCACGGCACGCCGCGGTCCCATACGTCGGACTTCACGATACCCGCGAGCGTCCACCGCTTGAGGTGCCGGGCCTGGATGTCGCGGCGCAGGACGATCCGGCGCCCCGCCCGCCGCAGCCGCGCCCCCAGCTCGATGTCCTCGATGCAGGGGCGCGCGTAGCCGGTGTCGAAGCCGCCGACCTCCAGGAAGACCGATCTCTTGATCGCGCCGCACCCGCTCCAGAACGTGGAGGCCTCGGCGGATCCCTCCTGGTGCACGAAGTGGTGGAAGAGGTTCTTGTACTGTGAAAGGAAGTTCGCCGCGCCGGGCTGGCGGTCGTAGGAGCCGAACAGCGCGTCGATCCCGGGGTCCGCGGCGAACGTCGAGACGACCTGGCCCAGCGTCTCCGGGTGGACGCAGACGTCGGCGTCCACGAAGAAGAGGTGCTCCCCGCGCGCCGCCTCCGCCCCCCGGTTGCGGGCCGCGGCCGGGCCCGCGCGCCGATCGAGCCGGAGCACCCGCGCGCCCACCGCCGCCGCCACCGCCGCCGAGTCGTCGGTCGAGGCGTCGTCCACCACGATGACCTCGCGGTCCACCGCGCCGCGCGACGCCCCCAGGCTCTCCAGACAGGCGCGCAGATGGTCGGGGTCGTTGCGGACGGGGACGACGACCGAGATCACGGCGCCCGTCTCTGGTGGCGGAGGCGCGCCACCGCGTTGTAGAGCCACGAGCCGGCGTAACCGGCGACGAGGCCGCAGGCGAAGGCCCAGACGAAGCCGACCAGGCTGCCCACGAACGTCACGCTGTAGCCGACGAAGTACTGGGCCAGCAGCGAGAGGTGCGGCCCCACCTCGTGGCTGCCGCCCCCCTTCAGCACCAGCCAGTTGGTGGCCACGAAGAGCCCCAGGCCGGACACCAGGCCGGCCACGATCCCGAAGGAGAGCGCGTTGACGCGCAGCAGCCGCGTCTCGATCAGGCGCTCGATCTCCCGGTCGTCGTCGTCGCGTGCGGTCATGTTCGACCTCGCCTCAGATCTCATCCAGCAGCTTGCGCAGGTAGGCCCGCCGCGCGCGCCACCGCAGCAGGGCCACGTAGCCCAGCATGGCCGCGTTGCGGGCGTGGGCGAACGTCCAGCCCAGGACGTAGCCGCCCAGGGCGCCGTAGGCCAGGCCCAGGAGGCTGCCGAAGGCGCTCACCTCGTATCCCGGCAGGTACTGGCCCAGCAGTGAGAGCGTGGGGCCCACCACCGGCCCGCCTTTCAAGACCAGGATGACGCTCATCGAGAAGAGCGCGGTCCCGAAGACCGCGCCCGCCGCCACCCCCAGGGCCACCGCGTCCAGGCGCGCCAGGAGGACGGCCAGCGCCCGCTGCATCATCACGTCCATCGAGCGCGGAGCGGCCGGGGCCGCCACCTCCTCGTGGTACTCCAGGTCGGCGTTCACGCTCCACAGGTCGTTCTTCTCGCCGAAGAGCATGTTCCGCACGGCGTACATTCCGGTGAGCATCGAGTGGTCCTGGTTGTTGTACCGGTGGAGCCCGTTGCGGCCCACGGTGGCGCAGTTGGTGAGCCCGTCCACGAACTCGCGCACCACCGCGAGCTGCTCCGCGTAGCCGGCGTCGTAGACCGGGTACGACTTCGGCACGCGGAAGACGCACCCGTCCTCCACGTCCTCGTAGCGCGCGAGGCCGATGCGGTCGATCTCCTTCCGGCCGAGCTCGACGAGGTCGGCGTCGCTCATGGTCCACACCGGGTCGCCCTCGTTGCAGAAGTACTCCAGGCCGAGGCTGGTCTTGGCCGGATCGGGCACCATGTCCGGGCTCCAGTTCTTGAAGTTCTGGATGCGGGCCACCCGGACGTCGGGCTCGTGCACGTAGATCCAGTTGTCGGGGAAGAGCGTGGGCTTGTCCACGATCAGGCAGACCGTGAGGAAGTCGCGGTACTTCAGGTTGCGCGCGGCCTCCAGCACCGGCGCGGGCGCCGGCGGGTCCAGCCGCTTCACCAGCTCCGTCACTGGCATGCTGGAGATGAAGTCCGTGCCGCGCACGGTCTCCTCGTGTCCGTTCCGCGCGACGCGCACGCCCAGGATGGCGCGCTCGCGCCTCTCGATGCGCAGGACGTCCGCGCCGAAGAGGACATCTCCGCCGGCCCGGTCGATGCGGTCCGCCACCGCGCTCCACATCATGCCCGGCCCCAGCCGCGGGTAGTGGAACTCCTCGATCAGCGTCTTGACCTTCTTGCCCGGGCTCACGAACAGGCTCACGAGCACGGTCTTGAGCGAGAGGTCCTTGATCCGCTGGGCCGCCCACTCCGCCTTCAGCTCGGAGCAGGGGATGCCCCACACCTTCTCGGTGTAGGTCTTGAAGAACGTCTCGAAGAGCCGCTTCCCGAAACGGTTCGTGACCCAGTGCTCGAAGGTGTCCTCGCGGCGGTGGGGGACGAGCCGCCAGCGGACGTAGCTCAGCACGATGCGGACCGCCTCGACCGGCCCCAGGCCGCGGAGCGCGTCCAACGCCTTGAGCGGGTAATAGAAGAACTTCTTACGATAGTAGATCCGCGAGAGCCGCGGGCGGAGGAGGAACTCGTCCCGCAGGACCTCCTTCCAGACCCGCTCCACCTCCTCGGACTTGGTGAAGAAGCGGTGCCCGCCCATGTCGAAATGGAAGCCCTTGTAGGTCTCGGTGCGGGCCAGGCCGCCCGGGATGTCGCGGCGCTCCAGGACCGTGGCCTTGTGCCCCAGGCGGGTCAGCTCGTAGGCCGCGGTGAGGCCGGCGGGCCCGCCGCCGATGACGACGAACGACCGCTCGCCCGGCTCATGACCGGCCGCGGGGACGAGGGGGCTTTCGCTGGGGGGCTCGCGACGGAGGGGCTGGCCGAGGTTCAGGGGTCCTCTCGCATCACCGTCAAGTAATTGAAACAGGAGACGGTACCGCCCGCGCCTCGCCGGTGTCAAGACGCGCGGCCGCGACGGAAATTCCGGTACGGAGCGAAATTTCGTCCCCGTTGACAGGTCCAGCCCTCGAACCGTGATTAGCTGGATGAAACGGAGGAACGCCCATGCCCCTGATCCTGATCGTGATCCTCGTGCTGCTGCTCCTCGGCGCGGTGCCGGCCTGGCCCCACAGCCGGAGCTGGGGTTACGGCCCGAGCGGCATCCTGGGCCTGATCCTGGTGGTCATCCTGGTCCTGTTCCTGATGGGGCGGTTGTAAGCCCGGCAGACGACGGCCCGGCCTGACCGCCCGGCGCGGACCGGGGGAGGGGTTCGCCCGGTGGCGCGCCTGTACTAGACTTCACGCCCATGTCCACAGGAAGCGCGCCTCCCGGAGGCGAGACGATCACCATCTCCCGCGGCGTGCTGCGGGTCCCCGACCGTCCGGTCATCCCCTATGTCGAGGGGGACGGCACCGGGCGCGACATCTGGCGCGCGTCGCAGCGGGTCTTCGACGCCGCGGTGGCCAAGGCCTACGGCGGCGTCCGCTCCATCGCGTGGATGGAGGTCCTGGCCGGCGAGAAGGCCTTCAACAAGACGAAGGAGTGGATGCCGGCCGAGACGCTGGCCGCCTTCCGCCAATACCTGGTCGGCATCAAGGGCCCGCTGACGACGCCGGTCGGCGGTGGCATCCGCTCCCTCAACGTCGCCCTCCGGCAGGAGCTCGACCTCTACGTCTGCCTGCGGCCGGTGCGCTACTTCAAGGGCGTGCCCAGCCCGGTGAAGCGCCCGCAGGACGTGGACATGGTCATCTTCCGCGAGAACACCGAGGACATCTACGCCGGCGTGGAGTGGGCGGCGGGCACCCCCGAGGCGCAGAAGGTCGTGGGCTGGCTGCAAAGCGAGATGAAGGTCAAGAAGATCCGCTTCCCGGAGACGAGCGGCATCGGCATCAAGCCCGTCTCGCGCGAGGGGACGGAGCGCCTGGTGCGCGCGGCCATCCGCCATGCGCTTGACGCCAAGCGGCGGAGCGTGACCCTCGTGCACAAGGGCAACATCATGAAGTTCACCGAGGGCGCCTTTCGGGACTGGGGGTACGCCCTGGCCGCCCGGGAATTCCGCGCGGGCACCGTGACCGAGCGGGAGAGCTGGATCCTCGGCAACAAGGAGAAGGATCCCGGACTGAGCGTGGAGGACAACGCGCGCGCGGTCGACCCCGGGTACGAGCTGATGACGGGTGAGCAGAAGGCCGCGGTGCGCAAGGAGGTCGAGACGGCGCTGGCCCTCCTGCCCACGCACGGCAACGGACAGTGGAAGTCCAAGGTCCTGGTGCGCGACTCCATCGCCGACATCACGCTGCAGCAGGTGCTCACGCGCGCGAAGGACTTCGACGTCATCGCCACGCCGAACCTCAACGGCGACTACCTCTCCGACGCCCTGGCCGCGCAGGTGGGCGGGATCGGCATCGCTCCCGGCGGCAACATCAATTACGAGACCGGGCACGCCATCTTCGAGGCCACCCACGGCACCGCGCCCAAGTACGCCGACCTCGACAAGGTGAACCCGGGCTCGGTCATCCTCTCCGGCTGCATGATGCTGCGCTACATGGGCTGGGGCGAGGCCGCGGACGCCATCGAGGCCGCGCTGGAGAAGACCATCGGCCAGAAGCGCGTGACCTACGACTTCGAGCGGCAGATGGAAGGCGCGACGGTCCTCAAGACGTCCGAGTTCGCCTCGGCCATCATCGAAAACCTGTAGCCAGCGTAGTCAGCGCACCGCGAACACCGCCACGTCCGGCGGTGCCCACGTCCGCACCGGCACCAGGCTGCCGCCGACGCCGCGCGACACGAACAGGCGGGTGCCGTCCACGTCGTGCAGGCCCCACGGCCACAGCCGGCCGTCGGGGCTGGGCATGATGATGGGGCGGTAGCCGGGCAGCGCGATGTGGCCGCCGTGCGTGTGTCCGCACAGGTACAGGGCGATCCCCTTGCCCCGGACCGACCGGAAGCCGTCGGGGGAATGGCAGAGCGCGATCTTGACCGGGACGTCGCGCACGTTCTCGAGGGCCGCGCCCACGGTGGCCTCGTGGGTCAGGCGGTCGGTCACGCCCCGCCGGGTCAGCGGGTCGTCCATGCCCAGGATGGTGACGTCGTCGTGCGGCGGGGGCAGCCGGATCGATTCGTCCACCAGCACCGCCACGCCGGCCTGGGCCAGCGCGTCCTCGAGCCGCTCGGGCCGGGCCCAGAAGTCGTGGTTGCCCAGGACGGCCACCTTGGTCCGCGCCGGCACGCCCTCCACGCGGGCCTTCAACTCCTCCACCCTCTGCTTGGTGGCGCCGAGGAAGACGTAATCGCCGCCCAGGGCCAGCACGTCGGGCTGCGTCTCGCGCAGCATCGCGAAGGCGTGGTCGAGCAGGGCGGGCGGGGTGGTGGGACCGAGGTGGAGGTCCGACGCGAACGCGATGCGCAGCGGCGGCCGGCCGTCGCGCCCGGGCGCCGCGACGTCGTGGCGCAGGAGCGTGACGCGCGTCGAGCCCGGGACCAGGCTCCACAGCTTGGCGGGCCACGAGCCCGCGTACAGCCAGCCCAGGGCCCTCTCGAGGTTGAGGTGCTTCCGCGAGTACGGACGCCGAGATTGGGGCACGTCCCAGGCTAACGCGGCGTGGCGCCGCTCTCCGTTTCAGTAGATGAAGACCGGTGTCCCCACCGACACCATGTCGTACAGCTTGGCGATGTCCTCGTTCCGGAGCCGGACGCAACCGTGGCTGACGGCCCTCCCGATGGAGGCGGGCTGGTTGGTGCCGTGGAGCGCGTACCCGTCCCCCATGTTGAGGCGGCGGGCCCCCAGCACGCCCTTGTACTTCCGCTGGTTGGTGCCCACGGGCGGCACCACGATCTTCCCGTCCGCCACGATCTCGCGGCCGTCCGTGGCCTGCAGGACCGTCTCCCGCCCGCTCGCGTCACGCCGCACCACGTCGTCCCCCGACACCGCGATGACGGACCCGTCCGCCATGCGGAGCGATTCCCCCGGCCGCAGGCGCGCCACGCCCAGCCCGCGCTTCTGCGCCTGCTCCTGGAAATGCCAATCGGGCGGCACCCACACGGGGTCTTCTTCCTTGCTGCGGATGACCAGCTTCCCGCGCGGCGTGTCGAACTTGTAGGCCCCGCCTCCCTCCTTGACCAGCGTCTTGCCACTGCCCGTGGCCACCTCCGTGGTGAACAGCACCTCTCCGGCCCGCCGGTACCACAGGCGGTGGTCCTCGATGCTGACCACGATGTAGGGATCCGTCCGCGGCTTCTCCGGCGCCGCTGCCAGCTCGCGCTGCAAGGCGGAGTCCGCGACGTCCTGGTAGGCGTCGATCCGCTCCAGGAGATCGGTGTCGTCCTCGAAGACCATGCGCGTGACGTCGCGCTGGAAGCGCACCGCGACCATGGTGTTGACGAAGAGGGCCGTGCTGAGCGCCGTGACAATCAGCATGGCCGCGATGAGGTACCAGGCCACGCCGCCGCCGTGCCCGAAGAACCTCACGACCGCGGACTTCACGGCGAGACCCCGCGCGGCGGCTTCATCAGTAGAAGAAGACGGGCATGCCGGGGGCCACGTTCTCCATGAGGGCGTCCAGGTCCGCGGCCTCCGCGCGCACCGCGCCCGGCATCACGTAGGCGTCGTCGGCCAGGGGACCGGTGCTCGGCCGCGAGTAGATGACCGTGCCGCCGTCGAGGAGCAGGGCCGCCGGCCCCAGGGCCCCCTCGATCGAACGCTGAGCGGGCACGGGCCGCCCCCGCTGCGCGTAGACCCAGGCCGGCACCTCCCAACGATAGGTGGGGCCGACGGCGCGCAGGACGGCGCGCTGCCCGCGCGGAGGGGCCAGGCGGATGGCGTCGGGCGGATCGCCGATCGTCGCCTCCGGTCCCACGCGCACGCGCATCTCGCGCAGGCGGGCGCCCTCGCGCTGGAGGACCATCTTCCCCTCGTCCACCGCCACCGCCAGGTTCAGGGAGGGGTCGCCCAGGGCGCGCCGGCGGACCAGCTCCACCTGCAGCGCCACGCGGCCCTCCGCCGCGGCCACGATCGAGTCCGCCCTCTTCTTCTCCACCTCGCTCATCGACTGGCGGAGCCGGGCGGTCTCCCGCCGGAACGACACGCGCTTGTAGAGGACCCAGGCGTCGATCGCGATCAGGGCCACCAGGCCCAGGGCCATGGCGGTCACGATCCGCGGATAGGCCCCGCGGAACTCGGCCCAGCGCGGCCGCCGCCTCTGGCGGACCTCCTCGCCGTAGGGGGCGGCCCGGCGCTCGCCCTCGCCGGTTCCGTTCCTCACCGCGTGAGCCGCGCCAGGTTCTCGAAGATGTCGCGCGAGACCTCGGCCACCGCGGTGCTCCGCCCCCGCTTCTCGGCGAACTGCGTCAGCACCACGAGGAAGAAGGGGCGCCGCTTCCCGATGTAGACGATCCCGGCGTCGTGATGGACGGTGGAGATGTTGCCGGTCTTGTGCGCCACCTGCGCGTCGCCGGGCAGGCCGGCGGGGATGCCGCTCTTGTAGCGCTGGTCCAGGAGTATCTCGAGCATGTCCGCGCAGGCCTGCGGGGAGTGCACGCGGCCGTCGGCGATGAGGCGCAGCAGGCGGAGGAGCCCGTTCGCCGTGACCAGGTTGTTGATGCCCGCGTCGAAGGCGGCCTGGTCCTGCACGCCGCGCCGCATGAGGATGCCTTCGATCTTGAGGTCCTCCAGGCAGCTCTGTATGGCCGTGATGCCCACCACGTCGATGAGGAGGTTGGTGGCCAGGTTGCTGGAGGCGGTGATCATCCGGTAGGCAAGGTCGCGGACGGTGAGGCTGCGGCCCACGTACCGGGCGATGCCGGGGTCGGGCTCCCCTGCGAGGTCGAGCATGAAGGGGCGGCCGTCGACGGCGCTCGTGAAGCGGTTGCGGACGTGGACGGGATCGTCGGCCTTGAGCCGCCCGGCGTCGATCTCGCCGTAGACGGCGGCGAGCACGGCCAGCTTCACCGTGGAGGCGCCGTGGAAGTAGCTGTCGGCGTCGTAGGACCACTGGACGCGGGTCTCGGCGTCGAAGCAGGCGACGGCCAGCCTCTCCAGGTCGTGGCGCTGCTTGATCTCCACGACGTTGAGATAGAGCGAGCGCTCGACCTCGGCGGGGCGCGGGGCGGAGGGCAGGGGGGCCCGCTTCGCCGGACGCCGACGGATCCGGCTGAGGCTTCCCACCAATCCAGGATAGCGCCGCGGCTGGGCATGAACGCGCGCCGGGGCCATAATCGATCCCGGACCGGAATAAATCCATGAAACCCCTCGAAGGCGTGCGTGTCCTCGTGGTGGAGGACGACGACGATGCGCGCGAGGTCGCGCGCGCGATCCTCGAGCAGGCCGGGGCCGTCGTGGTGTGCGCGGAGGGCGCCCGCCAGGCCGTCGAGGCGCTGGAGAAGGACCCGCCGCAGGTGGTGGTCTCGGACATCGCCATGCCCGGCGAGGACGGCCACGAGTTCCTGCGCAGGCTGAGGGCGCTGCCGCGGGACCGGGGCGGGCGCATCCCGGCCGTGGCCCTCACCGCCTCCGATACCCGCGAGACGCGGTTGCGCTCGCGCGAGGCGGGCTTCCACTACCACCTGACCAAGCCCGCGGACCCCAAGCAGCTCATCGAGATCATCGCGGCGCTGGTGCGCCTCACGTCGCGTTGAGCGTGAGCGTGCAACCCTGATGCTGCGCAACGCCCGCCTGCCGGCGGACTGGCGTGTCCGCATCCCGCTCGCCGTCAGCCTGCTGATCGTCCTGCTGCTGGGGTACCTGATCTTCCGGCACTTCCTCCTGCCTTTCACGGTGGCGGGCTCGGTGGCCCTGATGCTCACGCCCTTGCAGCACCGGCTGACGCGCCGGCTCGGGGGCCGGCCGTCGTGGGCGGCCACCCTGATCGTGCTCCTCTGCGCGGCGGCGGTGCTGGTGCCGGTCCTGAGCTACCTGGCCCTCATCGGGCAGCAGGCCCGCGGCCTGGCCGACTGGCTCCACGCCAACCTCGAGCCGGCGGCGTTCGAGAAGCTCTGGGTGGAGCGCGTGGCGTCGAAGCATCCGTTGGTGATGGCCTTCGTGGCCAACCTCGGCGGGGTGAGCCCGGCCTCCCTGGCCTCGGGCCTCCGGGCCAAGCTGCTGGAGTCCGGCAACGAGCTCGCGCGCGTCGGCCTGGCGGCGGCCGCGGGCACCGCGTCGGATTTCGTCATCATCCTGATGATGTTGTTCTTCCTGCTCCGGGACGGCGAGCAGCTCCGCGACGTCGCGCGCGGAGTGTCCCCGCTGAGCCGCGGCCAGGAGACGGAGCTGCTGTTCCACCTCTCCCAGACCGTGAAGGGGACGATCCAGGCCACACTGCTCGTGCCGGTGGCGCAAGGCGCGGCAGCGCTCGTCGGGTTCTGGCTCTTCGGCGTGCCCGCCCCGCACCTGTGGAGCATGCTCGTGATCTTCTCCGCGCTCGTCCCGCTCATCGGATCGGCCCTGGCGTGGGTGCCCGCCGGCCTGTTCCTGATCCTCTCCGGCCGCGAAGCGGCGGGCTGGGGCGTACTGATCTACGGCGCGCTCGTGATCAGCACCCTCGACAACGTGGTGAAGGTGGTGCTGCTCAAGGATTCGGCGGAGGTGCACACCCTGCTGGCCTTCCTGGCCATCCTGGGCGGCGTCTACAGCTTCGGCCCCAAGGGCCTCATCGCGGGCCCGGTGATCCTGTCCCTGCTGATCACCGCGTACCGGATCTACCGTTTCGACATCTTGCGGTGGAGGCAGACTCCGGTCGCGTCGGCGGGGCCGGGATGACCGGCCGCGGCGTGATAGATTCTCGGCCGTGCCGGGCACACGGGTAGACGACATACTGGCCGCCCTGCGCGGCGCGTTCGAGCGCAACGGCTGGCACGGGCCCACGGTGCTGGGCGCGGTGCGCGGCGTGACCGCGAGCGAGGCGGGCCGCAAGCCGCCGCGCGCCCACCATTCCATCCACGAGCTGGTGGACCACGTGGCCTACTGGGAGGCCGTGGTCCTGCGCCGCTACCTGGTACCGGCCCAGCCGGGCACGCGGGCCCGAGGGGACTGGAGGCCGCCGGCCCTGCCCTTCCCGGGATCCATCGAGCGCATGGAAGAAGGGCATCGCGCGCTGGTGAAGGCGGTGAAGACGCTGCGCGACGAGGACCTGGAGCGCAAGGTCCCAACGTCCTCGGGACCGCGGCCGCTGGTCGAAGTCCTCCACGGCCTCGCCGCCCACGACGCGTACCACGCGGGCCAGATCCGCCTCACCCGGAAGCTGCTGCGCGGGCGGTGACGGCGCGCGTTCCGTGGTGGCTGGCGGTCTTCGCCGCCGCCCTCGCGCTGCGGCTCGCCTTCGTCTTCCTGGTGGACGAGCCCCTCCTCTACACGCACCAGTACAACTACTTCAACGGCGGCCTGAAGATCGCCGAGCACCCGGACCCGTGGACATACGTCCTGGCCAGCGACCAGTGGCACACCTGGGGCGACGGCTGGACGATGGCGCCGCTCTACCACCTCTTCGTGGGCGCGGTCTTCCGCCTCACCGGCCGCCATCTGCGCACCCTCCAGGTCCTGCAGTGCATGCTCGACGCCTGGAGCGCGGTCATGGTCGGGGCGCTGGGCCGCGCCCTCGGCGGCCGGCGCGGGACCTGGGCGGGACTGGCCTACGCGGTGTACTGGCCGGCGGTCGAGCTGCCGAGCCGGACCCTGACCGAGAACCTGCACACGCCGCTGCTGCTGGCCGGTTTCGCCCTGATGACGCGACCTTCGACGGCAGATCACTCGAGCCGTCGTACGATCGGGCGCGCCGCCGCCAGCGGGTTCCTCATCGGCCTCTCCGCCCTGGCGCGCGCGGTGTCGGCGGCGTTCCTGCCTCTGGCGGCGCTGTGGCGGTGGCGGGTGCGCCGGGGCAGGGCGGGCGCGGTCGAGGCTGCCGCCATCCTGGCCGCCGGCGCGGCCGCCATCCTTCCCTGGACGCTGCGCAACGCGGTCGCCATCGGCGATCCGGTCATGATCGAGACCGTCGGGATCTGGAACGTCTGGACGGACAACGCCTTCGTGGACTCGCACCGGTATGACGTCCAGGCCTTGCGCATCCACAAGGAGCCGACGCCGGCGGGGAGGCGCGCGCTCGCGCTCGGCTACGCGCGACGCGGCCTGCGCGAGTCGCGCGGCGCGTTCGCGCGCAAGGTCTGGGACAACTTCGAGCACTTCTTCCGCCCCGAGGGGCTGCATCAGCTCCTGACCATGGAGCAGCCGCGGCCCGCCTGGCGGGCCGTCGCTTCTCTCCTCCTGGACGACACGATTCTCGTCGCGGCGGTGGGGCTCTTCGTGGTCTTCCTGGCGTCGCGCCGCCCTACGCCGGCGACGGTGCTGGTCCTTCTCTGGATGGCCTACTACCTCTTCATGCTGGTGGTCGTGTTCCACAACGAGATCCGGTACCGAAGCGCGTTCGTACCGTTCTTGCTCGCAGGCGCCGCGTCCGGCGCATCGGTCCTGGTCGATCGAACGGCGCGGCGCCCGCGCGTTGGCGTGGCGTTGTCAGCCGGTCTCGTCCTGTCTGTCCTCATGATCATTCCCTTCGCCGGTCCAGGCTTTCGTGCCGTCTCGTCCTCATGGTCTCTTCGCCCCGCTCGGGCCGCGATCCAGCGCGGCGATCTCGGTGCGGCGTCCACGACCGCCTTCGTGGCGGCCGGCCGCGACCCCGGCTCGGCCCGGCCGTGGCTCAGCTATGGACGGTGGCTGGTACAAGAGGGGCGGTGGGCCGAGGCCATCGACGCGTACGAGCGGGCAGAGCTCCGCCGGCCCGACCAGTGGACGCCGCGGCTCGTCCTGCCCCGGCTGCTGCGCGAGGCCGGACGCCCCGAAGAGGCCGACGCCCGCCTGCGCGAAGCCAACCAGTTCTCGCTCAACGTGGACCCTTGGCTGGCCCTCGAGGTGGCCTGGCGCGAGCTGCCACCGCCGCGCACGGACGAGGTCCTCCTGGGAAGGGACGACTACGGCGCGGTGCGCGGGTTCCTGCATCCCCGTGGAGACCATCGCTTCACCCGACACCGCGCCTGGGTGAGGATGATCCCCGCCAGCACGGCGTCGGCGTACGACCTCACGCTGGCCATGGGATCGCCGGAACCCGCTCCAAACCGGTCCCCGACCGTCCATGTCCTGTCCGACGGCGCTGCGCCCGTCTCGTTCACACTTGCCCGCGAAGTCCGGCCCTACACGTTCCGGATGCCCGCCCCCGCGGACGGCCCGCTGCTGATCGAGATCGAGTCGCCGACCTGGAACCTCTCCGACCAGCCGCCCGAACAGGGGATCCGCGTGGATCGGGTGACGATCGTCCCGGCCCGATAGTAGAATCCGCCCGCTCGGCAACGACAGTTCCCTCCCCCTCCGTGGGGAGGGATAGGGTGGCGGGGTAACGAGGCGCGGTGCCGATCTAGCAACGACAGTTCCCTCCCCCTCCGTGGGGAGGGATAGGGTGGCGGGGTAACGAAGCGCGGTGCCGGTCTAGCAACAACAGTTCCCTCCCCCTCTGTGGGGAGGGATAGGGTGGGGGGTCGGATAATGGACAAGAAAGTCACGGTGGTCGGCGGCGGGAACGTGGGCGCCACCCTCGCGCAGCGCCTGGCGGACAAGGAGCTGGCGGACGTGGTCCTCATCGACATCATCGAGGGCATGCCCCAGGGCAAGGGCCTCGACATCATGGAGGCCACCCCCGTCGAGGGGTCCGACGCGCGCGTGACCGGGACCAACGACTACCGCGACACCGCCGGGTCCAACGTGGTGGTCATCACCGCCGGGATCGCGCGCAAGCCGGGGATGAGCCGCGACGACCTCCTCAACACGAACTACAAGATCGTGAAGGAGTGCACGGAGAACGTCCTCAAGCACTCGCCGGACACCATCCTCATCATCGTGTCCAACCCCCTCGACGCCATGTGCCAGGTGGCCTTCAAGGTCTCGGGCCTGCCCAAGCACCGGGTCTTCGGCATGGCCGGCGTCCTGGACAGCGCGCGCATGCGGACCTTCATCGCCATGGAGCTGGGCGTCTCGGTGGAGAACACGCACGCCTTCGTCCTCGGCGGCCACGGCGACACCATGGTCCCGCTCCCGCGCTACTCGACGGTGTCGGGGATCCCGATCACGGAGCTGATGCCGCCCGAGCGCGTGGAGGCCATCGTCAAGCGCACGGCCAACGGCGGGGCCGAGATCGTCGCGCTGCTCAAGACGGGGTCCGCCTACTACGCGCCCTCGTCGGCCACGGCGGAGATGGTGGACGCGGTCCTGAAGGACAAGCACAAGGTCCTGCCCTCCTGCTGCTACCTGGAAGGCGAGTTCGGGATCAACAACCTCTACGTCGGGGTGCCCGCCCAGCTGGGGGCCAAGGGTGTCGAGAAGATCTGGGAGATCAAGCTCACCGACCCCGAGCGCGCCGCCCTCCAGAAGTCCGCGGCGGCGGTCAAGGAGCTGGTGGACATCCTCAAGATCTGAGCGCCTGCGCGGCGCTCAGGGCGTCGAGCGGCCGTGGGCGATGGCCTCGAACCAGCCGTTCGCGATGACGTCGTAGCCCGCCGCGTTGGGATGGACCTGGTCGACGAAGAAGCGCGACAGGTCCCCGCCCTGGTTCTGGAAGGCCTGGTACAGGTCCACCAGGAACGCGCCTTCCTGGGCGGCCATGGTCTTGATGCCCGCGTTGATGGACTCGATCCACTTGTTGCGGTCGGCGTTGATGGCGGGGTTGGCCGGCGTGAGGGTGGCGATGAAGGGCAGGGTGCCGGCCGCCTTGACGCGCTGGACGACGATCCGCAGGTTCTCCACGGTCGGGCAGAGGGACGGGTCGCCCTGGCAGCCCTGGATGTTCCAGTCGTTGGTCCCGTACAGGATGAGCGCGAAGGCGTCGTTGAACAGGTTGCGGTCCAGCCGCTCCAGCGCCTCGTAGCTGTTGGTGGCGTCCGCACCGCGGTTGCGGACGTTGGCCACGCCGAAGTGGCCGCGCAGCCTGCCCTGGAGGCGGGCCGGGTAGCCGCCGGCCGTATCGCCGTCGCCGCGCGTGATGCTGTCGCCGAAGGCCAGGTACTGGTTCGGGGTGTTCTGCCCGATGGGGAGGACGATGGGCACGAAGAGCTGCACGCCGTCCGCCACCGGCACCTGGACGTTGAGGGGCGCGCCCGGCCGGTAGAAGGGCGGCAAGGTGTCGTTGCGGATGGCCGCCGTGTAGCTGCCGTTCTGCACGCCGGTGACCACCGCCCGTCCGCTGAGCGTCTCCGAGCGCGCCGTGCGGCCGCCGAGGCCCACCTCCACGTCGGGGACCCGCACCGCCTCGCTCGACTCGGGCGCGGTGTCCCCGTTCTCGTCGTAGAAGAGGACGAGCGTGACCGACGTTCCCGGCGGGGTCGGCGACGGGATGGGCGGCGCGGTGGGCGACGAGCCGCCGCAGCCGGCGATCCCCAGGACCAGCAACGCGGCGAGCGAGCGGCGCATCGCTACTGGCCGAGCTCGGCCACGGGCACGTCGAAGGTCAGGTCGAGGCCCACCTTCTCGGTGTTGAGCTCGAGCATCGGTTCCCTGGTGCGGATCCGGCCGACCAGCCGCGGGCTCCTGGCCTTCACCTCGACCACGAGGTAGTCGTCCAGTATCGCGAAGTTGTCCTCGCGGGTGGCGCCGACCAGGACGTCGTCCAGGACGGCCCGGTTGTCCTTGTCCAGCGTGAAGGAGAAGCCGGACAGGGCCTTGTCCTCGGCATGCATCGTCACCCAGGCGCCGGTGACCAGCCCGGCCACCACCTTCTCGCCGGGCCCGATGCGCGTGTACTCCTGGAATGCCTTGGGGTCCACCGGCTTGTCCGAGACGAGCACGCTGATGAGCCGGCCGGGCGAGGGCGTGTCGTAGGTGACGGCGGTGATGTGCCGGACGGGGACCGTGGTGCCGTTCACGACCAGCGTGCCCGACACCGTGCCGGGTTGGTCAGCGGCCGAGGCGGCGACGGCGCAGAGCGCCGCCAGCATCGCCATCAGATTGATGCGCAGGGAAACCGCCAAGCCGCGACCCTCCTCCTGTGCCCGCTATGATAGCCGAGCCGCGGCTATTCCCCTCGCGAGACCGTCCGCACCAGGGGATGGTGCACGATGGCGATCATCGCTTCCTCGTGGAGCCGCTTGATCCCCCGGAGGGTCAGATCCACGACGAGATCGACGTTCTCCAACCGGGACGTGCTCTCCACGACCTCCAGGCCGGTGACGCGGATGACCGACTCCAGGTCCTGAAGGGCGTTGGCCTGCGGGCGCGCGTGGATGATGAGGCGGCTGGTGGTCGTCTGGCGGGCCAGGAAATCCTCGAAGCGGCCCAGCCAGGCCAGGACCAGCATGACGAGGAGGGTCGCCCCCAACGCCTCGACATAGGCGCCGCTGCCGAGCGCGATCCCGATGGCGGTGACGACCCAGATGGTGGCGGCGCTGGTGAGGCCGGTGACCGCTCCCCGGGTGTGGAGGATGGTGCCCGCGCCGATGAAGCCCACGCCGGTGAGGATCTGCGCGGCCAGGCGGCTGGGGTCCCCCCGGCCCTGGGACAAGCGGATGGAGAGGGTGGTGAAGAGGACGGCCGCGATGCAGATCAGGACGTTGGTGCGCAGGCCCGCGGGCTTGCCCTTGAGCTCGCGCTCGATGCCGATGGCGCCGCCCAGGAGGACCGCGAGCAGGAGCTGGACCAGGAGCTCGAGGTTCAGGGCGGCGTGCAGGTTGGCGGGGATCACGGCCTCGTTCCAGTGCGCACCGTAACGCTCGACTCCGGCCTCAGCCCTCCCCGCCCTTGCCCGAGGCCTTGTCCTCGCCCATGACGCTGGCCTTGATGTAGTCCCGGTTCAGGCGCGCGATGAACTCCACGCTGATCTCCTTGGGGCACACCGCCTCGCACTCGAAGTGGTTCGTGCAGGTGCCGAAGCCCTCGGCATCCATCTGGGCCACCATGCGGCGCACGCGCGTGTAGCGCTCGGGCTGGCCCTGGGGCAGGAGCCCGAGGTGGGAGACCTTGGCCGCGGTGAAGAGCATGGCCGAGGCGTTGGGGCAGGCGGCCACGCAGGCCCCGCAGCCGATGCAGGCCGCGGCGTCCATGGCCAGGTCGGCGTCCGGCTTGGGCACGGGGATGGCGTTGCCGTCGGGCGCGCTGCCGGTGGAGACGGAGACGAAGCCGCCGGCGGCGATGATGCGGTCGAACGCCCCGCGGTCCACGACGAGGTCCTTGAGCACGGGGAAGGCCGCGGCCCGCCAGGGCTCGATGGTGATGGTGTCGCCGTCCTTGAAGCTGCGCATGTGGAGCTGGCACGCGGTGGTGGCGCGGCGCGGGCCGTGGGCGGCCCCGTTGATGACCATCCCGCACGTCCCGCAGATCCCCTCGCGGCAGTCGTGGTCGAAGGCGATGGGGTCCTCGCCCTTGCCGATGAGGTCCTCGTTGACGACGTCCAGCATCTCCAGGAACGACATGTCGGGGCTGATGTGGGCGGGCGTGTAGGTCACGAAGCGGCCGGCGTCGCGGGCGTTGCGTTGGCGCCAGACGTGGAGCGTCAGCTTCACTTGTAGCTCCGCTGCGTGAGGTGGACGTACTCGAAGCTCAGCGGCTCCTGGTGCCGCCGGGGCCGCTGGCCCGGGCCGGCGTACTCCCAGGCCGCCACGTGCGCGAAGTTGGCGTCGTCACGCAGGGCCTCGCCCTCCGGCGTCTGGTACTCCTCGCGGAAGTGGCCGCCGCACGACTCCCGGCGCTCCAGGGCGTCCAGGCACATGAGCTCGCCCAGCTCCAGGAAGTCGGAGACGCGGCCGGCCTTCTCCAGGGACTGGTTCAGCTCCTCGTTGGCGCCCAGGACGTTCACGTCGGCGCAGAACTCCTCGCGCAGGGCCGGTATCTTCTCGAGCGCCGTCTTCAACCCGGCCTCGTTGCGGGCCATCCCGCAGTACTCCCACATGACCTTGCCCAGCTCGCGGTGGAAGGAGTCCACCGTGCGCCGTCCCTTGATCGACAGGAGCTTGCTCACGCGCGCCGCCACTTCGCCTTCCACCTGCTTGAAGGCCACGTGGCTGGTGTCCACCTTGCCCAGGGTGGTGGACGCCAGGTAGTGGCCGATGGTGTAGGGGACGACGAAATAGCCGTCGGCCAGGCCCTGCATCAGGGCGCTGGCCCCCAGGCGGTTGGCCCCGTGGTCCGAGAAGTTGGCCTCGCCGACCACGTGCAGCCCCGGGATGGTGGTCATCAGGTTGTAGTCGACCCACAGCCCGCCCATCGTGTAGTGCGTGGCCGGGTAGATGCGCATAGGCACCCAGTAGGGGTTCTCGGCCGTGATCCGCTCGTACATCTCGAAGAGGTTCCCGTACTTCTCGCCGATCACCGCGGCGCCCAGCCGCTTGATGGCGTCGGTGAAGTCCAGGTACACGCCGTAGCCGGTCTCGCCCACCCCGCGGCCCTCGTCGCAGACCTGCTTGGCGTTGCGCGAGGCCACGTCGCGCGGGACCAGGTTGCCGAAGCTCGGGTACTTCCGCTCCAGGTAGTAGTCCCGCTCGTCCTCGGGGATCTGGTCCGGCGGCCGCTTGTCGCCCTTCTGCTTCGGCACCCAGATCCGCCCGTCGTTGCGCAGCGACTCGCTCATGAGCGTCAGCTTGCTCTGGTGCTCGCCGCTCACCGGGATGCAGGTTGGATGGATCTGCGTGTAGCAGGGGTTGGCGAAGGCCGCGCCGCGCTTGTAGGCGCGCCAGATGGCGGTGGCGTTGGCGCCCTTGCAGTAGGTGGCGAGGTAGAAGACGTTGCCGTAGCCGCCCGTGGCCAGGATGACGGCGTCGGCGGCCCACGGCTCCACCACCCCGGTGACCATGTCGCGGGTGACGATCCCGCGGGCGCGGCCGTCGATGAGGACCAGGTCCAGCATCTCGTGGCGCGGGAACATCTTCACCTTGCCGGCGCCGATCTGCCGCTCGAGCGCCTGGTAGGCCCCGAGCAGCAGCTGCTGGCCGGTCTGCCCGCGTGCGTAGAAGGTGCGCGAGACCTGGGCCCCGCCAAAGGAGCGGTTGGCCAGCGTCCCGCCGTACTCGCGGGCGAAGGGCACGCCCTGGGCCACGCACTGGTCGATGATGTTCACGCTGAGCTCGGCCAGCCGGTAGACGTTGGCCTCCCGCGCGCGGAAGTCCCCGCCCTTCACGGTGTCGTAGAAGAGCCGGAAGACGCTGTCCCCGTCGTTCTGGTAGTTCTTGGCCGCGTTGATCCCGCCCTGGGCGGCGATGGAGTGGGCCCGGCGCGGGCTGTCCTGGTAGCAGAAGCACTTCACGTTGTAGCCCAGCTCGGCCAGCGAGGCCGCGGCCGAGGCGCCGGCCAGGCCCGACCCCACCACGATCACGTTGAAGCGGCGCTTGTTGGCGGGGTTGACCAGCTTCATCTCGAAGCGGTGCTTCTCCCACTTCTGCTCGATGGGGCCGTCGGGGACGGAGGATCGCAGCTGCATGGGGGGCCGCTACTCGTGGATGAAGCCGGTCAGGACGGCGACCGGGAAGGAGACGTTGCCCAGGACCACCCCCACCGCCACCAGCGTCGCGAAGGCGTGGCGCAGGCGGTCGTAGCGGGGATGGCTGAGCCCCAGCGTCTGCATCATGCTCCAGACCCCGTGGTACAGGTGCAGGCCCAGCGCCAGCATGGCCAGTATGTAGAAGCCCGACACCACCGGGCTGCGGAAGCCCGTCACGAAGTTGTGGAACACGTCGCCGGGGACGAAGTCCGGGTGCGCGTTGCCGAAGGTGAAGTGCATGAGGTGGTACACGATGAAGAGCAGGATGATCACGCCCCCCCAGCGCATGGTGCGCGAGGCATAGGTGGACTCGCGGCTCTCGCGCTGGCGGTACCCCACGGGCCGGGCCGCCTGGCTGGTCCGCGTCAGCGAGTAGGCGGACGCGATGTGCGCCGTGACCGCCACCAGCAGGGCCGCGCGCGCCGCCCACAGGAGGGCGGGGAGGTGGCGCAGCTTCTCGGCGTAGCCGTTGAAGGCCTCGGGACCCAGGTACACCTGGAGGTTGCCCAGCAGGTGCCCGATCACGAAGGCGAACAGGATCGCGCCGCTCGCCGCCATCACGACCTTCTTGCCGATGGAGGACCGGAAGAAGCCCGGGGACGCCGTGGCCATGTGAATGGATTCTATCCAAGGCCCGGAGCAACAGCCAAACGGTGGGTGGTTGCGAACCGCGAAAGCGGAGCGAACGTTGACAGGAGCGGGGGGCGGGTGCATCGTTTGCTGCCGTGAGCCAGCGCAAGCGCATCGCCGTGATCGACGACGACGCCTACGTCCTGCGCGTGGTGGAGGCGGCGCTCCGCGGCGAAGGCTTCGACGTGGCCGGCTTCGCCGATCCGCGCGACGCCCTGGCTGGGATGCGCGAGGCCGTCCCCGACCTCATCCTGTGCGATGTGCTCATGCCCTTCATGGACGGGCGGGCGCTCTTCCGCGAGGTCAAGGAGAGCCCCAAGCTGAAGGACGTCCCCTTCGTGTTCCTCTCGGGCGTGGAGGACGACGCCGAGATCGTGGACACGCTGGAGCGGGGCGCCGACGACTTCGTCAGCAAGCCCTTCAACATGTCCCGACTGCTGGCCAAGGTGCGCGCCATGTTGCGCCTGGCCGAGCGCCGCCACGACGCGCTCTCGGGGCCCGTGGGGCCCGGGGGCACCCTGCCGCTGCTGAAGTTCTGCGAGGACAGCCGCCTGTCCGGGCGGCTCTCATTGCGCTCCGGGGAAGAGAGCCGGTGGGCCGACTTCCTGGGCGGGGAGCTCGTCTTCGCCGGAGGCGCGCCGGAGGTCGCCGGCGAGGAGCCGCTGGACCTCCTGCTGGCTATGGAGTCGGGGACCTACCGGATCGAGCAGCGGCGGCTGGACCCCGAGGCGCTGCGGCGCAGCGAGTCCAAGGCCGCGGAGGAGCGGGCGCCGGGGGAGCCGGGGCCGGGCTTCGTGCCCGTCCCGGCGGGGCGGCTCTCCATGATCCGCGTGCGCGGGCAGGACATCCAGGTGCAGACCGAAGGCGAGAACCGCCCCGAGTTCACGGTCACCACCGTGGTGGCGCGGGACGGCCAGGTGATGCGCAAGGTGCAGTCGGCCTGGCACCATCCCTTCAAGCGGCGCGAGGACCAGGAGGTGGCGCGCACGCAGATCGACCGCCAGCACGACCGCGTGGTGGCCATGCTCCAAGGGCTCTCCATCGAGGCCGGCAGCCCCGTGCCCGTCCCCACCGCGCCCGCCGCCGCCCTGGGCGTCGATCCGTCGCTCCTGGCCTGGGCCATCTCCTTCGTGGCCGAGCAGGTGCGCGATCACCTCGGCGCGGTGATGACGTTGGCGCAGCTGCGGGGCAGCCTGCGGCGCGCGGCGCGGAGCCGGCCGGCCCTGCGCTCCTTCCGCGTGGCGGAGGACGGCCGGGTGGTGCCGGCCACGTCCGAGGCCTCGTTGTCCGCGCCCGCGGTGGAGGCGGTGGCCGCATGGACGGCCGACTTCCTGGCCTCGGCCGGCGAGATCGTGGACCGCGCGGGCGCCATCCGCCTGCGCCAGGCCACGCGGATGATGGAAGCCGAGCTGGAGCGGATCGGCTTCTACTCCGCCTTCGATGCGGTGGTGGCGGCCGGAGTGCCGCCGCCCAAGCCCTAGATCCCCGACAGGGGGGGCTCGGCGAGCGGCAGGACGCCTTCGTCGACCGCCTCGGCCACCACTCCTCGCGACGGCCGCATAGGCCGCAGCAGCTGCCGCAGGATGATGCTCTGGAAGGTCGGCTCGCGGTAGATGCCGTGGTGGTCGGCGCTGCCGAACATCAGCTGGGCCACCTCGGGGATGCCGCAGCCCGCCTCGTCGTCGTCGGCCGCGGCGGGCAGGTGCTGGGCCAGGACGCTGGCCCGCGTCAGCCGGCCGTCTCCCGCCTCGAACATGGCCTCGGTCTCCGTCCGGTTCCAGGGCTCGAAGCGCGGCGGCAGGCCCTGCTTCTCCGGCACCACGGCGCGCGCGAGCGTGGGCAGGCAGTCCCCGCCGAGCAGCGTGACGCGGACCGGGCACGGCGTCTCCGGCGGGCGGGCCAGCGCGCCGTGGAAGGCGCGCGCGCGGAGCAGGGCCGCCTCCAGGAACCGCCGGTGCGGCTGGATGTCCCCGTCCGATCCGCTCAAGCGGCGCACCACCGCCGGCGCGAAGGGTCCCCAGCCGAAGCGCTCCCAGGTCGAGACGTCGTGCAGGTCCGCGGCCAGCGGCTCCAGCTTGTGGTCCAGGAGCGCGGGGGCGGTGGCCGGCGGCAGCAGCTCGTAGACCGACGGCATCCGGGCGATGACCTCGGCGGCCAGCGTGGTGTAGGACAGCCCGACCCGGTTCCCGTACAGCAGGGCCTCGAGCGCGTGCACGGCCCCCCCGTTGGGTACGGCGACGAGGATCAGGCTCCCGATGCGGCGCGCGCCCGCCCAGGTGACCTTGGCCCCCTCGTCCGGCTCCGCGGCGCCGTAGCGCAGGTAGTACCGCGCCACCAGGCCGCCCATGCTGTGGCCGATGACGTTGAAGCGCGCGTCCGGGTCCCCGCGCTCCTCGGCCAGCAATTCCAGCATCTCGTGCAGCCGCCGCGCCGAGTCCACGAGGTCGCGCCGCCAGTCGTAGCTGAAGACGTGGTACGCGGGCCGGGTCTCATCCTTGCGTGACGCGGGCCGGAATCCTCCGGACTCCATGATCTCGAGCAGGTCCGCGTACTCCGTGAAGCCGAACAGCCGGGGCATCACGGCCTCCGTGCCCAGCAGCGGTCCGGGGACGAGGTCGTCGCGGCACTCGGACAGCGGGAGCGTGAAGGGCAGGCTGAGGTTGTAATGGCCGAGGGCGTTGCGCAGGTTCAGCCAGACGGCCGTGCCGTCGGGGCGGAGCAGGCAGCTGCCCATGATCCCGGGGACCACGACGACCGGGGCGATGCCGCCCTTGCCGAGCAGGCCGCGGAAGAGCCGCGGGTCGATGCCCGGCTTGCGCTCGAGGGCCCGCAGCAGCGCCACGCCGGCGGTGCCGGCGGCGACGCCGGCCAGGAACGGCAGCGCCCATCCGGCACTCCCGTTCTTGTTGTCCACGCATCCATTGTACCGGCGCCCCCCACGCCGTCGAACGTCGCCGACGAGCCGCTCGCTGTAAAAACTACACGGATCTCGGTTGCCGGACGCGGCTGACGCGTCGCGCTACGCGTGGGGACGGCCAGTGTCAAAATGGCATGCCGATTGCTCTGTCAACGCTCTCGACGGCGCTCCGCCTCGGCGCGCGCCAGAAAGGAGAGTCCATGCTCTGGACGATCTTCGTGATCCTCCTCATCCTGTGGCTTCTGGGGATGGTCACGTCCAACACCATGGGGGGGTTCATCCACATCCTGCTGGTGGTCGCGATCGTGGTGGTGCTGATCCGCGTGATCCAGGGGCGCAACCCCGTATAGCCTGACGCCCCGCACGATCGGCCGAACGTTTCGAAGGAGGCGGCGGACGGCACGACAGGCCGTCCCCGCCTTCTTCGCTCTTTCGCCGGGTCTCGACCGATGAAGGCCGTCGTGCTCTTGAACTGCGGCTCCGGTGCCGCTCGCGGCGCCGCGCCGGAAGCGGAGGAGGCGCGGGTGGCCGAGGCCTTCCGCGCGGCTGGGGTCGACGCGGCCGTGAGGGCCCTGCCCGGCGCGGACCTCTCGGAAGCGGCACGCGCCGCGGCCGCCTCCGACGCGGAAACCGTGGTCTTCGGGGGCGGCGACGGGACGCTCAGCACGGGCGCCGCGGCCCTGGCCGGCGGCGACAAGACCCTGGGCGTCCTTCCCCTGGGGACGTTCAACCATTTCGCCAAGGACCTGGGCATACCGCTCGAGCTCGCGGACGCGGTGCGCACCATCGCGGAGGGCCGGGTCCGGCGGGTCGACGTGGGAGAGGCGGGCGGGCGGCTGTTCCTCAACAACGCCTCCATCGGCCTCTACCCCGAGATGGTGCGGGTGCGGGACGAGCTGCGCCGCCACCGGGGGATGAGCAAGGGGACCGCCATGCTGGCCGCCGCGCGCGAGGTGTGGCGCGACCCGCCGTTCCTGCGCGCGACGCTGCGGATCTTCGACGACGTGGCCCGGGTGCGGACGCCGTTCGTGTTCGTGGGGAACAATCGCTACGACATGAAGCTGTTCTCGCTCGGGGCGCGCTCCTCGCTGGAGCGGGGGGAGCTGAGCGTCTACGTCGCGCGCAACGCGCGGCGTTGGGGGATCGTGCGCCTGGCCCTGCGGGCCCTGGTGGGCCGCTTGCGGCAGGACAAGGACTTCGAGGCCATCGCGGTCCCGCACGTCGTGGTGGAGACGCCGCGCCGGATGGTGCGGGTGGCCCTGGACGGCGAGCTCTACCGCATGGAGTCGCCGCTGCGCTTCCGCATCCTGCCGGCGGCGCTGCGCGTGCTGGCGCCGGAGCCGCCGCCCGCATGAGGACCATCGCCCACGTCTCCGACCTCCACTTCGGGCGCGAGGACCCGCGGGTGGTGGAGGCGGTGCTGGAGGACCTTGCGGCCGGCCGCCCCCACCTGGTGGTGGTGAGCGGCGACCTGACCCAACGCGCGCGCCGCCGCGAGTTCCAGGCCGCGCGCGCCTTCCTGGATCGCCTGCCCTCGCCGGCGCTGGTGGTGCCCGGGAACCACGACATCCCGCTCTTCGACCTGGCCCGCCGCTTCTTCCGGCCGCTCGAGCGCTACAAGCGGTTCGTCACCGACGACCTGAGCCCGCTCTTCCACGACGAGGACCTGGCCGTCCTCGGCGTGAACACGGCGCGGTCCAACGTGTGGAAGGACGGGCGGGTCTCCCACGCGCAGATCGAGACGATCCGCGCGCACTTCGCGCCGCTGCCGCAGAGGATGACGAAGGTGCTGGTCACCCATCATCCCTTCCTGGCCCCGCCCGGCACCGCGGGGCACCGGCTGGTGGGGCGCGGCCTCCAGGCCCTCCAGGCGGCCGAGGCCTGCGGCGTGGACCTCCTCCTCGCGGGCCACCTGCACGTCGGCTTCACCGGCGACGTGCGCGCCCACTACCTGACGATCCGGCGCTCCATCCTGGTGGCCCAGGCGGGGACGGCCACGTCGCTCCGCGTCCGCGGCGAGCCCAACACCTACAACGTCCTCACCGTGGACGGCCCGGCCCTCTCGCTGGCGGTGCGGGGATGGGACGGTGCCCGCTTCGCGCCCTTGTCCACGGTGCGTTACGTGAAGCGCGACGAGGAGTGGGTACGCGAGGTTTGACTCGCCGGCGAGTCGGCCCCTAGAATCCCTTTTCCGGCCGCGCGCCGCGCAGAACCAGACATGAAAATCCACGAGTATCAAGGGAAGGCCGTGCTCGCCGCCTTCGGGGTGCCCGTCCCCAAAGGGAAGGTGGCCTACACCGAGAAAGAGGCGGTGGAGATCGCCAAGGAGCTGGGGCCGCCCGTGGTCGTGAAGGCCCAGATCCACGCGGGCGGCCGGGGCAAGGGCGGCGGCGTCAAGCTGGCCCGCACCACCGAGGAAGCGGAGAGCCTGGCCAAGGCCATGCTCGGGATGACCCTCAAGACCCACCAGACGGGCCCTGAGGGGCGGGTGGTGCGGCGTCTCCTCATCGAGGACGGCGTGGAACTGGCCGGCGCCCGGGAGATGTACCTGGCCATCGTGGTGGACCGCGCGAGCGGCGGCGCGGTCTTCATGGCCTCGAGCCAGGGCGGGATGGACATCGAGGAGGTCGCGGCCAAGGATCCGTCCGCCATCCTCAAGGAAGCCATCGCTCCCGGCCTGGGCTTCCAGGCCTTCCAGGCGCGCAAGCTGGCCTTCGGCCTGGGCCTGCCGCCCGCGGTGGTGCCCAAGGCGGTGACCTTCATGCAGGCCCTCTACCGCGCCTTCGAGGGGACCGACGCCTCGCTCCTGGAGATCAACCCGTTCCTGCTGATGAAGGACGGGACGCTGCTGGCGCTCGACGCGAAGCTGAACTTCGACGACAACGCGCTCTACCGTCATCCCGAGTTCAAGGAGCTGCGCGACCTCGACGAGGAGGACCCGCTCGAGGTCGACGCCAGCAAGCACGGCCTGAACTACATCAAGCTGGAGGGCGGGAACGTCGGCTGCATGGTGAACGGGGCCGGCCTGGCCATGGCCACCATGGACATCATCAAGCTGGCCGGCGGCGCGCCGGCCAACTTCCTGGACGTGGGCGGCGGCGCCAACGCCGACCAGATCCGCAACGCCTTCCGTATCCTGCTGGCCGACCGGGAGGTGAAGGCGGTCCTCATCAACATCTTCGGCGGCATCCTGCTCTGCGACGTCCTGGCCGAGGGAGTGATCGCGGCCGTGCGCGACCTGGGCGTGAAGGTGCCCGTGGTCATCCGCATGAAGGGCAACAACGAGGAGAAGGGCAAGGCCATGCTGCGCGAGTCCGGCCTGAACTTCACGACCGCCGAGGACATGACCGACGCCGCGCGCAAGGTGGTGTCGGCGGCGGGGGCGGCGCGATGAGCGTCCTGGTCGGCAGGGACACGCGCCTGCTCGTCCAGGGCATGGGCAAGCACGGGACCTTCCACGCCATCGGCTGCCGCGACTACGGCACGAACGTGGTGGGCGGCGTCACCCCCGGCAAGGGCGGCACCACCCACGAGGGGTTCGCGCTCTTCGACAGCGTGGAGCAGGCGGTCCGCAAGACCGGGGCGAACGTCTCGGTGATCTTCGTGCCTCCGCCCGGCGCGGCCGACGCCATCATGGAGGCGGCTGACGCGGGCGTGGCGCTGGTCGTCTGCATCACCGAGGGCATCCCGACGCTGGACATGGTGCGGGCGGCCTCCTGGCTGAAGGGGCGCCCGACGCGCCTCATCGGCCCAAACTGCCCGGGGATCATCTCGCCCGGCGAGAAGTGCAAGGTCGGGATCATGCCGGGCCACATCCACAAGGGCGGCGAGGTGGGCGTGGTCAGCCGCAGCGGCACCTTGACCTACGAGGCGGTGGCCCAGCTCACGGCCCTGGGCATCGGGCAGTCCACCTGCATCGGCATCGGCGGGGACCCCATCATCGGCACCAACCACACCGACGCGCTGCGCCTGTTCAACGAGGACGCCGGCACGCGCGCCATCGTCATGATCGGCGAGATCGGGGGCAGCGCGGAGGAGGAGGCCGCCGCCTTCGCGAAGGCCAACGTACGGAAGCCCATCGTGGGCTTCATCGCCGGCCAGACCGCGCCTCCCGGCCGGCGCATGGGGCACGCCGGAGCCATCATCGCCGGCGGCAAGGGGACGGCCGAGGACAAGATGAAGGCCATGGCCGCCGCCGGGATACACGTCGTGAAGTCGCCGGCCGACATCGGCGCCGCGGTGGCCGAGGTCCTGCCCACGAAGGGGAAGTGACCGTGAGAGAGCGGACGCTCTGCATCATCAAGCCGGACGCGGTGGCGGCGCGACAGGTGGGATCGATCCTGGCCCGCCTGGAAGGCGCCGGCTTCGTGATCGTGGCCCTGCGCATGCGGAGGCTCAGCCCCGCCGAGGCCGAGGGCTTCTACCACGTCCACCGCGAGCGGCCGTTCTTCAAGAGCCTGGTGGACTTCATGGCGTCCGGACCGTGCGTGCCCATGGTCCTGGAAGGGGACAATGCCATCGCGAAGCTGCGCGAGCTGATGGGCGCGACGGACCCCGCCAAGGCCGCGGCGGGCACGATCCGCAAGGACTTCGCCTCGTCGATCGAGGCCAACCGCATCCACGGGTCGGACGCGCCCGAGACGGCGCGCTTCGAGATCGGCTACTTCTTCCCCGGGATCGAGCTGTCGGGGCCCGGCCGCTAGCGCCGCGCCGCTGTGCGCTGGCGCTTGACCCTCAGGTTGCCGCGGAGGACACCGAAGGCCGCTCTCGGGCGCCGAAGACGACCTCCGCTTCGTACACGTTGTGACGCCGGCAGCGGAGGGCCATATTCGCAACGGTCGCCGGTCCCTTCAATGCGTGGGGCTGGATGTGATGGAGCTCCAGGTACTCCTGTTCCCCGCAACGCACCCCTGACCCGGAGACGAACGCGCACTGGCCGCGGTCCCGGTACCACACGGCCCGCTTGACGGCTCTCGGGATGTAACGGGAACTGGCATCCGCCCCGGGGCGGATACGATTTGCGTAAGGCTCAGTGTCCTGCGGCTTGGCCGCCGCGGAAACTGGCACGCCCGAGGTCCTTTCGCGCTTCGCGCCCTTGCCGAACCGGGCGGCCTCGACCCTTTCATGCAGTACCCGCAGCGCGCGCTCGAGGATAGCGCCCGCGTCGCCGTCCGGGATCTCGCGACGGAGCAAGGTCTGCAGCCGTCGCAGGACGTCGTGGCTCTCCTGGCCCATCGTGAACTGGACGCGGTACCGCTCGGGAGATAGCGGCTGAACCACGGGACGGGAGCTCGCGCGCGGGCGCACTGCGTCGACCTCGTTATGGCGCTCACTGTCACCGGTTGCCGCCGATGAGCCGTCGTCCGCGATGATCGTCGCCCTACCCGAGTCAGCGCCAACGGTAGGCGCCAGGTTTGACGCAACAACCAGCGAGAGTTCGGTCTGATCGACCGGCGTCGTCCCGGCGTTCGCGCCGGTCGTAGCGGCGGCCAGCACAGTTAAGCGTGGGTCCGGCAGCTTCCGCACCGATGTCGGAACGTCCGGCCGCGGCGCCAGCTCCGCGACCAGCCTCTCGATGTCGATCCGGCGCGCGTTGCGGGCGCGGGCCAGGACCCGCCCGTGGTTCTCGGCCGTCAAATGGGCGCGTAGCATGCGCACGGCGCTCAAGCTGAGTTCTCCCGAGGCCAAGAGCTCGAGGACGACCGGGAACTTCAGGCAGGCCTTGGCGGCATGTATCCGGTTGGACGCGGCGTCCTCGGAGAGCCTCAGTTCCCGTCGGCAATACGCGAACAGCGTGCCGTAGCCGAGGGCCGCGTACAGCGACGGGCGGAGCCGGAGCGCAGCCATGTGTGCGATGAGGTCGGCGATGGCAGTGCGCTCACCGGCAGCCAGGACCGGAAGGCGTGCGAGAAGCTCCGCATCAGGTAACGCGAGGGGGGTCGTGAGCGTATTCGAATTCATACGGAACGTCTATCACGTCATTGAGACAAGATGGGTCAACTCTGCGAGTATTAATAGAAGAAATATATCAACAATGAAACGTGAAGGGGTGGGACGTCAACAGTTCCGCGATCGTCGTCCGGTACCGGCTCGGCGGCTGCTGGTGCCCGCCGAAACGGCTTCCTCCGCGCCATAAGCCGATGACGCCAGACGCCAGCGCCAGGTTCCAGGCGAACAAGCCCCATCCGCCCCGGGGCGGATACGATTCGCGTAAGCGCCGGGCGGCGTCCTACTTCTTGGCGCCCGGCCCCTTCAGGATCCGGCCCGGCCGCGCCTTGGTGATGCGGCCGTCGTCCACGACCAGCTGGCCGTTCACGGCCACGTAGGGAATGCCCTCGCTGTAGTGCGTGGGGTCGGTGTAGGTGGACCGCTCCCGGACCCGGTCGGGGTCGAAGGCCACGAGGTCCGCCGCCATCCCCGGCCGCACGATCCCGCGATCAGCCAGCCGCATGCGCGAAGCGGGGAGCGACGTCATCCGCCACACCGCCTGCTCGAGGCTCAGCAGCTTCTCGTCGCGGACGTACTTGCCCAGGATTCGCGGGGCCGAGGCCCACGCGCGTGGGTGGGACTTCTCCTGGGACAGGATCCCGTCCTCGGCCATGGCGCCGGAGTCGGTGCAGAAGGAGACCAGCGGATGGACCAGGGCCGCCCGCACGTCGTCCTCGCTCATCCCGAAGGTCACGCGCCCGGTGTTGCCCTTGTCGGCGATCACGATGTCCATGATCACGTCGGCGGGATCCCTGGCCTCCGCCTTCGCGATGTCCGCGATCGTCTGCCCCTCGTACTTCTTCAGCTCGGGGTTGAGGACGCTGGTGATGAGGATCTCGCCCGCGTGCTCCGGCCACATGCCGGCGTGCTCCTTCAGGAAGTCCTCGCGGGCGCGGGCCCGCGTGGCGGGATCGCTCAGGCGCGCCACCAGCTTCTCCGCGCCGCCCTCGCGCACCCAGACGGGCAGCGACGCGTCGAGGTTGTTCGAGCTGGCCGTCCAAGGGTACTGGTCGGCGGTGACGTCGAGCCCTTCCGCGCGCGCGGCCTCGATGCGCTTCAGGACCGCCGGCATCTCGCCCCAGTTCTCCTTGCCCGCCGTCTTCAGGTGATAGATCTCCGCCGGGATCTTGGCCTCGCGCGCGATGCGGAAGACCTCGTCCAGGCTCTGGTCGATGGTGTCGTCCTCGTTGCGCTGGTGGGTGATGTAGGAGCCGCCGTAGCGCGCCGCCACCCGGGCCAGCGCGATGATCTCCTCGGTGGAGGCGTAGATATCGGGGACGTAGATGAGCGAGGTGGACAGGCCGAAGGCCCCGTCCTCCATGGCCTGGGCCACCGCGGCCTCCATGGCCTTGAGTTCGTCCGGCGTGGCGGGGCGGTCGTCCTTCCCGATGACGAGGTTCCGTACGCCGCCCGCGCCCACGAACGTGCCCAGGTTGATGGCCGACCCGCGCCGCGCGAACTCCTTGAAGTACCCCGCCAGGGTCGTCCAGGTGGGCGTGACCCCGTAGTGCGCCCAGGTCTCCTTGCCGTCGGCGACCATGCGGGCGTTCACGGGCGCGATCGATCCGCCCTCGCCCGTGATCTCGGTGGTGATGCCCTGGGTGATCTTGCTGGCCGCGCGGCCGTCGATGAGGACGTTGTACTCGGACTGTCCGAGCATGTCGATGAAGCCCGGGGCCACGACGAGGGCAGAGGCATCGATGCGGCGCCGGGCGGGCCGGTCCCCCAGCGGGCCGACCGCCGCGATGCGGTCGCCGATCACGCACACGTCCGCCCGATACCAGGGCGCGCCGGTGCCGTCCACCACCCGGCCTCCGGCGAAGAGGATGTCGCAAGGGACGGCCGCGGCGGCGGCGGACAGCAGGACCGGCAGGAGCATGAGCATCATGGCGGCGATTATCCCCGGGATGGTGGCTGCGACTACTGCGCGTCGAAGTGCATCAGCTCCACGGGAAGGTTGAGCCCGGAGACGCGCAGGATCGCGTTGTAGGGCTGCCCGGCCGCGGTGGCGTTGGGAGCGAACCCGCTCCCGTTCAGCTTGATGTTCATGCCGTGGAACCCCTGGCCCCCGTTGTTGACGTCGACGGCGATGGCCACGACCGAGGCCATGGAGCCGGACTGGGACAGGCCCACGAGGAACGAGCCGCTGTGGTTGATGATGTCGGGCAGATCCCACCCCCCACCTGCGGTCCCGAAGAAGGTCGTGGCCGCCAGCACGGGGGCCACCGTTCCCGCCGGAGCGCCATAGACCCTCATGGGGGTGAAGATGCCCGTCGCTGCCTGCGAGAAGCTCACAAAGGTGATGTTGTGGGGATTCCCGAAGCCGGTGTTGAACTGGTTTCCGGCCACGTCGTCCGTGGTGTCGCGGCAAGGGCATGGCGTACCCGTGTCGTACTGGACCGTTCCCAGCGGAACCCGTGCCTGGCCGCCCGACTTCGGCTTCCGGCCCAGCGCGGCGTCGAAGGCCCGCTTGCCCTCCGGCGACAGCGCCCTGTATTCCGCATGCACCTGCCTGCGCTCCGCCTCGGACAGGGACTTCATGATCTGGCGCCGGCCGCCGGTATCCGCCGCGTTATTCAGGCGGGCGACGAGCGCATCCAGATTCGGCGCTGGAGCGGCCAGCCCGGCGCCCACGAAGAGCAAGAGCACCCCGGTTGCCCCGATCGCCAACCGCGAACTCATCTGCATCGGCTCACTCCTGCGATCCAGGATCGTCGAGCGGCTCTACGGGCGGCGGTACCCTTCGAGCGTCCAGCTGGCGACGAGCGGCCGCAGCGCGTCGTCGGTCAGGTCGAGCTGCAGCGGCGTCACCGAAACCAGGCCGTCGCGCAGGACCGCGTTGCAGTCGCTGCCGGCGATGTCCTCGTGCTGGTACTCGTTGCCGCCGATCCAATAGTACTTCCGGCCGCGGGGGTCCACCTTCTCCACCACGTCGAACCCGTAGGTGTGCTTGCCGAGCCGGGTGACCGCGTATCCGCCCGGCTCCCGGCCTCCCGGGACGTTCACGTTCAACAGCAGGTGGGGCGGGGGCGACGCGCGCAGGGCGGCCGCGGCCAGGCTGCCGGCGAAACGCGCGGCCGGTCCGAAGTCGAAGTCCTGGCGCACGGCCAGGCTGAAGGCGATGGCGGGCACGCCGAGGATCGACGCCTCCATGGCTGCGGCCACCGTGCCGGAGTAGGTGACGTCGTCCGCCAGGTTCGGTCCGTGGTTGATGCCGGACACCATGAGGGCCGGCCTGCCGTCCTTCATGAGATGGTTGACGGCGATGTAGGAGCAATCGGTGGGCGTGCCGTCCACGGCGAACCACCGCGGGCGGACCTGGCGGATGCGCAGGGGCCGGTGGATGGAGATGGCGTGGCTGGCCGCGCTCTGCTCGGTCTCGGGCGCCACCACCCAGACCTCGCCCAGCGGCTCCATGGCGGCGGCCAGGGCCCGCAGGCCGTCCGACATGTAGCCGTCGTCGTTCGACACGAGGATGCGCGGGGGCGCGCCGGGGGCAGGGGTCATCGCAGCCTGGGTCCGGGCGGCATTCTACGCCGCCGCGGACGACATAAGATGTATGTGTGCCCGACCTCGGCCGCGTCCTGCTCCTCGTCGGGGGGGTGCTCGTCGCCGTCGGCCTGCTCCTCACGCTGGGGCCGCGACTGCAGGGCGGCGGCCGCCTCCCCGGGGACATCGTCTATCGGAAGGGCAGCTTCACCTTCTATTTCCCGATCGTCACCTGCATCGTCCTGAGCCTGGTGGTGACCCTGCTGCTCAGGATCTTCAAACGCTAGAGAAAGGATATTCATGAGACTTTCACGGTCCGCGCCGATCGCGGTCTCCGCATCGTTGCTCGTGGGGATCGCGATCGCCGCCGCGCAGGCGCCGCCGCAGCCGCCCGCTTCGCCGTCGCCCGCGCCGGCAGCCGCCCCCGCCGCCGACACCTCCGGCGGCATGACGGAAGACGAGAAGACCCTGTACACCCTTGGGCTCATGCTCGGGCGCAACCTGCCGGCGTGGAGCCTCACCCCGGCCGAGATGGCGGTGGTGACACGGGGCCTGAACGACATGGCCACCGGCGGGACGCCGCTCGTCGACCTCAACACCTACATGCCCAAGGTCCAGCAGATGTCCAAGGACCGGGCCACGGCCAGGGCCGCGGCGGAGAAGGCGAAGTCCGAGCCCTTCATCGCGGCGGCGGCCAAGGAGCCCGGCGCGGTGACCTCGCCGACGGGGCTGGTGTTCCGCTCCGTCCAGGAGGGCACGGGGGCCGTCCCCGCGCTCACGGACCTGGTGAAGGTCCACTACACCGGCACGCTCATCGACGGGAAGGTCTTCGACAGCTCCGTGCAGCGCGGCCAGCCCGCGGAGTTCCCGCTCAACGGCATCATCCCGTGCTGGACGGAGGGCCTGCAGAAGATGAAGGTGGGCGGCAAGGCCAAGCTGGTCTGCCCGTCGTCGATCGCCTACGGCGACCAGGGCCGGCCGGGCGTGATCCCGCCGGGCGCCACCCTCGTCTTCGACGTGGAGCTGCTCGAGGCCCGGCCGCGGCCCACGCCGCCGCCGAGGCCGACGAGCCACGTCCCGCCGCCGAACATGTCCACGCCCGGCGGCAAGTCGGTGCCCGGGACGTATCCCCCGCCGGGGACCTCGTCGCCCTCGGCCACGTCGCCCGCGCCGCCTCCGCCGGCGGCCTCGCCAGCCCCGGCCCCGTCACCGGCCGCGGCGCCGTCGCCGTCTCCCGTGCCCTGAGCCAGGCTCGACCCCGGCCGGCGCCGCCCGTTGCGGCGCCGGCCCCAACCGTGGAATCCTTACCGCCGGAGAGCCCCGACCATGTCCGTCAAGTCCGACCGCTGGATCAAGAAGATGGCGCGCGAGCACGGGATGATCGAGCCCTTCGCCGACGCGCAGGTGCGCCAGGGCGTGATCTCGTACGGCGTCTCGTCGTATGGGTACGACGTCCGCATCGCCGACGAGTTCAAGATCTTCACCAACATCAACTCCACCATCGTGGACCCCAAGAACTTCGACCCCCGCTCCTTCGTGGACTTCAAGGGCGACGTCTGCGTGATCCCGCCGAACTCGTTCGCGCTGGCCCGCACGGTGGAGTACTTCCGCATCCCGCGGAACGTGGTGACCGTTTGCGTGGGGAAGAGCACCTACGCGCGCTGCGGGATCATCGTGAACGTCACGCCCTTCGAGCCGGAGTGGGAGGGCATCGTCACCCTGGAGGTCTCCAACACCACGCCGCTGCCCGCGAAGATCTACGCCAACGAGGGCATCGCCCAGGTCCTCTTCTTCGAGAGCGACGAGGTGTGCGAGGTCTCGTACGCGGACAAGAAGGGGAAGTACCAGGCCCAGAAGGTCCTCACGCTCCCCAAGCTGTAACCCGGAGATCCCCATGGTCCACGAAACCGTGACGATGGAAGGCCACCTCATCGACTCCGACATCCTGCGCCGGGCGTTCGCCCGGATCGTGGAGGACGGCGGCGAGTTCGAGATCCTCGAGTTCAAGGTCGGCAAGACCAACGACGACCCGTCCTTCGCCCGGCTCTCGGTCACCGCCCCCGACCCGGATCACCTGGACCGCATCCTCGAGGCCCTGAGCTACCTGGGCGCCGCGGCGGTGGTGTCCGACGCGCGCTTCGCGCCCGCCGAGGCCGACGGGATCGTGCCCGACGAGTTCTATTCGACGACCAACTTCGAGACCCACGTCCGCGTGGACGGGAAGTGGGCGACGGCGCGGGACCAGAAGATGGACTGCGCCCTGGTCCTGCGGGAGGGGATGCCGCACTGCGTGAAGCAGGGCCAGGTGAAGAAGGGCGAGCGCGTGGCCCTGCGCGGCCCCGGCATCCGCGTGCGGCCGCCGGAGCGCAGCCGTGACTATTCCGTCTTCGGGTTCATGTCCAACGACGTCTCGGCCGAGGTCAACAAGGGCATCGCCATCGCGGGCACCGCGCGCGCCATGCGCAAGGCGCGCGAGGCGGGCGAGAGGATCGTGGTGGTGGCGGGGCCGGCGGTGGTGCACTCGGGCGGGGACGTGGCCCTGGCCCGCCTGGTGCGCGACGGCTGGGTGGACGTGCTGCTCACGGGCAACGCCTTCGCGGTCCACGACGTGGAGAAGTCGATCCTCAAGACCAGCCTGGGCATCTGCCAGATGAGCGGCCGGGCGGTGGAGGGCGGGAGCCGGAACCACCTCTGGGCCATCAACGCCGTGAACCGCGCGGGCGGCATCCGCCCGGCCGTGGAGGCGGGCCTGGTGACCTCGGGCGTGATGTTCGAGGCGGTGCGCCGCGGGATCGTCTACGTCCTGGCGGGGTCGATCCGCGACGACGGCCCGCTGAAGGACGTCCTCACCGACACCGTGGCCGCGCAGAAGGCCTACGCCGAGGCCCTGCGCGGCGCGGGGATCTGCCTGATGCTGGCCTCCGCCCTGCATTCCATCGCGGTCGGCAACCTGCTGCCGGCGCGGGTCAAGACCGTCTGCGTGGACATGACGGAGTCCGTGCCGGTGAAGCTCAGCAACCGCGGCACCATGCAGGCCATCGGCCTGGTCACCGACGTCGGCTTCTTCCTGGAGCGGCTGGAGACCGAGCTCGGCGGCGCATGAAGCGCCGCGATTTCGTCAAGGGGCTGTCGGCCGCCGCCCTCCTGCCCGCGCTGCACGAGCCGCTGGCCGCGCTGGCGCGAGCCGCCCAGGGCCCCCGCCCGCCCGCCACCTTCGGCGGCTTCGAGCCCATCGGTCCGAGCGACGCCGATGAGCTGATCGTGCCCGCCGGCTTCCGCCACGACGTGGTCCTGAAGTGGGGGGATCCCTTCACGAAGTCGGGCGAGACCTTCGGCTACAACAACGACTGGATCGGCGTCTTCCCGCTGAAGGACGACGAGGAGGCGCTGCTGGCCGTCAACCACGAGTACGTCAGCCTGGCCTTCCTCGGCGACGCCCCGCTGTACCCCGCGACCTTCGAGCTCCTCCGCGGCCGCCCGCCGACGGTGGACGACTACAAGCTGGACGTCGGGGTGTCCACGGTGCGGGTGCGGCGGGACGGCTCGACGGGGGCCTGGGTCCCCGTGCTCTCCGATCCGCTCAACCGGCGGATCAACGCCCGCACGCCCTGCCGCGTGGACGGGCCCGCGGCGCCGCTCTTCGGCACCGACCTCGTCGAGGGCACGTTCGACAACTGCGCGGGGCAGACGACGCCCTGGGCCACCGGCCTCTCCTGCGAAGAGAACATCCAGAACCGCGTGCCGGAGGCCGTGGACGCGCGCGGCCGGTTCACGCGGGGCGGCCCCTTCGACCTGCCGGGCGGCCATTACGGCTGGGTGGTCGAGGTGGACCCCTACGACCCGCAGTCCACGCCGGTGAAGCACACGGCGCTGGGCCGCTTCCGTCACGAAAACGTGGGGCTGCGGACCGCGCCCGGCCAGCCGGTGGTGGCCTACATGGGCGACGACCGCGTCGGCGGCCACGTCTGGAAGTTCGTCTCCGAGGAGCTGTACCGCCCGGGCGACACGGCCAACAACCGCCGGATCCTTTCCGGGGGCCGTCTCTACGCCGCGCGCTTTTCTTCCCGTGGCCGCGGCGAGTGGCGGCTGCTGGACGTCTCCACCCCGCTCGACCCCAACCGCAACCCGCGCGACTTGAAGCCGGCCATCCCGCGCGGAGCGCGGCGCCTGGGCGACGTCTACTACTCGCAAGGCGCGGTGCTGATGGACGCCTACAAGGCGGCCAACGCCATCGGCGCCTCGCCCTCGGGCCGTCCGGAGGAGGTCGAGGTCCATCCGGTGGACGGCAGCGTGTTCATCGCCTTCACGTCGTGGGTGGGACGCAAGGGGATGTGGAGGAACGAGCTGGGCGAGGTCTGGCGCATCCGCGAGGAGGAAGCCGACCCCGCGCGCTCGACGCGCTTCCACTGGGAGCGCTTCGTCGCCGGCGGCCCGCCCGACCCCGCCTTCGCCGGCCAGGTCTTCGCGCAGCCGGACAACATGGCGTTCGACCGGCGCGGGGACCTCTGGCTGGCCACCGACATGCCGTCCGAGCGCGTGAACGAGAGGGAGTATCGCGTCTTCCGGAACGACGGCCTCTTCCTGCTGCCCGTGGAGGGCCCCGACCGCGGTCACCCGCGGCAGTTCGCGTCGATGCCCTGCGAGGCCGAGGTCACGGGGCCCGCCTTCGCGCCGGGCGAGCAGGCCCTGTTCCTGTCCGTGCAGCATCCGGGCGAGCGCCACGGCATCCGCCGCGACGCCGCCCAGGCGCCACGGGGCAGCAACTGGCCCCACGCCCGCCTCGGCGCCCCGCCGCAGCCCGCGGTGGTTGCCATACGAAAGGCGTGACTTCACCACTGCGACCGTCGGACGCGTCTGAGGCGTTGGACTTATCCGCCCCGGGGCGGATTCGAAGATCGTAAGCCCAGACCTCGAACGGCTTCATGGCCACGGGGTGGCCTTGAGCGCCGGCCGGGTCAGGGCGCGGAAAACGGGAAGAAGGCCGACCGTGTCGTCCCAATAGGGCGTCCGGCGATACCACCAGGCCTGGCGCGCCTGCGGGTCCTTCGCGAACGCCTCGTCCTTCAGGGCCGACGCCCATTCCGCTGCCACCTTAGGGTCCTTCAGCATCTCCCTGGCCTGGTCTTCCAGGATCGGGAGGTCGATGTACTCCTTGCTCTCGAAGACGGACGAGAGCAGGCCCCACGCCAGGAGCGAGTCCGGCGCTTCGGGCTCCAGCAGCTGGGCCGCCACCTCGAAGTCCGGCTGGTCGGCCGGTATCCACAACGTTCCCGCGGGGAAGCGGCGCGTCTCCAGGCGGCGCGTCACCTCGACCGATGCGACCGGGCGCAGGCCCTGATAGGTCTGCGCGGCGAAGCGCGGGGCCGAAAGGCGCGACGTCTCGACCTCGATCTCCGCTGGCTCGTCGAGGCGCGAGACCTGGAGGCCGTGCGCCTTCACCGCCTGCTCGATCTGCGGCCAGCCGGGCGGCACGAGGTAGCCGCGGGGCCGGGGCACGGACTTCGCGACGCGCGGGCGGTGCTGCCATGGGAAATCGGGCGGGCCGGCCTCGCCGTGCCGCTGGCGCTGGAACGGCTGGCCGGTCACCACCGACGTCTCGCTCCGCCAGGCGTAGACGGGGAAGCGGAGCGAGTCGGCCTCGCCCACGTCGTACGTCAATGCGATCTCGGAAGGCGGCGCGCCGGCGCGGCCCCGCGCGACCTCCGCCGCCTCGGCCTCGTCCACCGCCGCGCGCAACCCCGCCGGGTCCTTTCCGATCTCCCCGAGCAGCGCGAGCAGGAAATTCCGGTTGCCCAGCACCCGCTCGCGGTACGGCTTGTACGAGTGCGTCTCGATCAGGATCGAGGGCCGGTTGCGCAGGTTGAAGTAGATGGTGGAGTAGCGCGGGGAGTAGGGCCCGGAAACGAAGCCGGCGCCGAGGTCGGCGTCGTCCCGCAGCGAGACGTACGGCCCGATGCCCGAGCCCGCCTGCGCGGTCGCCTTGACCACCGCGGGGAGATGGGTCTTGAGCCAGGCGTCCACGGGCGCCGGCGCCTGCGGCGCCTCCGTAACGCCGTAGCCCAGCACCCAGGCGTGGTCGAAACCGTCCGAGACGTGGTCGTCCACGTGGAGGTGGGGCCGCCACTCGTTGAAGAGGCCGACGAGCGCGCGGGCCTCGGGACTCTGCAGCTTCATGTGGTCGCGGTTGAGGTCCAGGCCGTTGGTGGTGGTCCGGAAGCCCATCCCTTCGACGGGGCCGTCCTGGTTCGGGCGGTTGTAGGGCGAGACCCGCTCGTGGCCATCGACGTTGTAGATGGGCACGATCAACAGCGTGGCCGCGTCGAGCAGCTCGGCGCCGCGGCCCAGGGCCAGGTCGCGCAGGATCATGAGGCAGGCGTCCTTGCCGTCGATCTCCCCCGCGTGGATCCCGTTGACGACGAGGACGATCGGCTTGGCCAGCCGCCTCGCCTCCGCCGCGGTGAAGGCCTGCTCGCGCGAGACCACCACCACGGGCAGCGGCCGTCCTTCGGCCGAGGTGCCGTAGAAGAGGAGCCGCATCTGCGGGAACCGCGCCTCGAGGCGGCGCAGGAAGGCCAGGGTCTCGTCGTAGCTGGGCGTGGCCCGGAAGCCGGACAGCTCCGCTCGCGTCTGCCATTCGCCGGGAGCCTCCTGCGGGGCGGCGGCGCCGGTGGCGGCCGCGCACAGGAGCAGCGCGGCCAGGAGGGGCAGACACGGCATGGGTCGGCGCATGGGCGGCCTCCTGGGACGGCACACTTCAACCGATGGAAGTGGGCGTCCCTCGAAGTAGACTACGCCGGTCCAGGAGCGGATTCATGACACCAGTCTCGAGACGGCAGTTCCTCGCCGCGGCGGGCACGACCGCGGCCACCGCCCTCGTCGCCCCGCGCGGTGGCTCCGCCGCGCCCGCCGACGACGCCATCCAGGCCGAGATCGTGAAGCGCCACGACGAGGGCGTGCGGCGCCTGCAGGACTGGATCAAGGAGCCCTCCATCGCGGCCGAGAACCGCGGGATGGCGGAGGGCTGCGAGACGATGATGCGCCTGGCGCGCGAGGCCGGCTTCGATGCGGTGACCAAGGTGCCGACCGACGGCCATCCGGGCGTCTTCGCCACCCTCGACGCGGGCGCTCCGCGCACCGTTGGCCTCTACTTCATGTACGACGTGAAGCAGGTGGACCCGGCGGAGTGGTCTTCCCCGCCCTTCGACGCGGCGATGGTGGACAAGCCGGGCTTCGGCAAGGTGGTGATGGGCCGCGGCGCCGTCAACCAGAAGGGCCCGGAGTCCGCGCTGCTCGCGGCGCTGCACGCGATCCGCGGCGCCGGCCGCAAGCTGCCCGTGAACCTGGTGCTGGTGGCGGAGGGCGAGGAGGAGATCGGCTCGCCCCACTTCAAGCAGGTCGTGCAACGACCCGAGGTGACGGCGGCCCTCAAGAAGTGCAGCGGCGTGTTCATGCCGTCCGCGGCGCAGGACCCCGATGGCAGCGTGGTCGTCTCGCTGGGGGCGAAGGGCGTCGTGGAGCTGGAGCTGGTGTCGAGCGGCGCGAAGTGGGGCCGCGGGCCGAAGAAGGACGTCCACTCCAGCAACCGCGCGCGGCTGGACGCGCCGGCCTTCCACCTGGTCCAGGCCCTGGCCACCCTCGTGAATGCCGACGGGGATCCGGCCATCGACGGCTTCGCCGACGCCGCGCGGCCCGCCAACGCGACGCAGAAGGCGATGCTGGACGCCGCGGCGGTGCGCCTCTCCGAGGGCACGGCCAAGCAGCTGCTCTCGGCCGATCGCTGGGTCCACGACGTGGCCTGGCGCGAGTCGCTGGAGCGGTACCTGTTCAACCCGACGGTGAACATCGAGGGCCTGGTGGCGGGCTACACCGGCCCGGGCGGCAAGACGGTGCTGCCGCACCGCGCGGTGGCCAAGCTCGACCTCCGACTGGTGCCGGACATGACCTTCGACGGCGCGGTGGCCGCGTTGAGGGCGCACCTGGCCAAGCGCGGCTTCGGGGACATCGAGGTGAACCCCAGCGGCGGGTACGACCCCACGTCCACGCCGGCGGACGCCCCCCTCATACACGCGGAGATGGCCGTGTACACCCGCGCGGGCCTGGACCCGATCCTGTGGGTGCGCAACGCGGGCTCCTATCCCGGGTACGTCTTCACGGGCGCCCCCCTGAAGCTGCCGGCCGGGCACTTCGGCCTCGGCTGCGGCGCCGGCGCCCACGCCCCCGACGAGTACTACATCATCGAGTCCACGATCCCGAAGGTGGCCGGGTGGGACGGGGCGGTCCGCTCGTTCGTGGACTACCTGCACGAGCTGGCCGTCGCCACCTGAGCGGCGAGCGGGTCCGGAGCGTGCCGCGTGTCATCGGGCTGGCCTGCGTGCTGCTCGCCGCCGCGCCGAGCCCGCCGAAGGGACAGGAGCCCGTCTGGAGCTACGAGGTGACCGCCGGTCCCGGCGGCCGTGAGCTGGACGTGATGGCGCGGTTCGACGGCGGCGTCACCCAGCTGACGTTCGACGACGGCCTGGGGCCGTTCGTGCAGCAGCCCGAGGTCGAGCGCGGCCCGGGCTGGGTGGTGGCGGAGCGGCGCGGCGACCGCCTGGCCGTGCCGGAGTGCGCGCGCGGGCCCTGCCGCGTCCGCTACCGGTTCCAGCTCGGGCAGGCGGCCACCCAGGTGCACGACCGCAACCGCGCGTTCGCGGAGGCCGGCGTGCTGCTGGCGCCGCCCTCGTCGTGGCTGGCGCGGCCGGTCGTGGATACGCCCGGCCGCTACCGCCTCCGCGTCACCACGCCGCCGGGAACGAGCTTCGTCAGCGGCGTCTTCCCCGGCACCGAGGCGGGCACGTACGAGGCCGCGACCAGCGACCTGGCGGAGGCGCCGTACTCGGGCTTCGGTTCGTTCGACGAGAGCTGGCTCCCGGACACGGGCGGCACGGTGGAGGTCGCGGTGGCCCCCGGCGAGCTCGCGGTCTCGCGCGCCGCCATCGACGATTGGGCCGGGCGCGCGGCCGCGGCGGTCGGCGCGTACTACGGCCGCTTCCCGCTGCGGCGCGCCCTGGTGATCGTCCTGCCCACCAGCCGCGGGCGCGTCGGATTCGGGACGACGCTCGGCAACGGCGGCGGGGCGATCATGATCTGGCTCGGCCGCGGCGCCACGAAAGCCCAGCTCGACGCGGACTGGGTCCTGACGCACGAGATGGTCCACCTGGGCATCCCGAACCTGCCGCGCGCCCACCGGTGGCTGGAGGAGGGCATCGCGACGTACGTCGAGCCGCTGGCGCGCGCCCGCGCCGGGACCCTCACCGTCGAGGAGGTGTGGGCCGGCCTGGTGAAGGGGCTGCCCAACGGCCTGCCCCAGGCGGGCGACCAGGGACTGGACCGGACCCACACCTGGGGCCGCACCTACTGGGGTGGCGCCCTCTTCTGCTTCCTGGCCGACCTCGAGATCCGCGAGCGCACACGGAACCGCAAGAGCCTGGACGACGCGCTGCGCGGCATCCTCACCGCGGGCGGGGACATCGCGGTCTCCTGGCCGCTCGAGCGGCTGCTGCGCGAAGGCGACCGCGCCACCGGAGTGCCGGTGCTGAAGGAGCTGCACGCCCGGATGGGCACGAAGGCCGAGGACGTGGACCTGGCCGCGCTGTGGCGCCGCCTCGGCGTGCGCGGAGCGGGCGACTCCGTCTCCTTCGACGACAAGGCGCCGCTCGCGGGGATCCGCCGGAGCATGACGGCCGCTGCGGCGGGGCGCCAGCCGTGAGCAAGACCCGGCTCGAGGCCTTCAGCGACGGCGTGATCGCGATACTGATCACGATCATGGTGCTGGAGCTGAAGGTCCCGCACGCCGCGGAGCTCGAGTCGCTGCGTCCCCTGGTCCCCGTGGTCCTGACCTACGTCCTGAGCTTCGCGTACCTGGGCATCTACTGGAACAACCACCACCACATGCTCCACCTGGCCGACCGCATCAACGGGCGGATCCTGTGGGCCAACCTGCACCTGCTCTTCTGGCTCTCGCTGGTGCCCTTCGTCACCGGCTGGATGGGCGAGAACCATTTCGCCGCGCTGCCGACCGCCGGCTACGGCGTGGTCATGCTCCTGTCCGGCGTGGCGTACCTGATCCTCCAGCAATCGATCATCGCCGAGCAGGGGCCGGGGTCGCGCCTGGCGGCGGCGGTGGGAAGGGACCTGAAGGGCAAGGCCTCGGCCGCCCTCTACGCCGCCGCCATACCCCTGGCCTTCGTGCGCGAGTGGATCGCCGACGCGATCTACGTGCTGGTCGCGCTCATGTGGCTCTACCCCGACCCGCGCATCGAGTCCAGGGTCGCCGGCCACACGGCCGGCGACCCTCCTCGGTAGCCGCGGACCATCGGCTACGGCCGCGGGTCGATCCGCGTCAGGAACACGTCGTAGCTGCCGTGCACCGTCGGCTGGTAGGCCGACTGGATCGGGAAGTCGGTGGCTTCGGTGCCGCCCGTGACGTAGGCGTGGCCCTGGGCGTCGAGCGCGATCCCCGTCGCCCCGTACTCCTCGCGCCCGTCGGTGCCGCCCAGGTAGGTGGAAAAGAGCAACTGCGTGGCGGACAGGTTGAGCCGGGCCACGAACGGGTCCTCGAAGCCGCCCAGGCTCGACTGGAGCGGATTCACCACCGGGAAGTCCTCCGAGATCGTGAGCCCGCTCAGGTGGATGCCCGCGGCCACGCCGCGCGCGCCGCGGTTCACCGCGACGCCGTAGCCCACGTCGGAGTTGTTCCCGCCCAGGTAGGTCGAGGACAAGAGCGCTCCCGTGGGGCCGAAACGGGTCAGGAAGACGTCGACCTGTCCGCCGTAGACGGGCTGATAGGCATTCAGGATCGGGAAGTTCGTGGAGCCCGTCATGCCCGTCACGTAGGTGATGCCCGCGGAGTCCACGGCCACCGAGAAGCCCCGGTCCACGATCTCCACGTCGTTGCCGCCCAGGTAGGTCGAGAAGACGAGCGACTGGCCGTCGGCGGAGAAGCGGGTCACGAAGGCGTCCCAGCACACGGCCGCGCTCGGCGCGCACTGCGGCTGGAAGGCGTTCTTGACCGGGAAGGTGCTGATGGACGTCGTGTCCCCGGTGACGACCGCCTGTCCCGATGCGGTCACCGCGATGGCCTGCCCCATCTCGCCCGCGTTGCCGCCCAGGAAGGTCGAGTACACGAGGGCGTTGCCGCTCGGGGCCAGCTTGGAGACGAACGCGTCGATGGTGCCGTGCAGCGTGGGCTGGAACGGCTGCTTGGTGGGGAAGTTGGCGGACTGCGTCTCGCCCGCGACGTACGCGGCGCCCGAGGCGTCCACGGCGATGCTCCAGCCCGTCTCGGCCGACGTCCCGCCCAGGTACGTGGAATAGAGCAGGCTGGATCCGGTCGGGTCGAGCTTGGTCACGAAGCCATCCCAGCCGCCGGCATACGTCGCCTGGAGCGGGTTCACGACGGGGAAGTTCACCGAGCCGGTGTCGCCGGTGACGTAGGCGTTGCCCTGCGCGTCAACCGCCACGTCGTTCGCCTGGTCCACGTAGCTCCCGCCCAGGTAGGTCGAGTAGATGGGCGTGCCGTCCGGGGCGAACTTGGCCACGAACGCGTCCCCCTGTCCGCCGGGCTGCCCTTGAAACGGGCTCACGGTGGGGAAGTTCGACGACGCGGTATAGCCCGCGATGTAGGCGTTGCCGGCCGCGTCCGCCGCGACCTCCCAGGCGATCTCGAAGATGGACCCGCCCAGGTAGGTGGAGTACTCGATGACCGGGTCGATGACCAGGGCGCGGCCGCCGTCGTAGGGACCGAGGGCGAAGCCCACCGTCCCGTCACCCCCCAGCACGTAACGCGCGGCCACGGGCACGCGGCCGCCCTCGACCTCCTGCCATGCCAGCGGCGGGTCCTCGATGATCTTGGCATCGCCCGCGCCCACATGGAGCCGGCCCGATTCGTCGAGGCGGGCCTCTCCTCCCTCGTACCTCCAGCGGATGCGGCCGGGGTCCGCGCCTGGCGCCACGGTGTAGGTGCCCTTCAGCGGCCGTCCGTCGGCGCTGTACGACAGGTCCACGCCCGGGTACAGGCCGCTGTAGCGGACCTCGGCGTAGCGAGGCAGTCCCGACCGCCACTGCCGCGGGTCCGAGCCGATGAAGTAGTTGACCGTTCCCGGCCGCGGCTCGGCCCCCTCGATGCGCGCGGCGGGGTCCGACCCTACGAACAGGACGCGCAAGGGCGATGCGTCCGGCGCGGTCACCGCCACCTCGGAGCCCGTGAAGAAGACCGTCCCGGCGCCGCTGCGCATCAGGAAGCGCGCGCGGGCGTCGGCCTGGCCCCTGTTGGGCTCGAAGAAGCGCGGGATCTCCCGCCGGCCTCCCGCGGAGGCCAGGACCGGGGCCGCGGCAACGATCGACGTGGAGAGACAGACGACACGGAGCAGAAAGGTCATGGGTTCCCCTCGTTTTCGGGTGGCGTGGGGATCTTTAGCAGGATCGATGCCAGGTCCCGCGCGGGTAACACGGGACCTGGCCTTCCCAAAGGGACATCCTTCAGCGGACCGTCCAGGCCACACGGTCCACCAAGCCGAACCAGAGGGCGGCCGATCCATCCGACGTCAGCCGCACGCGGGCGGTCATCGTCCTGGCGTCGGCGGCGACGAAGCGGACGGGATCGACGAGGGTGACGTTGACGACCTGGTCGACCAGCGTGGCCGGGCGCGTGTCCACCGCCACCCAGGCGCGGGCCACCCAGTCGTAGACATCGATGGACTGCACCACGCCCGCGGCGGTGACCTTGGCCTCCAGGGTGAAGGTGATGGACGCCGGGGTGAAGGTCGGCGCGGGTGCGCCGAACCTCATCCCGACCTTCGTGTTGCCCGCCGAGCCGTTGCCGACCTTCATGTAGGTGTCGTCGCTCACCCGGGCCTGGACGACCCCGCCCGAGGCCAGCTCCCCGCGCAGCACGCTTCCTTGTACGGGAGCCGTCCATGTGGTGTTGGTCACGAAGCTGATCGAGCCGGCGCGGACGTTGGCGGTCACGATCTCGGGCAGCGCGTCCTGGCCGAAGTCCGCCCCCGTGCAGCGGCCGGTCTGGTACCCGGTGGGCACGGTGATGTCCGCCGCGAACTGGCCGGAGCCGTCGTTCCGCAGCACGGTGGCCCGGCTGTTGTAGAACTCCGTGGCCACCATGTCCGTGTCTCCGTCGTGGTCGAAGTCGGCCAGCCCCACGCCGCCCGAAGCGGGCACCGACCCTTGCTGGAGGGTGAATCCGTTGCCGCCGTCGTTGAACAGCACGCTGGCCACGCCGGTGGAGAGCGCGACGTCCAGCCACCCGTCCCCATCCAGGTCCGCGACGCTGGGCGTGCCCTGCGCGACTCCCAGCGGATAAGCCACGGAGGCCAGGCCTCCCGAGCCGTCGTTCACGAAGAGCAGCACCGACTTGGCCACGCCGTGGGTGACGAGGACGTCGAGATCCCCGTCCTTGTCGAAGTCGGCGATGACCTGGTCGCTGGGGGCCATCAACGTGGGCAGGTGATAGGCGGGAAGGAAGGTCCCGTTTCCGGTCCCGATGAAGACCGAGATCGTGTTGTCGGTGATCGCCGAGTTGACCACGACGACATCCAGGTGGCCGTCGCCGTTGATGTCCCCCGCGGCCAGGCTGCCGGGATTCCCGCCCGACGGATAGACGACGCTGGGGAGGAAACCGCCCTGGCCGTTGTTCAGGAGCACGCGCATGGAGTTGCCGGGGCTGAAGATGCTGGCAGCGGTGTCCGCCCATCCGTCGCCGTTGAAATCCGCCGCGATCACGTTGGTGGGCATGTTGTTCCCGAAGGTCTCGACCAGGACGGGGTCCTTCATCGTCCCGTCCTTGCTGCCGCGGATGAGCTTCAGGTTGTCGGCGTTGGACTGGTAGACGGCCACGATGACGTCCTGGTTGCCGTCGTGGTCGAAATCGGCCACCGCGAATCCATTCGCGTCGCCGGTGACGTCGAAGTCGCGGCGGGCCAGGAACGTCCGGGCCCCGCCGTTCAGCAACACCTGGAAGTCCTTCTGCGAGAGCTGGCTGCTGGGCGCGACGATGTCGGGCTTGCCGTCCCCGTTGAGATCTCCGACGGCCAGGTGGTTGGGAGCGAGGCCGACGCCCCAGTCCCGGCGCACCGGGAAGTCGCCGGAGCCGTTGCCGTAGTAGACCGAGATGGCGCCGCCCAGGTAGAGGGCCGCCGCGACGTCCAGCTTCCCGTCGCCGTCGAGGTCTCCCGAGGCGATCCCCACCGGGTTCTCGCCCACCGCGGTGAACCGGCGAATCCAGTTTCCGGCGGCGTCGTTCTGGAACAGGGTCAGCTTCTGGCCGGTCGTCACGAAGTCGGTGTGGCCGTCGCCGTTGAAGTCGCCGGTCGTCACGTGGTCGCACCCGGTGGGGAAGTTGCTGACGTAGGCCCCGGCCTGGAAGCCGGTGCCGGTCCCGTAGAACGGGCGCGCGCCGTCCACATCCGTCACCACCAGGTCGAGGTGGCCGTCGCCGTTGAAATCGGCCCCGGCCAGGTCGCGGGGCGTGGTGCCGGTGCTCACCGAGGCGCTGGTGGGGAAGTTGCCGGTGCCGTTGCCCCAGAACACCTTGACCTGCCCCATCATCATCAGCGCCACCGCGACATCGGCCTGGCCGTCCCCGTTCCAGTCCCCGATCGTGATCCCTTGCGCCTCGGCGGCGGCGCCCGCGGTCAGGAAGTGCGGCGAGATGAGCCCGCCGCTGCCGTTGTTCATGTAGACGGTGACGGCCTTCGAGTCCTGGGCCTGGGAGTTGCTGACCACCACGTCCGGCCGGCCGTCCTGGTTCAAGTCGCCGACGTCGAGCCACGCCGATCCCGGTCCCACCGGGTACGAGGCCGGCGCCGAGAAGCCGCCGGCTCCGTCGTTGAGAGACACGGAGACCGTCCCCACCTCCTGGTCTTGGAGGTCGACCGTGACCACGTCCTGGTCCCCGTCGCCGTCCATGTCGGCGAGAGCGGCCTCGTACGGGGCCAGGCCGGTCTGGTGGGCCGGCGCGTGGAGGAACTCGGCGGCGGATCCGTAAGGCGCGGCGCCGAGCAGGATCGAGGCGAGCAACAGAACCGAGGCGCGGGTCATCATTTTTCACTCCTCCTGGGTGGCGAGAGACTCCCAAGCAGGTTCTCTGCCAAGGATGCGGTCGAACCAACTCGCTCAGTCCCCAGGCCTTACGCATCGCGAAAGGCGGAAATCGTGCGCCGGCGCCATCGCGGGGCCGCAGGGATTGCGCCGCTCGCGAGGCCGCGGGCCACTGGTATCTGCCTTGCAGCACTCCTTCATGACCAGGGAGGTGCAGCCATGGAGAGCGGCAAGGCGGTCGAGGTCGGACGGGCCACCCCGGAGCAGGTCCTGGCCCGGCTGGCCCGAGGAGAGAAGATCGTGTTCCTCGACACGCGCAACCCGAAGGCCTGGGCCGAGGCGGACGCCAAGCTGCCCGGCGCGATCCGGGTGGAGGCCGACCGGGTGGGCGAGCACGTGCGCGAGATCCCGCGCGGCCGGCCCATCGTCACCTACTGCACCTGACCCAACGAAGGATCGAGCGCCCGTGCGGCGCAGGACTTGATGCAGGCGGGTTACGACGACGTACAGGCCCTGGCCGGCGGCCTGGATGCGTGGGTCAGGGCGGGCGGGCCGATGGAGAGGAAGGCCGGCTGACCGTCCCTATTCCTCCGCCATGAACGGGTAGCGGTAATCTCGCGGCGGCGCGAAGGTCTCCTTGACGGTCCGCGCCGTAACCCAGCGGACCAGGTTGAGCTTCGAGCCGGCCTTGTCGTTGGTGCCCGAGGCGCGTCCGCCGCCGAACGGCTGCTGGCCGACCACGGCGCCGGTCGGCTTGTCGTTGATGTAGAAGTTCCCGGCCGCGTTGCGCAGCGCGTCGGCGGCCACGCGGATCGCGCGCCGGTCCTGGGCGAACACGGCGCCCGTCAGCGCGTAGGGCGAGGTCGCGTCCACGGTGCGCAAGGCCTCCTCCCACTGGTCGTCCGGGAAGGTGTGGACGGTGACCACCGGGCCGAAGATCTCTTCGCGCATGAGCCGGTAGCCCGGCTCCGGGGCCTCCACCAGCGTGGGCTGGATGAAGTAGCCGGCCTCGCCGCGGGTCTCGCCGCCGGACACGATGCGGGCGTTCTTCTTCGCGTCCTCGATGTACTCCCCGATCTTGCCGAAGGCCTTCTTGTCGATGACCGCGCCCATGAAGTTGCGGAAGTCGCGCACGTCCCCGACCTTGATGTCGCCCATGATGGCGGTGGTGCGGTCGCGCACGTCCTTCCAGAGCGACTGCGGCGCGTAGACGCGGCTGGCGGCGGAGCACTTCTGCCCCTGGTACTCGAAGGCCCCGCGGCCGATGGCCACGGCCACCGCCTGGGGATCGGCGGAGGGGTGGACCACGATGAAGTCCTTGCCCCCCGTCTCGCCCACGATCCGCGGGTACGAGCGGTAGCTCGACATGTTGGCGCCGATCGTCTTCCACATGCCGTTGAAGACCTCGGTCGAGCCCGTGAAGTGCACGCCCGCCAGGTCGCGGTGGGAGAGCAGCTTGTTCGAGATCATGGCCGAGTCGCCGGCCACCAGGTTGATGACGCCGGGAGGCATCCCCGCCTCCTCCAGCAGCCTCATGATGTAGTACGCGCTGAGCATGGCCGTGGAGGCCGGCTTCCAGACGATCGTGTTGCCCATCAAGGCGGGGGCGGTGGGCAGGTTGCCGCCGATGGCGGTGAAGTTGAACGGCGTGATCGCGTAGACGAAGCCCTCGAGCGGACGGTACTCGAGCTGGTTCCACATCCCGGCGCTGGAGAGCGGCTGCTCGTCGTAGAGCTGCTGGGCATAGAACGGGTTGAAGCGCCAGAAGTCGGTCAGCTCGCAGGCGGAGTCGATCTCGGCCTGGAAGACCGTCTTGGACTGGCCGAGCATGGTGGCGGCGTTCAACGTCGCGCGCCATGACGTGGCCAGGAGCTCGCCCGCCTTGAGGATCACGGCCGCCCGGTCCTCCCACGGCCAGCGCGACCACTCGTTGCGCGCCGCCGCCGCGGCCGCGATGGCCTCGTCCACGTTCTTCTCCGACGCCTTGTGGCAGTCGGCCAGGACGTGCGCGTGGTCGTGCGGCATCACCGCCGTGAAGGTCTCCCCCGTGCGCACCGGCTTGCCGCCGATGACCAGCGGGATGTCGATCCGCTCCGCGGCCATCGCCTTGAGCCGCGCCTTGAGCTCGACCCGCTCGGGCGAGCCGGGGGCGTACGAACGCACCGGGTCATTGACGGGCGGCGGCACACGGCGGTTGCCGCTGAAAGAAGCAAGCGACGGCTTCGACGGGGCTTGATCGGTCACTGTCGGACCTCGCAGGAAGAGGGACCTGGAACGATAGCCGACGGCTCAGGCGATGGTCAAACGCCGCCGGCCTCGACGTGGCGCTGGACTTCCGTACCTCGCCGGCCCGCGGCCGATTCGTGGTCTGCTTTTACGATTTTCGAATCCGCCCCGGGGCGGATGACAGTTACGTCAGGCGGGCCGCGCCACGCGCGCCGGCTCCGCCACGCCCAGCACCTCGCCGAGCATCTCCCGCAGCGCGGCCAGCCGGTAATCCCCGCGCGCCGGGTTGTGGTAGCCGAAGACGCGCTGGCTGGCCGGGATCGCGGCCGCGTCCAGCATGGGCTCGAACGCGTCGCCTTCGTGCCACTCGTTGAAGGAGTTGATGTAGACGAGGAAGAAGCCGCGCTGATCGTTGGCCAGCGCGGGATCGGCCTGGACGGCCAGCGTGGCCGCGAGCGACTCCGCGATCCGGTCGCGGGCCAGCAGGGCCGCCCGCTCGCGGTCAAGGGGTGAGGACCAGTCCAGGCCCGCCGTCGCCGGCAGGAAGACGGAAGGCTCGAAGCAGTCTTCCGGGTCCACGCGCCGCGGGTCGATGGCGTCGTACCCGGGGTTCACGTTGAACGAGAAGACGAGCCCCGCTTGCGACGCGCCGGCGGCCAGGCCCGCGTATTCCGTGGGCTCCACGAAGTTGTCGAAGACCGCGATGCCGTCGAAGCCCGCGGCGGGCGTGCGCCCGAAGTCGAGCGAGTCGGCGAGGAGGGTCACGCGCCGGAAGTCCTCGCGCAGCGTCCGGCGCAGGGAATCGGTCTGGCGCCGCCAGACGTCGTCGGGCGTGTAGTCGCGGACGACCTGGCGCACGCCGTGGCAGTCGACGTACGCCTGGGGCAGGATGCAGCGGAACGCCTTGAAGACGGGCCCCTGGATCCCTCCCGGTCCGTCCAGCAGCAGCAGCGCGTCGAACCGCCGCTTCTCGCCGTACTCGCGCAGCAGGTACAAGACGTCCTCGGCGTAGCGCGAGGCCCGCTCGGCGTCGTACGGCTCGAGGTGGAACGCCACCTTGATGCCGTGGGCCCGCATGGCGTCCATCACGGCAGGGACGGCGCGGTCCTCGGGGCTACCCGGCCCCCACCAGCTCAGGTTGACCGCGCCGGCACCGCTCTCGGCGATCCAGCGCGCGTGCTGATCGAGCACCACGGCCGAAAGCGAGTCGTAGGCCCCGAGCCGCGGGACATAGTTGGAGGCGATGTCGTCGGGAGGCACGCGGTCCCATTGGTCCCAGTGCACGAAGGGCGCGGCGCCGTACCACGGGTAGTACTCGAACACGAAGTGGCGGCGCAGGTCGGAGAAGCGCGATGCCAGGCGCGGTGCCGGAGGAGCAAGCGGTGACGGCAAGGGTGACGGCGCCGGCAGCGATGGAAGCGCGTCCGCGCGCCCCGCGCGCAGCGCCGCGGCCAGGGACGAGTCGCCGTGCCAGCCGCGCCGCGGGTCGGGGAAGACGGGGCGGCCGCGGACGTCGGCGCTAGCCGGGGATGCGAAGGCCGGCAGGATGCGGGCGGCCGGCCATGCCAGGCCGGCCCGGAGCGAGGCCCGGAGGAAATCGCGGCGCGACCGCGGACGCAGGAACGACAAGGTCGGATGCTCGCATGTATTCTAGCGTCGGCTCGAACCCCCCGACATGCGCCTGCTCCGCAGAGCCGTCCTGACCATCGCCGCCCTCGTCACCCTCGGCCCGCCGGTCCGCGCCGCCGGCTCCATCCACACGGACGTCCCGGCCTCGGTCGATCCCGCCGCGCGCTATCTCATCTATCTGCACGGCCGAATTGTCGAGCTCCAGGGCCGGCAGGCGAACAGCCCGGACTTCGGCCGGTACGAGTACGACGACGCCATCCTGCGCGCGCTGGCCGCGAAGGGCCTGGTGGTCATCAGCGAGCTGCGCGGCGCGGACACCGATGCCTCCTACGCGAAGAAGGTGGCGGCCCAGGTGCGTAGGCTGGAGGCGGCCGGCGTCCCGCCGGGGCACGTCACCGTCGCCGGCTTCTCGAAGGGCGGCTTCCTGGCCCGCGCCACCGCAGCGGCGCTGGCCGATCCCGCCGTGAACTTCGTCTTCATGGCTGCCTGCGGCCGCCGTCCGGACCCCGGTCCCGCCGCGACGCTGAAGGGGCGGATCCTGTCCCTCTACGACGAGAGCGACGAGATGGCCGGCTCGTGCCAGCGCCTGTTCGCGCCGGGGATGCCGACCCGCGAGGTCAAGCTCACGACAGGCCTCCGCCATGGCCTGTTCTTCCGGCCGAGGCCGGACTGGATCGACCTCGTGACGGACTGGGCCCTGAAACGCTGAGCCCCGATCCAGGTCCTGGACGGCGCGTCCGGATCCCGGACACGAGCACCGGGCGCGCCCCGGCGGAGCGAAAGGGAGCGGGCATCGGCCCTGGCCCGTATCCCACTAAAAAGACTTAACTTAGAGCCTGCGCCACCGCCGTCTGCGGCGCTGGGGCGCTGGCTGGCGCCAGGGCACGCCTCTTGCCCCTACAGGGGCCGACCAAGGAGGTTGGCCCGTGAACAGCAGAACGTGGTGGGAAGCGGGACGTACTGTCGGGCTGAAGGCGGCCATGGCGCTCGCCCTCGTCCTGGCAGTGGTGGCGCCCGCAGCGGCGCAGAGCAGTTACGTCGTCGAGGACCTCGGCACCCTGCCCGGCGGTACGAGCAGCGTGGCCACGGGCATCAACCAGCAGGGCGACGTCGTCGGCTGGTCCAACGGCCAGGCCGGGACGCGGGCCTTCGTGTTCACGGACGGCCAGGGCATGAAGGAGCTGCCCGGCCTGCCCAACCGGGCGAACACCGTGGCGAGGGACATCAACGATGCGGGCGACATCGTGGGCGGGGCCAACGGCGGCGGGGTCGACCTCGGGCGCGCCGTGCTCTGGACGAGCGGGGCCGGCGCACAGGACCTCGGCACCCTGGGTACCGGGCTCTACGCCGAGGCCTGGGGCGTCAACAACCTGGGCCAGGTGGTGGGCTACTCGTACATCAACGGCGGGGACTATCACGGCTTCGTCTATTCCACGACGACCGGGATGGTGGATCTGGCCCCGACCAGCGATTGGAGCTACGCCAAGGACATCAACGACGCCGGACAGGTGACCGGATACAAGTACGGCGTGGGCGGGTACCACGCCTTCCGGTGGCAGAACGGGCAGTTCCTGGACCTGGGCGTGCTGCCCGGCTTCGCGCACAGCTTCGGCCAGGCCATCAACGAGTCAGGCCAGGTGGGCGGGAGCTCCAGCTCGGCCTCGGGCAACAGCGAGCGGTTCGTCCGGTACACCGACGGCAGTGGCCTCCAGAATCTCGGCGGCGCGGGGGAGCACAACACCTTCCTCGGCATCAATGCCTCGGGCGTCCTGGTGGGAACCCGCGGGCAGTCGCTGAAGCGCGGCGTCCGCTACACCGACGCCACCGGTCTCCAGGACCTCGACACGCTGATCGACCCGTCGCTGGGATGGGTCATCCTCGAGGCGACGGACATCAACGACGCCGGCCAGATCGCGGGCTACGCGTTCAGCAACGTCACACAGAAGACCCACGCGGTGAGGCTGACGCCCTCGGGCGCGGGCGACTGCACCGACAACTGCCTGCGTTCCACGACCATCCGGATGCAGGGGCGGCCGGCCGGCGCCGGCGTCAACGTCCGCGCTGGCGTCACGGTGCAGGACGAGACGGGCGCCGCCGTCCCCGGGGCCGTGGTCGCGGCCCGGTGGACCAAGCCCAACGGCACGCAGGTCGATGTGTCTGCTCCGACGAACGCGAACGGCACCGCGGTGTTCGGCATCCCGGGTCCGGCGGGCACGTACACCCTGACGGTCGTGAACATCGTCCTGACGAACTACACGTTCGATCCGGCCCATAGCATCCTGACCAAGAGCATCACCGTCGGCCAGGGCATGACCGGCCGGTAGGCGAGTCGAATCCGGGCCCGGGCGGCGTTCCCGCCCGGGCCCTTTTTGCGCGCCTATAATCGCGGCGCGTGATCACCGCGTTCCTCAACGGCCTGCTCTACTTTCCCTCGCGCGGCTTCCACGCGAAGCCGGCGGACGCCGGCCTCGAGCACCAGGACGTGGATTTCCAGGCCGAGGCTTTCCAGCACATTGGGATCCTAAGCTTAGAATTCCACGTGGACAAGTTG
>JADMIO011294169.1_pt1 | contig 60214 bp, 53 predicted proteins | sample 8958161 | NCBI WGS metagenome assembly JADMIO01 (sample SAMN16585339, study PRJNA669376) | soil metagenome | isolation source: Crop rotation soil | place: USA: Cullars Rotation, Alabama | collected 2011
GCTGTGGGGGGCGTTGTTCCATTTCGTCTCCACCACCGCCGCCGCCTCCACCGCCGCCGCCGGGACCGCCGTCGCGGCCGCCGAGGAATTGAAATCCATCGACGACGACTTTGTGCTTGCTGCGCTTGCCCCCACCTTCCTTGTCGTCCCAGGTTTCGTATTTCAGACGGCCTTCGACCAAAATCGGCTTGCCCTTCTGGCAATATTTATTGATGGTCTCGGCCTGCTTGCCGAAGCAGGTGCAGTCGATGAAGAGCACTTCTTCGCGGTCTTCGCCCTGCGGAGTCCGCCACCGATGGTTGACAGCTAAGCCGAAATCAACCACCGCAGTCTGGTTTGCAGTGGGCAAATACCGCAGCTGTGGATCGCGCGTGAGATTGCCGGCGAGGATTACTTTGTTGAAATTAGCCATAGCGGCCACCTTTCAATGCAAATTGCAAATCGCAAGATGCAAATGCAGCTCATTCCTTGCCCGCGCCCATTTCCGCTTCGTCGCGGCGGGGGCCTCGATTGCGGTCGGCGCCGCGCTCGAAGTTGCTGGGCCGAGGAATGCGGTCCTCAGCACCCAGCTGCGGGCGCTCCCAGGTCGGCGGGCGCTCTTCGCGCACCTGAATCGGCTGGGGCTCGACGGCCTTCATCTCGTCCACGTTCAGATGATCTGCCTTGAGCACCAGCACGCGCAGGACTTCTTCAGACAGCTTCACGTCGCGCTCAATCCCGGACACGGCGGGGCCGGGGGCGGTGAAGTAGGTGATCACGTAGGTGCCGCGCTTCTGGCCGCTGATTTCATAGGCCAGCTTGCGCTCGTCCCACTTTTTGATCACCATGATCTGCCCGCCGTGGCGCTCGATGATGCCGCGGCAGATGTCGATGCCCTTTTCCGGCTCGGCGCTGGCGGATGCGCCGAGCAGGAACATCGCTTCATACTGGCTGCCGGTTGATTCTTCAGACTTTTTCTTCTTTGCCATTACTTTGCCTCTGGTTTAGACGGATCCTTTTGTTTTATCCTCGTTTTTGTCCAGCACAGCCGGACCTACGTTAAATGCGTTCATCGCTGCATCGACACCTTTTTCGATCCACGTCATCAACGCCAAGGCACTCTTTTCCATCGCCGGCTCCAGCAGTTTTCGCTGCTCTGCCGTGAACGGCTGGAGCACGTAGTCCTTGCCGGGCACAAACTGCGGCGGCGGATCGATGCCGATTCGCAGCCGCGGATATTGGTCGGTGCCCAATGCTCGCTCGATGTCCTTCAGGCCGTTGTGGCCGCCGCTGCTTCCGCCGCTTCGGATTCGCAAGCGCCCGCAGGGCAGCGCCAGATCATCGAGCACGATCATCAGGTCCTGCGGCGGCACGCGATAGAACGCGCTGGCCGCCTGCACCGATTTGCCGCTGAGGTTCATGTAGGTCATGGGCTTCAGCAGCAGTAATTTTTCGGACAGGCCAAGCACCTGTCCATCCATCGCCAGCCCGTCGAAATTGGCACGGGCGACTTTTTCGAACTCGCCGGCCTTGCTGATCCAACCCAGCCGCCTCGCCAGCACGTCCACGGCTTCGAAGCCGATGTTGTGGCGCGTGCCGACATATTGCTTGCCCGGGTTTCCCAGGCCGACGATCAGTTTCATACGTTGTAGTGCAGACTTTCAGTCTGCACGTGCAGGCTGGAAAGCCTGCACTACAAAAGTCATTTCTTTTCGGCAGCCGCCTTCTTCTCGCCACCAGCGGCCGGGGCGGCTGCGCCTTCGGCAGCTTCCTCGCCTTCGGCGGCCTTGCGACCAATGACTTCGGGCTCGGCAGCGCCTTCGCCTTCGACGGCCGGTGCCGCGGCCTCTTCAAGAACTTCCTTCACAGTGGCCACGATCAACTCGCCGTCCTGCATCGCCTTCACGCCGGGCGGCAGTTTGATGTCCTTGATGTGCAGGACGTCATTGAGCGCCATGTCGGCCACGTTGTGGCGAATGGCGTCGGGAATTTCCAGCACCAGACATTCGATTTCGAGATTGGCGATGACCTGCGTAAGCACGCCGCCTTCTTCTGCGCCCTTGGGCTCGCCTTTGAGCTCCAGGGGAACGGTCACGGTCACGCGCTCGTCGAAGCTGACGCGGGCGAAATCGACGTGAATCACTTCGCTGCCCAGGTGATCGTATTGCACGTCCTTGACCAGCACGCGCTCCTGCTTGCCATCGACCTGGAGCTCGAACACGTGCGCGCCTTTGTTCAGGTGAGTGGAGACTTCGCGGCGCGGAAGGGTCACCGGCAGGACATCCTCGCCGTGGCCGTAAATCACGCCGGGAACCAGGCCGGTGTCGCGCAGGCGCTTGGCCGCGCGGGAACCGCGTTCCGCTCGTTGCTTTACCGATAGTTGAATTGCCTGCACTGCCATATCTAGCACCTCGTTTGGACTTACCTTTTGTCTTTTTCGTTAAACAACTCGCTCACCGATTCATTGTGATGGATTCGGTGGATCGCCTCGCCCAGCAGCTCGGAAACGCTGAGCACCACCAGCCGATCCTTGATGGCATCGGCGCGATTGCCGACGGGGATGGTGTCGGTGACGGCGAGCTTGGTGAACTTGCAGTCTTTTAATCGCTCCATGGCCGGCGGGGCGAAGACGGCATGGGTGGCGGCGATGTAAATGTCGAGTGCGCCGTGCTCACGGACGATTTTCACCGCCTCGCAGATGGTGCCGGCGGTGGTGATCATGTCGTCGATCATGAGGACGTTCTTGCCTTCGACGTCGCCGATGATGTGCATGGCTTGGGCTTCACTGACGCTCTTACGGCGCTTGTCGATGATGCAGATTTCGCCGCCGAGCACCTGGGCGTACATCTGGGCACGTTTTACATTGCCAACATCCGCCGAGACGAAAACGGTGTTGCTCAGATCGAGCTTCAGGCTTCGAATCCAGCGGGTGAAGACCGGGACGGCGTGCAGGTGATCGACGGGAACGTCAAAGAATCCCTGCACCTGGGCAGCGTGGAGATCGATGGCCACGACGCGATCGGCGCCGGCACGCTCCAGAAGGTTGGCGAAAAGTTTCGCGGTAATGGGCACACGGCCGGTGTCTTTGCGGTCCTGGCGGGCGTAGCCGAAATAGGGAATCACCGCGGTGACTGCTTTTGCGCTTGCGCGCTTCAGCACGTCGATCCAGATGAACAGCTCGCAGTAATGCGCATTCACCGGATGCGAGGTCGGTTGAACGATGTAGCAATCGCGGCCTCGGACATCTTCATCGACGCGGACAATCAATTCACCGTCGGGAAAGAGCTCGGTGCGGCCTCGCCCGAGCGGAATCTGCAGGTAATCACAGATTTTCTGCGCCAGTTGCGGGTTGGCGCGGCCGGTGAACAGTTTGAGTTTTTCCGCGTCTGCCTTCATGGCTCCACCTGCAAAAGAGCGGTTTCGGGCGTCACATTCCCCGCCACGGTTGTTCCTTCACGCACCATGCTGTTGCGCGGCACCATGGCGAAGGGGCCGATGGTGCACTCTGCGCCGATGCTGGCATCGCGGCCGATGAAACTGAAGGGGAAGATCGTGCAGTCAACGCCGATGGTCGCGCCGTCCTCGATGTAGGTGTTGATGGGGGAGACGATCGACACGCCGGCGTCGCGATGATCGCGCTGAATGCGGTCCTGCATGACCATGTCGGCGTTGGCCAGGTCCTGGCGCGAGTTGGGAGCGAGGGCATCCTCGGCTGTCACTGCCTGCACCGCCAGCACGCGCTTACCGGCTTTGCGAAGGTGCTCGTAAATGTCGGTCAGGTAGTACTCGCCTTTTTTGTTGTCATTTTTTAACTGATTGAGCGCCCAGATCAGTTCTTCGGAGCGGACGCAGTAATAGCTGGGGAAGACTTCCTTGATCTCGCGCTGCTCCGGGGTGGCGTCGATGTGCTCGGTGATCTTCACGAACTCGCCGCTTTCATCGCGGATGATCCGGCCATAGCCGGTGGGATCGTCGAGCAGTGCGGTGGCCATGCTGGCGACGACTTTTTCCTCGCGGTGCGCTTTGAGGAGCGTCTTGAGCACCTGGCCGCGGATCAGGGGAACATCACCGGCGAGGATGAAGACTTCGCCGTGGACTTTTTTCAGCTCTTCCTGTGCACATTTCACCGCGTGACCCGTGCCCAGCTGCTCGGTTTGCTCAACCCACTGGATGCGCGTGTCATCGGCGAAGGCGGCCATCACTTCTTCCTTGCCATAGCCGACGATGACGATCACCTTGGAGCAGCCGGCCTCGTAGCAGGCGCGGAGGATGTACTCGAGCATCGGCCGGCCGCAGATTTCGTGCAGCGGCTTGGGCCGGCGCGATTTCATGCGCGTCGATCGACCGGCGGCGAGGATGACGGCAGTCAATGACATAAATAAAGCTGGCCCGCAAGGATTCGAACCTTGACTAGATGGACCAAAACCATCTGTGCTACCGTTACACCACGGGCCAAAAACAGGACCGGAGAGTGTCCGTCAGCATTGTAGGGCCCGCAGTGTGGGGCCGATCTTTCGATGGGATAAAGCTGCTCGCGGTATCCCCGGGGCCCGCGCTGGTTCAAACCGCGATCCAGCGAGGTTCGTCTACCTTCCCGGCACCATGCCGAGCCTCTCGACGAATGCCCCATTTAAGAGGAACGAGCCATCGTAAGGCAGTGAGCGCTGATGTCAAGCAATGGTATAACCGCGGCTTATGCTGCTGTGGCTGGGCTGGATTTACGCCGTCTATTTCCTGCTGACGGGGGTTTGGCCGGTGGTGCACATCGGCAGCTTCATGGCCGTCACGGGGCCGAAAAATGATCTGTGGCTGGTCCGGACGGTGGGGCTGATGATCACTGCCGTCGGCCTTTGCATTGGGGTAGCGGCGTGGCAGCGACAGATCACGCTTCCGATCCTCGTCCTGGCGATCGCAAGCTCTGGTTTCCTGATGTTCATCGACGTGATCTATGTCGCCAAACGCGTGATCGCGAAGATCTACCTGCTGGATGCGGTGGTCGAGGCGGGGCTGATCGGGGCGTGGCTTATTGCATGGTTCACAAAGGCTTAGGGGAGCTTGTTTTTCGTTCGCATCTGGCTATACTGCTCCGTTCTTGATTTTTCGCCCAGACCGGGTAAAAACCCCTGCCTCGAAAAGACTTGAGAACGATTGGAGCGAATAGAAATGTCGGTGAAGCTGCGACTTAAGCGAATGGGACGATCGAACGCGTCGTTTTTCCGTCTGAACGCGATCGATTCCCGGTCCCCGCGCGACGGGCGGGCTATTGAAGAGCTTGGCTACTACGATCCGCGAAATAAAGATGCGACCAAGCAGTTTGTGGTGAATCTGGATCGCTGTCGCTGGTGGCTGGATCATGGGGCGGTTCCGTCGGGGACGGTATCGTCGATGCTGAAGAAGAACGGTTTGGAGCACAAGGGGTTGAAGTTGCCGCACGCGAAAAAGCCCAAGCCGGCGCCGGTAGAAGCGAAGAAGAAGGAAGAGGCGAAGGCAGAGGCACCCAAGTAAGGAAGAGATTTTCACGGACAGTCGATTTTTGTCGGCTGTCCGTTTGTTTTTGGACGATTCGCGCCCCGCACGCGGGGCGGCTAAACAGATGGCGTTGATGGGATGTCAAATCGTGAAGCATGCCGCTGCGAATTGATATCCTGACTCTTTTCCCCGAGATGTTCCCGCCGATTTTGGGAACGAGCATCCCCAAGCGGGCGGCGGAAAAGGGACTGGTCGAGTACCACTTGACCAACATTCGAGATTTCGCCACCGATGCCCATAAATCGGTGGACGACAAGCCGTTTGGCGGCGGGCCGGGAATGGTCATGATGGCCCCGGTCATGTTCGACGCGGTCGAGGCCGTTGAGAAGCGAGATTCACGGCCGGCGACGCGAATTTTGCTGACGCCGCAGGGCCGGCAATTTAATCAGGATTTGGCAAGTGAATTTGCCAGGAAAGACCGGCTGCTGCTGATCGCCGGCCACTATGAAGGATTTGATGAGCGGATCAGCACCGGACTTGTGCCGATAGAGGTAAGCATCGGCGATTACGTGCTGAGCGGCGGCGAATTGGCCGCGATGGTGCTGATCGACGCGGTCGTGCGGCTCCTGCCCGGCGCTTTGGGCGCAGAAGACGGAGCGGCCGATGAAAGCTTTGCGGATGGATTGATCGAGCATCCGCAATACACCCGGCCCCGCGAGTTCCGCGGCATGAGCGTGCCGGATGTGCTGCTGAGCGGCAACCACAAGGCAATTGCCCAGTGGCGCCTCGAGCAGCGGAAATTGAGAACCAAAGAGCGCCGGCCGGATTTGTGGCAGGCGCATGCGGATGAGAAGAAGAAATAACTAAAGAAGACCTGGAGACAGTCATGGCCAACCGAATAGTCGAATCAATCGAAAAAGCTTATCTGAAGAAAGAGATTCCGCAGTTTCAGGTTGGCGACACCGTCGATGTAGCCACGCGAATCATCGAAGGCGACAAGGAGCGCATCCAGGTGTTCTCCGGAACGGTGATCGCCCGCAAGGGGCGGGGTGTCAATGAAATCTTCACCGTTCGCCGCATCGTGAACAACGAAGGCGTCGAGAGAATTTATCCGGTGAACTCCCCGTTCATCGCCAGCGTGACCGTTCGGCGCAGCGGCGAGTCGCGCCGGGCCAAGCTTTACTACCTGCGTCAGCGCGTGGGCAAGGCGGTGCGCCTCACCGAGAAGCGCAAGGACAAGCGCGACGAGGCGCAGCCGGGGACAGGCGGCGGCGAGAGCGTCAAAGAATCGTCCTCCAAGGAAAGCCCGGCATTGGCGGGCGCTTCCAGCTGAAGATGCAGGGGTTTTGTGGTGCAGGCCTCAGCCTGCGCCCACAACGGCAGGCTAAAGCCTGCACCACAATGCAATCATTCATTCGAACGACGATCGTGCTGTTGTGCGTCGTGACGACGGCGCAGCTGATCGGCTGCACGCGCTCGAGTGAATCTTCCAACCTGTCCAGTAAAGACACCGATCCCCTGCGTGGCGACAGCCTCGGCTACTATGAAGTCCCGCATGAAGGCGTGCTCTACGTCGTGGGAAGTGTGCAGGCGCGCGACAATGTGCGAGCCGACAAGGTGCCGCCGACCACGTCGAGCGGGTTCAGCTCACAGGGGCAGTCGGTGCTGTTTGAAACTGGCGACGCGGGACTCAGCGATCGTCTGATGGCCGAATACAGTCGCCGCCACGGACTTTCAGGCCGTTAATTGGTTCTGCGCCCTACCGGTTGCGCATTTCATTGGATAAAACATTCCCGCGTGCCGAAGTTTTTGCAGCCTATCTTAGACTGGTGGGGGAAAATGACTTCCCGCGCCACCGCGCCATCGGAGGATGCGCTGGCCGGTCGTGGCGAGAATGCGGCCGCGCGATACCTGCGGCAGATTGGCTACAAGATCATCCTGCGCAACTACCGCTCGCCGGTCGGCGAGATCGACATCATCGCCCGCGATGGGGATACGCTCGTGTTTGTTGAGGTCAAGACCCGCGCCTACGACGATCCCACGCCGGAAGAGCAGGTCAATTCGGTAAAGCAGCACCAGATCACGAAAGCCGCGAAGACTTATCTAAATCGCTACGGCTCATCGCAACCGCCGGCGCGTTTTGATGTGGTGGCGGTGGTGTGGCCGGCCGATCGCGAGCCGGTGATTCGGCATGTGCAGAATGCATTTGAAGCAACCTTCTAAGATCGCAAATGATCGATTCACATTGCCATCTCACGTATGAGCCGCTGGCGAAGCAGTTGGACGATGTTTTGAAACGCGCTGCGGCGGCGGGTGTTGAGAAAATGATCACCATCGGCACGGACATCGCCGATGCGCAGCGGGCGATTGAATTGTGCAGGGCGCATGAGAATATCCGTTGCGCCATCGGCATTCATCCGCATCATTCCGCTCAAGCGCAGGATGACGATGTGAAGTGGCTGCGCTCGCTCCAGCAGGCGCCGCCGGTGGTGGCGCTGGGGGAAATGGGCCTCGATTATCACTACGATTTTGCCCCGCGCGATCGTCAAGCGCAGATTTTCACCGCCCAGCTTGAGCTGGCGCGCGAGTTAAGCCGCCCCGTGGTCATCCACAATCGCGAAGCGACCGATGACACGCTGGCAATCATGAAAAACTTCACCACCGTGCCAGCCGTCTTCCACTGCTTCACCGGCAGCGCCGCCGAGGCGCGAAGAATTCTTGATCAGGGATATCTGCTCGGTTTTACCGGTATCGTCACCTACAAAAAATCGGATGAGCTGCGCGAGGTGGTGAAGTTTACGCCCGGCGATCGAATTCTGGTTGAGACCGACGCGCCGTACCTCTCGCCGGAGCCGGTGCGGAAGCAGAAGGTGAATGAGCCGTCGTTTGTGATGCACACGGCGCGGGTTGTTGCGGAGTTGCGGGGAATTTCGCTGGAAGAGTTGAATCGAACGACCACTGCGAATGTGGCGCGCCACTTCGGATGGGAATAATTCAACCCTGAAGTGAGATGCTGGCTTCCATTTTTTCACTTGGCTCGGGCACATCGAGATTACGTGCAAAGGCCGCCGCTTTTTGCTTGCCCAGCTGATCCAAAAGCATCGCCCACGTCTCGCGCTGGTACTTGAGGATGTTGATTGCCGCCTCCAGCGATGAAACATCGTGGCGGACGTTGGCCTCGATCAGTTTCCGATAAGCATAGTTGTAAAGAGCGGCCAGTTTTCCGCACAAATCAGGCAGGATGTCGTGCTTGAGCGAGCACGACAGCTCCAGCAGAATCTTCTGAACCCGCGAGATCAGATCGTAACTCTCCTCGAAATCTTTTGCCTGCAACGCCACCCGCGCCTGCTCGCTGAAGCGCAGCGCCCCATCAAACAGCATCATCTGAAGCTGCTCCGGCGTGGCGGTCATCACCTTCGTGCGCAGATATTGATTGGCGGCCTGTGCGGTCATCTGCACCCATATCGGCATCGCCGCCGTTTTGGCTTCTATCGCGCGTGATTACCTGCTTGATGAGCTCGTGCTGAGCGGTTTTACCGGACTAAACGAGTTGAGCGCGGTCTGCTGGCCCTGGAGCTGTGAGAGGACAGCTTCGAGACTGGCGAATTGTCTCTCCAGCCTCGACCGCTTGGCTTCCAGCTGCTTGTCGAGTTGCTCGATGCGGTCCTGGAACTGCTCGGTGCGCTGATCCAGTGTGCTGTTTTGCCGCGTGATGATGCCGCTGACCGGATCGATCAGCTTGTTGATGCGCTTTTCCATCACTGCGCCCACGCCTTTGTCGGCGGTGATAAACAGGTTTTTCACCGCATCCGGATCCTTCGCGTAGGCGGCCTTGAATTTATCCTCATCCACCTCGAGCTTCGCGCCGGAAATTGTTTTCACCCCCACGTCGGCCAAAATTTTGTATTGACCGACTCCGGCCACGATCACCTGCACCGCCGCGTAGAGCTCGGTTTCGACCTGCTGCACCGTCGATTCCCCGAGCAGCGTGCCTTTTTTATTCGCGCCGGCGTCGAAGCTGGTCAGGTCGTGCAGCTTGTCCACCATGCCGTTGAAATTATCCACGAATTTTTTCAGCTCGCTGATGATCGCGTCGGGATTGTCGCTGACGCTGAGGCTCACGGGTGCAGAGCTGGCGCTGTGCAAATCGATGGTCACGCCTTTGATGACGTTGGTGAGCTGATTGGTGCTGGAGGTGATGATCAGCGGCTGGCTGCCGCCGGATGCGCCGTAAAACACCACCGCATCCTGGGCCTCGACCAGGTTTCGCGTCTGCACGCTGCTGGTTCCGGCGTCGAACACCACCCTGCCTTCGCGGCCGGTATTTCGCGCGGCCAGCGAGAGACGGAATGGCGAAGCGCCCGAGCCATCGTTGATGATGCTGGCCGAGACGCCGAATCCAAGGTCGTTGATTTTCTGCTGGGCGCTGGCAAGCGTATCGATGTTGGTGAGAGTGATGGTTTTTTCCCACGAGCCATTGATGGTGGTGCCGGTCGCGGTGCCGAGGATGTTCAAATCGGCCGCGGTGCGTCCACCGGCTTCTTCGACCTTCATGGCGCTGGGGCCGCCGGCCGAATCGGTCAGCAGCAGGCCGTCGCCGTTGGCATTGATCGACGCGGTGACGGAAATATTCTTGGAATTGATCTCATCGATGACGTCCTGCACGGTCACTTCGTTCCCCTGCGTGAGATCAATTTCGCTCGAAGTTCCCGCGGAATTGGTGATCTTGAATTTTCCGGGCGACACTCCCGCGCCGCCGTTGAAGGTGGACAGGAGCGTGTTCACGCCGACCCACTGGCGCTGAAGATTCGCGCCTTGTGCGGCAGCGGTTGCAGTGCCAAACGTGCCGGCGATGCCCAGCTCGGCCGCGGTGGTGGAAGAATTGTCGGCGATGATCAGGTTGCCCGTGCCGCTGGTGGTGTCGGTGATCTGGATGCCGTTGCCGGATTCTTTGAGAGAGGCGGCGATGCCGATGCCGCTGCCGTTGATCAGATCGAGCACGTCGGCCACAGTTTTTGCGCCGGAAAAATCCACGGTCGCGCTTGCGCCGGTGCGGTCGGTGAAGTCAACCGTTCCCAGCGAGAGGCCGCTGCCGCCGCGCAGGCTGGAGAGCAGCACGCTGTTGATCGACGCAATCACGTCGCGCCCGGTGATGGTGGTTCCCACCGCGGCTTGATCGATGCCCAGATCATGCGCTGCCAGGGAGCTGTTGAGCGCACTGACCGCCAGCGTGCCGCCGCCGCCGGTGGTGTCGGTCAATCGGATTCCATTCGATCCGGCCACGGTCGAGGCGACGACAGCGCCGCCGGAGGCGGTGTTGATGGCATCGATCACCGCGCCGACAGTGGTCAGACCTTTCACGGTAACGTTGTAATTCGCGCCGTTGGCGTCGGTGATTTGAAAATCAGGCGCGCCTTTGGCATTGCGAACGCCTCGGCCATCGTTCAGATCCGCCAGCGAGGTTGCGCGGCCCAGGTAATTGATGTCATTGCCGGTGAGCGTTGCGCTGGCGACCGACGAAGCGATCCCCAAATCCATCGCCGATGTGCCGCTGCCCAAGTCGGTGACAATGAGATTTGACGCGGCCTGCCCGGTCAAATCGGTGATCACAAGATGATCGCCGACGATGCTCGCCTTGACGGAGATATCCAGCGACGTGTTGATCTTGCGAACCACGTCATCGAGCGAATACGCCGCGGAGATATCGATCACGCCCGTCCGTCCCGAGCGGTCGGTGATGCGAAACGCGCCACGGGCGACGCCTTTGCCGCCGTTGAGATTGGACAGCAGCGTCTGCGAGGAAATCTCGCCACCACCCATTTCGATGGTCAAAGTTCCAGCGCCGACTTTTTGCGACGCGGTGTCGGCAAAGCCGGCGCTGACCGATTGCTGGGCGCTGACCAGGCGCGCGACCTGGAATTGAAATGTTCCCTTGGAAGCACCCGAAGCGGCCGTCGCGGTCAGGATACTCTGATCCGAGGACGTGGCCGACGCCTGCTGGAACGTCGCCGATTTCTTAAATGTCGTCGCCGAGAGACGGATGCTGGTCAGCCGCGCCGCCAGGTCGGTGTATGCGAGCTTCTGCGAATTGGTGGTGCTGATCCGCGCCTGAAGCAGTGTCTTGGGGCGCGCCTCCAGCGACATCAGCTGATCGATGATGTCCTTGGTGGGCAGGCCCGATGCCAGGCCGACTCCGGATGTAATTCCAGCCATGAGCGCAACCTCTCCGCAAGCGCGGAAACTGCTCTCATGGTTATCGGAACACCGCCGCTTTTTACTTTGGATTTATATGCAGATTGTCAGAGCCCATCAGTTTGGCCACGTCGCTGGCATATTTCCACTCGTCCGGATTCTCGGCAGCGATGGTCAGCTTGCATTTTTCGGCCGCCATCGCCGCTGCCTGGGGCACGTCCATCACCTTCAGCACATTGAGCAACTGCGGGCCGGTGGTGTGACTGACGGGTAGATTGTGGAGCCACAATTCAGGAATGCCTGGCTCAAAAAGCGATGCATAGAGAGCAACAACCCCCATGTCGCCGCTTCCGCTGAGCCGAAGCTCGCGCGAGGGATCGAGCACTTTCATGGCGGCGATCGCACGCCGAACATCCCAGACGCGCATGCCATCGAGGGTTTGGCCGATCAGCCAGTAGCGCCGCAGAACCTGGGTGCGCTTCTTTTCGTCCACCTGCCACGAATCCGGGCCGACGCCGCGGACAACAAGATACGCGCCGCTCACCGGCCCATCGCCGCGCTCTTGCTTGGCCGCGCCGGGGAACAGCTCGGGAAAAAGCGCGCCCATATTCCCGGCAAAACCCCTCCACTCATCTTCACCCAGCACATAGAGGTTGATTCGCTGTGCCTTGGGAACATTGGTGGGCTCGATGAGATAAATTCGCAGTTGCACATGCGGCTCGGAAGTAAACTCGAACACGCGCACCTGCCAAATACTCTTCTCACTCTTGGCCACCTCTTTGGCGGCCACATCAACCGTTTGTTTTGGCCAGCCCGCAAAAACCTTCTCCTTGAGCCCCGCTATCATCTGATCGCGCTGCCTCGACCATTCTTCCTTTGTCGCCGGGACGTCCAACTTCGGTGTCGGGATGAAACTTTCCGCGATTTTCAGGTTGATCGAGTCCTTCGGCTCCTCTCCCGGCTTGAAAACGCGCAGCTGCTCCGGCTCGAAAAATTTGCTCTCGCTGAGCATCTGGATCGGTCCCAGATCATTCTTCAAGAATCGATTGAACCACCGGAACGCCGGCAGTTGCAGCTCCTGCGTATCCTTGTGCGGCCCCTCGGTAATCAGCAGCCCCAGATTCTTCTCGGCCTTGTTCAGTTTATAAATTCGCGCCACCTGAGCGTGCAGCCGCTCCACGCCATCGAGAGGAAAAATCGTATCCTTGTCGCTGTTGGAAATCAGCAGCGGCCGCGGCTCAATCAACGCTGCCACCTGCGCAAAATCCCAGCGATAACTGTTGGTCATGAACATGCAATCGCAGTGGCCTTCGATGGTGCCATCGACAATGTGATTGTGCATGTCCGTGATTCCCGCAACAGGCACGGCGCAGGCGATGCGATCATCCAGCGCCGCCGTCCACCAGGAATAAGCTCCGCCGCCGCTGCGGCCGGTGATGCCGATTTTCGCCGGATCGACTTCGGGACGAGTTTGCAGATAGTCGATGGCGCGAATCGAGTTCCAAGCCTCGACACCCGCCGGTGTATACCCGCGCGACATCCACCACCACATCTTCTCGCGATAAAGGCCGTGATGAATTCCCTCGATCTCGCCAAGCTGAAGCGTGTCGAGCACGATGCACACGTAGCCGTTTTTCGCAAACCAGACTCCGTGATGCTGATAGGCGGTTTTGTTGCCGTAGGAGATGTTGTTCTTCTTCACCAGCGAGTGGCCGCACACATAAACGATCGCAGGAAGGCGCGATTCAATCTTTTTCGGCAGATATAGATTGGCCGTCACGTACAAATGCGGCATCGACTGAAAGTGCAGGTTCTCAACGACGATATCGCCCTGATCGATCCGCGATGTGATCGTCGCGTGCAGATCGGTCTTCTCGGGCATCGGCCACAGTCCAAGCATCTCCGCCAGCTGCTGGCGGTATTGCTCCTTGTGACCCTTCCAATCCTCGGCGGTTTTAATTTCGCTGAGAGACGACGCGGCGATTTGTTCGCTCTGAGCTTTGAAATACTCATCCGGCGTCGCGGCCGTAGCAATCGCGCAACTCAGGAACAGCACCGCCGGCAAAATCAGTTTCATAACATCCCTCGAAGTGTTTGCTGGATGATACATCCACCGCTCAATTCGTTATAGTGCGGCGATGGAAACAGCGCGCGCCGCCAATCAACTTCGAGACATCAAAATCACCCGCAATTTCACGCAGACGCCGGCTGGATCCATCCTGTGGCAGCAGGGCAATACGGTTGTGCTTTGCACCGCGTCCATCTCGCTCGACGTGCCGCCATGGTTCCCCGACAACAAGCAGGGGGGTTGGATCACGGCCGAATATGTAATGCTGCCGGCCTCCACGCCGCAGCGCAAGCCCTGGCCGAAGATGGGGCACACCGATTCGCGCGGCACGGAAATTCAGCGCATCATCGGCCGCTCTCTGCGCGCCGCCATCGACCTTTCCAAGATCGGCCCGCACACCATCGCACTGGATTGCCAGGTCCTGCAAGCCGACGGCGGCACGCGCACCGCGGCGATCTGCGGCGCCTGGGTCGCGCTGGCGGAGGCCATTGGAAAACTTCCGCCCCAGGTTCCCAAACCGCGCGGCCCAACACCCGCCGTCCTCCCCGCGCGATTTGATCCGGCCTTCTACGATCCAGCCCATGCTCTTGTCGATCAGATCGCCGCCGTAAGTGTTGGAATCGTCGATGGAAAGCAGTATCTCGACCTGGACTACAGCCTCGATTCCAAGGCAGAGGTTGACATGAACGTCGCCTACACAGCCGCCGGGAAGTTCGTGGAAATTCAGGGCTCGGCCGAGAATGGCCAGGGATTCGAGCGCGATGCGATGAACAAATTGCTCGATCTGGCAGTGGGGGGGTGCAATCAGATCATGAAACTTCAACGCGAGGCGCTCGAGAGATGATCATCGCCGCCGGCGGCGCGAGAGCAGCAAGCCCGCACATGCCAGTCCCAGCATTGCCGCCGGTTCCGGCGTGCCAGTGGTGTGAATCGGATCCCGCGTAGAGCCAACCACCGCAAAATAGTCGATGTTCCCAAGCCGCGCGCTGATCAAGCGATCAATTGAAGAAATCGAGATCGTGTCAGCCGGTTTCCAATTGCCGTCATACCCCCACAGATTCAAGCCACTGCTCAGCCGCAGATCATTCGCCAGATCCACATCGTATCGCACCGTCAAATCCACGCTTCCCAGCACAACATCGATGGCGTCCATCTGCCACAAGCCAACCGCATCGAAGTGCGCCGGCAGGGCCGGATAGTCGCTTCGATCGGCCGAGAGCAGCGAAAGCTTGATGCTGCCGACGATCGACGGATCGACGCTGATCCGCACACTGTTGATCAGATCAAGCTGCGGATCGGCCTCATCCTCGCCCCATGTCGCCTGGCCATCGTTGAAGGCAACTGACGGCAGCACCAGCTTGCCCTTGTTCTGAGCAAACCAGCCATTGTGCCCGCCTCGCGCGTTGTCGAGGCTGTTTCTGATCACGCCGATTAGCGAAAGATCGAGCGTGCGCTCCTGGCCATCTCCATCGGCGATCACCTGGCCATTCTGAGTGAACTCCGATGCCCTGTTGGCCTCGCCATATCCCTTGATGCTGCCGCGAGCGAATCTGATGGTCGCTGCGTCGCCAAATGCAGAGGAAACTTGCATCGCCGTTGGGCCCGGCTCCTCTGGCAGTGGCGGGGTGGGGTGCAAATGCGGCTGCTTGACCACCGGATGAGTTACTGTGACCTGGTGCGAGGTGTGATTCGAGAATCCGCTGATGGTTAGTATGTTCACTTGTCCAGCCGAGTCAGCCTGCACTAATACCCCATTGTGACCCAACGCCTGTGCCACCAGGTCAACGCCGGCAAGCACTACGTTCGGCGGCGCGGGTGGAGCTGGATGAATTCGCTCATCGATTGTCGACGCTTCCAGGAACAATTTCGGTGCGCTGGCAATGATCTCCATCGGCGGCGGAAGCTCACCCGAAGGCGCCAACTGTATTTGAAATTGCTGGGGCACCGTTTGTTCCTGGGCAGGACGCTTCGGCGTCTTTTGCGGGACCGTCACGTAAGGTGCGGCTTCTCCTTTCGCCCCAATACCGGGACGCGCCATGAACGGACTGATGCGCTGCTCATTGGGCCTGGCGATTGGCGCAGCGACGGGTCCAACTGCATATCCAGCTCGCTGGACATGCGAAATGCCCCCGCCGGAGATCGGTCCAGGACTCGCCCAGATGATTCCCGGGATGTGAGTGGTCGTCGCCGAGCCAATCCATTGCGCGCTGAGAATGCTACCCCCCCATTCAGCACCCCCGGCGGGCATGAAGCGCCCAGCGGAGAAGACCGATTGTGGTATATCCGATTCGATAGTGACGGCTTTTTTTACAATCAGTTCTTGAGCTGGCGGCGAGGTTGCTGGCGGCGATACCTCAGAGCGAAGGTCCGGCAGCTTGGGACGCAGTAGGTCTCGGATACGATCGCCGGCCGGACTTTGAATCTTCAAATCCGTTGGACGCACACGCGAAACCACTTCGCCGGCAGCCACCGCCGTTGCCGCGATCAGCACCGATGCAACGATCGCTTTAATCTTGGCCACCGCCATCGTATTCCCTGCCGCGCGCGCCAATGCCATCGCCCGCGCTGACACCAATCCGCTTCCTATCGGGTGCCCAGCCACCATCTGCGATGCGACGTGAGAGGTGGACCAGACAAGGTTTTCCGCGACAGCCTCGCGGACCATGTAGGAAAGAAACAGCCCCAGCCCGGCAGCGCTCAGCATGACACCCCGCTGTGATAGCCTCGCCGCCAGCATCTCCCGTCCGCGATGAAGACGGACGCCGAGGGTTGCTTCCTTGCATCCCAGCTCCTGCGACATCTGCTGGCGCGACAAACCTCCAAAATAATGCAAGATCAGTGGCAGACGATATTTAGGCGCGAGCTGATTGAGCTCCTCGGAAAGAATATGCCGCAGTTCCTGCCCGGCTACGCCACTTGCCAAAGCTAAACCATTGCCACCGTTGGAGTTGGAAACGCCATGCTGCTGTTCGCGGGCGGCTCGGCGCTTGCGCGCCTTGCGAAGGTCCAGCGACAGCCGTTTTGCAACCTGCTGCAACCAGGGGCCGATGCTGCGAATCTCTTTGTTGGTCTTGCCCTGCACCGCCAAAGTGAGAAACACCGCCTGCGTTGCATCTTCCGCATCATGCCGATTTTTAAGGACTTGGAAGCAGATGTGGAAGACCATGGCCGCGTAACGGCGCACGATTTCCTCGAAAGGTTCCTGGCGGCCTGTGGTGCGGAACTCCGCCAGCAGTTCCTGTGCGCTTTTGGCCGGACAGATCAAGAGATGAGCCTCCCGCCGTTACTGTCTCCAGACCGAGCCAAAGTCAGAGACGACAAGGTAGCTCAGCCGTTACATAAATCCAAAGGAATATCTGCTGGTGGGGGTTCAAATAGGTCAGTCAAACCTTTTGCGTGAGCAACCTCAGGAGTGTGCGGGAGTTTTTGATGGCGTAGAGATTCCGGTCGTTGTTGAAGTAGATCCACACCTCGGCCGCGCCGCTGGCGGATATCTTTTTCGCCCATGGGAGCAGCTCTTCTCTTGAGTAGTCGTGGCGGTACCATTTCTTGAGGCCGTGAAAGCGGATGTAGATATCGTCGGCGGTTTTGACGAGCTTGTCGGGGAGGCGCGGGCCGCTCATCGAGCAGAAGATGACTCCTTCGCGGTGGAGGGCGCGATACACCTGTGCGTTCCACCAACTTTTGTGACGGAATTCCAGAACGTTCTTAAATCGCGCGTCGAGCTGGGCAAGAATGTTCTTAAGCCTCGCTTTGCTGTAGCGAAAGCTCGGCGGCATTTGAAACAGAAGGCATCCGAGCTTGTGTTCAAGAGGCGAAACTGTCTCGTAGAACTGCCGCACGAGGCGCTTGGTGCCTTTGAAGCGTTTCTCGTGTGTGATCAACCCGTTCACCTTGATCGAATAGACAAAGCCGCGCTTGGGCGCCTGGCGAATCCAGCTGCGGACGGTGGATTTGGTCGGCCAGCGATAGAAGGGGGCATTGAGCTCGACGGTTTTGAATTTCTTCGTGTAGTGCGCAAACCATTTGTGGGTTGGCAGGTTCTGATAGAACGTGTCGCGCCAATGCCAGTAAAACCAGCCGCTACAGCCGATATGAATCTTCAATTCATCGCCGCGTTTGGCCATCAATTGACAATGTAGCCTGCAACCGCAGACGCCCCAGCGGGCGATTTTTAGAATAAAATGCCGGCATGGATGAGCTGAGCGTGCGAACGCCAAGATTGTTCATTCGCCCGATGCGCGAGGAGGACCGGGCCAGGTTCATCAGCTTTTACGAGCGGAGCTGGACGGAGATGGCGCCCTGGTTTCCATTGCGCCCGCCGGGGGAAACCTTTAACGACACCTTTGACCGGATGCTGGAGAAAGCAAAGCGAGGCGCGGTGGATGGCAGCGAGTTTCGCTTTGTCGGATTCACCCGCGATGAGCAGCTGGTGGCGTTTTTCGGGCTCATGCACATCGTGCGCGGCGCTTTCGAGTGCGGCGTGGCCAGCTGGTGCGTCCACTCGGATTACACCCGGAAGGGGATTTGCACCGAGGGCGTGAGCGGCGTGCTGGACATGGCGTTTGCCCTGCCGCCGGTGGGTTTGGGGCTGCACCGGGTGCAGGCGACGGTGATTCCAACCAACACACCCAGCGTTCGCGTCGCCGAGAAGGCGGGGTTTCGGGCGGAAGGGTTGGGTCGGAATTATCTCCGGATCGCCGGCGAGTGGCGCGATCACATCTTTTTCGCGAAGCTCAGCGGCGAGCATCAGATCAGGTTCCTGTAGCAACTAGAAGATTGCCTTGTCTCGAAATGGAATTCAGTTCGTCGGCGGATTTGATCTGCCGCAATCGCCAGCCAATCCAGTGAATGCGATACTTCGGTTGGAAATCCAACAACTTGGCGAAAATATCCCCTGGCCGATAGCCGGCGGCGGCGCAAGAGGCCGGATTGTGCTCGATGATCAGTTTGGGAGGCGAGGCGGCGCTCAGCAGCTTTTGCATCCCTTCAATGGCGGAAAGCTCAGCACCTTCCACATCGATTTTGATCAGATCGGGCACGCCGTCCAGGACTTCATCGAGGCGGGCGGTTGAAACTGTAAATGTCTGGCCTTCGCCGGCCAGCGCCTTGTAGAAGCTGGCCATGCCGTGATTGCTTCCGGCCGCTTGCGGATGAATCAATTCCAGCTCAAAAACCTTTGATGAGGCGGCAATCGGATAAACCCGCACTCGATCGCCAAGTTGGTTTTCGTGCAAATGCTCCTCGAGGCGCTTGCGGTTGATCGGATCGGGCTCGAAGGCATCGACGCGGCCGGCGGGCGCAGTCCATTTGGCGCCGAGAAGCGTGAAGTACCCAAGATTCGCGCCCACATCGACGAACCAGCCGCCGGGCTTAAGGATTCGGCGCATGACGCGATACGTGTCCAGCTCATAAAGCCCAACCGCCATGTTGATGTCGGGATAAGTGCGAAGGTCGAGCTTCAGTCGAATCCCATCGGGTGTTTGAAAAACGCCGTCGCGCTGCGATTTAGCAATAAGACTTCGGCCCAGCCGCGCCAGCCGATAGCCGCCGCGCTCGGTGGGAGCGATGCGCGAATAGGCTTTGAGCGTTCCCAGCGCTAATCGGCCCAGGGCGTTCATGATTGCAACTCTCGCAGAAAAAGCTGGCGATATGAATACGCCATCGCCTGGAGGCTCAGCTGAGAGGCGCGCAGCGACGCTTTCCAGGACAAGACGTCGCGCGTTTCCGACGAGCCGGCCAAGTGGAGCATGGCTTGCGCCAAAGCGGCTACATCGCCGACTTTGACAACGACGCCAAACTCACCGTTATTCAAAATCTCCGCCGGGCCGCTGGGGCAGTCGGTGGCGATGCAGGGTTTCTCCAGCGCCAGCGCCTCGAGCAGCGACAGGCCGAAACCTTCCCAGATCGAAGAGAGAACAAAGATGCGGGCTGCCTTGACGTACGGGAATGGATTGGGGCGATAGCCCAGAAAATGCACGCTCTGGTCGATCTTCAATTCTCTTGCCAGCGCTGTCAGCGAATCGCGGAGTTCGCCGCCGCCGACGATGACCAATTGCTCCTGAAGCCCTTGCGATTTTGCTGCGGCGTAGGCTTGCAGCAGCGTAGGATAATCCTTTGCGGTGGTCAGCCGCCCAACGGCGATGATGTAGGGGAATTGCGGAATATCCGGTGCGGCCTGATCCGCTTCGGCGCGAATCGCTTCGAGGTCGATCCCATGCGGAATCACAATTGACTGGTGGATGTCGAAATTGGCCGCCAGATCATCGGCGACTCCTTTGGTCGGCGCGACGATCGTCCGCTTGGGATAAATCCGGCGCATTAAGGAAGAAATGAGCCGGGGAAAGCGAGATTCAGTCAACTGCTGGGTGGTGTTGGAGTGCACGCTCAGAACAATCCGCCGCCGCCGCGCAGCCAGCGGCACCAGCAGGTTGGAGTAGGTATTGACGGTCAGAACGAGGTCCGGATTGATCCGCTTAATTGCCCCCGAAAGCCGTCTGATGTGCGCGGGCGTCTGATACCACCTTCGCCAGTTGCGATCGACCTGGGAGTCCAGGGTGTGAACGTGATCGAAGGTTTGTTCCTCCCCAAGAGCCGACCCGCGAAGCACCAGCAGTGAGGTTTTAAACTCACCAGGAAAATATTTTTTCAATCCACTCGCCAGCGATCGGCAGAAGGCGCCGGTTCCACCCGCGAGGTCGATGATGACGATCAAAAGCTGAATTGGCGAGCCGGGCATGAGAAGAGTTTAAGCCGACGGTTGGGCCCCTTCGGCGGCGTCTGCCGGGGGAATAGATTGCGCCTGCGGCGCTGTTTGCAGCACTCGCTGCTTGATGAATTTCGCCGGGTTGCCGGCAACGATCGTCCAGGGTTCAACATCCTGCGTCACCACCGCCCGCGCGCCAACGACAGCGCCGTCGCCGATGGTCACACCCGGATGAATGAACGCACCGGCGGCGATCCAGACGTAATTTCCGATGGTGATTTTTTTTCGAATGAGCGGATAGCCCGGATCAGTGTAGTCGTGGGTTCCGCCGCAGACGTAAACGTCCTGCGAGAGGACAGTGTGATCGCCGATGCTCAGTCCGCCGAGGTTATACAAGTGCACTCGCGGCCCGATCAGCGTGTGGTCGCCGAGCTCCAGGTCCCAGGGCATCTCAATCCAGGCCGATCCGGCGACCGAACAATATTTCGCCTTTGCGCCAAAAAGGCGCAGGAGGATGGTTCGCAAAATGGGCATTCGCCGCGTGGCCAGCTTCCAGATGGTGTTCCAGGTCATGCTCCAGAAGACGCGGACGATGTAGACGTGCGAGGGATAGGGCCAGCGATTGGCGGCCGCGCCCGCGCGGTAGCTTTCTCGGAGAGGATCGGGGTTGGTGCTCACGATCAAATGATATATCGGCAAATCAGGACGCTTCTGCCGATGCCGCCAGCGCCGCGGCGGGCTGGCTCTTTCGTGCGACGCGCGTGTTGCCCATGATGATGCGGTCCATCTTTGTCCGCAGGAAGCAATCCAGCGCCTGGGCCGGCGTATTGACGATGGGCTCGTTCTCATTAAAGGACGTATTGAGCACGGTCGGCACGCTGGTCTGCCGGAAAAACTCCTTGATGAGGCGGTAGTAGCGCGGGTTGGTGACCTCGGAAACGGTCTGAAGCCGGCCGGTGCCGTCGGCGTGAGTGACCGCGGGGATCAGCGCCCGTTTCTCGGGACGAATCGGGTACACCTTAAGCATGAAAGGGTCGGGATAGGCGACGGTGAACCAGTTGCCGGTTTCTTCTTCAAGAATCGATGGCGCAAAGGGTCTGAAGGGCTCGCGGCGCTTGATCTTGATATTCAGAATATCGCGCATGTCATTGCGGCGCGGATCGGCAAGTATCGAGCGATTGCCCAGGGCACGCGGGCCCCATTCGCTTCGGCCTTGATACCACCCGACCACTTCGCCGGCGGCGATGGCGGCGGCGGTTTCGCGAAGAAGCGCCGCTTCGTCTTCGAATGTCTCGACGTGCAGCTCGCCGTAGTTGCCGCCGTTGACGCCGGCTTCGACAGCGCGGCGGATATCGTCGTCGTTATATTCCGGGCCCCAGTACGCGTGCTGCATCACGAACTCGCGCGGACGATTCAGGATCGCGTGCTGGACATAGAGCGCCGCGCCCAGCGAAGTTCCGCCGTCGGCGGCGGCTGCCTGGATATAAACATCCTGGATGTCGGTTTGATCGAAAATCTTTCCGTTGGCCAGTGAATTGAGCGCACAACCGCCGGCGAGCGTCAGCTTTTTCATGCCGGTGCGCTTGGAGAGCTCGCGCACCAGCGCGAAGAACCGCTCCTCATAAACTTTTTGCAGCGATGCCGCCATGTCCTTGTGCCACTGCGTCAATTCGGCGCGCGGGTCGCGCGGCGGCTGGCCGAGAAGACTCTGGAGCTCATCGGAGTAAACCGGCCCGAGCTGCGGCTCGCCATTCTCCCAGGTCATGTCTACGCCCTGACTGAGATGGCGGAAATAGCGAAGGTTGAGCTTGAAGGTGCCATCGGGCTCGGCGGGAACCATCTGGCGCAGCTTGTCCACCTGCGTCGGCTCGCCATAAGCCGCGAGGCCCATGACCTTGTATTCGTCGCCGTATTTGGGGAATCCCAGGAACTGCGTGATGGCCGTGTAGAACAGGCCAAGCGAGTGCGGATAGTGAACGCGCTGAAGCACGTCAATGGAATTTCCGCGTCCGACTGCGAGCATCGTCGAGACAAAATCGCCAAAGCCATCAACGGTCAGGCACATCGACTCTTCGTATGGCGAGCAATAAAACGCCGAGGCAATGTGGGCCAGGTGATGCTCCACGGCATAGAGCGGCGGCAGCTTCTCGCGCGGAGAGTTCAAGGATTTTCCGACGCGATCCTGGAGCGAGCGGATCTGCGTCATGTTGCGCATGCGATTGGCGGCGCGGGGCAGGCTGCGCGGGTGCGAGAGCGCCAACAGCACTTTACGCATGAAATATGCCTGCGGCTGGCGGGAAACGGCCATGGCTGCCACGCCATCAATCGCGCCGCCGTTCACCTCGCTCAGGCAATGCTTGAGCGCATTTTCTGGAAAACCTGCCCAATGCTTGATGCGGGTAAAGCGCTCTTCCTCCACGCCGACGCGAAATTGTCCGCCGGAGAGTGCGGCAGCGGACGCGTCGCCGTGAAAGACGTTCAGGCCGATGATGACCGAGTTGCCGTTGGCGCTGGGCGTGCCCGAGGCGCCTGAATAGACAGTTTTGCCATTCTGCGGAGCAGCGCCCGAAGGCCCGACCGGCGCCGGCGGTGCCTGTGCGTTCGTCCTTCCGCTGCGCTGCTTCTTCCACAGTTCAGAAAGCTTCAGGCTGATCTGATGCTCGTAAACCGAGAGCAAAAACGCCAGGTGAAAGCCGGCCCCGCCATCGAGGATGCCCAGCTGGAAAATGTACATCGACAAAAATCGCACCAGCCAGCGGGCCGGAAGGCGATGCCAGATCTTGTGCTTGATCCAGCGCCGCCGCTCCACCGGGCCGCGCCAGAAGCCAAAGGAAATCGTTCCCGTGGCCAAATCGCGCTGAATGCGGAAAACTTCCTCGGCTTCCAGCGTGCTGTAATGATTGTGCTTGGCGATGAAATGCTCGAGCCCGCGGCGGTCGTGATGCTCCATCTCGCCGGTGTTGATGTAGCCGACGCGGCCTTCCACGATCATGTGCTCGTGAACTTTCCGCTCCTCATATCGCGCTTTGCCGCGCCGGAAAAAGCGAATATTCCATGACGGGTAATAACCTGAATGCCGCAGGCGCTTATCCAGGAAAATCAGATAGCGGTTGATGTAAAAACCGTCTTCGGGCGCTGTATTGGCGGTGGCGATGCGGGTTAATTCATCCCGCAATTGCGGCGTGATCACCTCGTCAGCATCCAGGATGAAAACCCACGGCGTCTCGATCGGCAGGTTGTCCAAACCCCAGTTTTTCTGCCGCGCGTAGCCTTCCCATGGGTGATAGACGAATTCGGCGTTATACTCCCGCGCGATTTGCTCGGTGCGGTCGGTGGAGCCCGAATCCAGCACGAAAACCTGCTGCGCCCAGCCGCAGACGCTCGCCAGGGCAAAAGGGAGGTTCACCTCCTCGTTCTTGGTCGGAATCAGGATGGCAATGGGAGCGCGATCGGACATTTTGAGGGGGCGATTGTATAGGTGAGGAGAGTATTAGTAAAATTCATCCGATCATAGGAATGACTGTGATGAAGATTGCAGTTCCACATGCTCTGGCGGTAGTGCTTATGACGCTTGCGGCCGCGCGGCCGGCCGTGGCGGCGGAGCCTGAGGCGGCGGTCACCGACGCCATCCTCCGATTCGTCGATGCGCTCGAAGCCGGCGACGCCAAGGCGCTGGAAAAACTCATCTCCGCCGAATCCAATTTCCAGGAGCGGGGCCGCAGAACCTTTATTGAGCTGGCCAGCGCCCAGAAGGCTCTGGAGCGGTCCGCCTTGAGCAAATTCGGCGAAGAGGGAAAGCGTTTCCGCTGCGGCTTTGACCTGATCGTCAATGGCCTGGACCGCAAGGCCCTTGCCAGCGCGCGGGTGACCTTTGACGATCCGATGCGGTTCGCGCGGGTGGAAAAACCGGGAGAGTTGCTGCAAATGCAATTGCGGCGCAACCAGGAAAATCAATGGCAGGTGGTGCTCGATCACATCGAGTGGGATGACGACGGCGACCATTTCTACAACGCCCCGCCCTACCAGCCCCAGCCGGGATATATGCGGCAGCAGGCGCTGGCCGCCATCCGCGCCACCAAGAATAGCGCGATCATCGATGCATTCAAGCAGACGCAGGCCCGCATCGAGAGCGGCGAGCTGACTTCGGCAGCCGCGGCGCAGTCGGAATTGACCGCCAAGCTCACCGCCGCCAGCGTCGAGGCCGCCAAAGCCCGCGCCGCAGTGCCAACCAATCGGCCGTTCAAAGAGAAGCCATAAGCATCGATGCTGACTTACGCCTTACCCGCTACGGGTTGCGTCGCCGGGCGCGTCGCCGGGACATCGCTGAAGGTCGGCGGAGTCCAATCGGGCAGTATTTCCTGTCGCAATGAATCAAAGCGCGGTCCCCATTTTGCGCCGCCCGGCTGCGGATAGGTGATGTAAAGCTGCTTGAGGTATTGCTGCGTGTCCTCCACCAGCTTTGCCGACTTATCGCCGCCGGCCTTGGCGACTTTCACGTTGCTCCAAAGCAGCTTGAGCAGCGCATCCCAGTAGGCATCGTTGGGCACCATCCGAAATCCGTCGGCCGTCTTTTCTTCCCTCAATGGCCGGCCCAGGAGCTTGTCGCGAAGCAATTCATTGAGGATGGGCTGCGCGTCGGCGAAATTGCCCATGTCGTACTGAACCAGCGCGATGGCAAGCTGCACGCCGCGGTCGTTGGGATTGTTCTTCTGGTGATCCTGGAAAATCTTCAGTGCCGCGCCGAGATATTCATTCTTCCTGGCCGCATCCTTCTCGAGCATCGCCGCCTTCTGAAGCGCGGTCGCCTGGAAATCCTCGTATTTCGGAAGCAGCTTCTTGAGCTCCGGATTGCTGCTCTGTGCCACCCGTTGCACCATGTAGCCGCTGACCTTGGCGCGATGAGCGGCCAGCTCGGCCATGCGCGCCTCATTCTTATCATGCTCGGCCTGCTCAAATTCCTTGTTAAGCGCCTCGAGCATGTCGTAAACAATCTGGATCGCCTGGTCGCCGGTCTTGGTTTCCAGGTATTTACCCAGGCTCTCCATCGCCTCGTCGGTTTTTCCCAGCGAAAGCAGCGCATTGACTCGGATAAAAAGCACCTGCCCGATCAGATTGGCGGCATTCGGCAGGCCCTGGACGTCCTGCTCGAAACTGGCGAGCAAATCGAGGGCGCGCTGGAGGTTTTTGGTGCGATTAGAACTGCGGTCATCCTTCGCAAGGTTGGCCACCAGCAGCGACGTTCGCACTTTCAGCAGCCGCGCCCGTTGCCGGGCAGCGTCGTTGGCAGCTGATGCCACCGCCTGCTGCACGCCGGCGCTCACTTCGTCCGCCAGCGAGTTGATCTTGGCCGTCCACTTCTGCACCTGCGGCGCTTTTTCGTTCAGATCGATCATCTGATCATACGCCATCATTTCGAAAAAGCGCGCGTGCAGCTTGCGCTCCGCATCGGGAGTCTTGCGGAACAGATCGGCGGCCTTCTGGGCATTGGCGACCATCTGGTCGCGCTGGGCATCGCTGTAATTTCCCTTCATCTCGTCCAGATTGCGCTCCAGCAGCAATCGGCCGTATTCGAAGGCGAACTCGTTGCGATTGAAGGGAGCACTGACGGCGATCTGGAGAAATCGATTGTAAATCTCGGCGGTGGCGCGCGTGTCAGGCTGCTCACGCTTTAATTTGGCGACCTCAGAAATGGCATTCTCGAACGCGAAATTCTGCCGCTCCTTGTCGTTCTGATATTTCTCCACGTGGTCCAGGAAAGTGCTGGCCGCCAAAGCGGTTTCACCAAGGCGCGAGCGGAAAATCGCCAGCAGAAGCAGGCACCGGTCCGCATCTTCCGCGCTGAGCGCTTTTTCGCGCCCGCTGTTGACGCGCTTGATCACCTCAGCCGAGGCGACCGCGGCCTGGGCAATCGCCTTGCGGTCAACCGTCTCCCCGGCGGTCTTCACCACCTCATCATTGCCACGGCCGACCAGCGCCTTGAGCAAAAGCACATTCAGCTTGCTCACATCCGGCTGCTCCGGCAGGCGCGCCATCATCTGCTCGTTGATGATCCCCTGGAGGTCCGGCCGCTTCTGCAGCAGCTCCTCCAGCACCGCAATCGCCTGTTCGTTCGCCTTTGCGCCCGCCGGGCCAGGATTCGCCTCGGCTTCGGCGCTGAAGATGCGATACTCCAGCATCTTCACCGCCGCCTCAGCGCCTTTCTGCACGACAGCGTCTCCCGCGGGAATGTCTTTGAGAAACTTGGCGACCGCGGCCATGTCCTTCCGCGCGCCATCGAAATCTTTCCCGACAATATCCGCCACCGCCGTGAAATACATCGCGTCAAACTTCTGGTTCCACGCCGACTTTGGCTCGGCCATCACTTCGGCCAGTTTCTTCTTCGCAGCCTCGAGCGATTCCTTGCTGCCGATGTCAATGTTGAGCTTGGCAATCCCCAGTTTCGCCGGCGCCTGAATCTCAAATTCCGGCGCTTCATACTCCGTCAACACCACAATTCCCTGCTGGGCCACCTCCGCCCGCTTCGGATCGGCCCTGTCGATCGACATCGCCACCGTGTGCTTGTTATTGGCGGCGTTGAATTTCGCCAACCCGACCATCTGCATCGCCTTTTCCCATTCCGGCGCCAGGCGATTCTGGTTCTGCGCCGTCATCTGGTTGGCGACGTCATCGGCCTTTTTCTGCGCCGTCGCAATCGCTTTGTCATAGACGCGATCGATAGCCTCGGCGACGGGACGCAGCTCCGATTGGACCTTGGGAGTCTCGCCGAAATATTCCAGCACGTTGACCGCGCGCGAGGTGCCATTGACCACCAGCGACGCGTTCAATCGCATCAGCTCCGCCGGATCGTTCATCGTCGCCAGCACCTTGTCGATGCCCAGCGCGACGTTGTGAATCAGATCCTGCTGCTGCTTGCGGGTCAGCTTGGAATCGCCCAGCTGCTTGACGGAAGTGACGGCCAGATACGCCGCCTGCCGCTCCTTGGTGACGCCATTCTTGACGAACATGAAGTCGCGCAGCGTGGCCAGGTCGCGCTTGGAAAGCTCCGCGATGACTTTTTCATCGTCTGCCAACACACCGGCCAGGCCTATCTTGTCATTCGCCGGCTTCTGCTGCTGCGCCTGGGCAAATGCGATTGCTGCAACCAGTGGAATTATCAGAAACAGGATTTTTGATTTCATTCAGTGCGCCGTGGAGAAAGATACCTTTGTAAACTGCGCCTGGTTCGCCGCCTGATAGACATCGATCAGGTGCCGGTATTTGGTCTGCCGGCCCGGGTTGATGATCACCTGAATCTTATCCGTCGGCTGATTGTTTTTATTCAAGGCGTCGCGCATTTTCGTCAGCTGGCTGACGAGCTGATCCATGTTGTTCTGGATCATAAAGCCACCCGCCTGGGCAGCCCACATGTCCACGGAAACGCCATCGGGACCGGGACGCGTGAAACTGTCCACGCGAATCTCAAGAGGCTCATCCGGCACCGACTTGTCATTCACCTGCCCGGCGCCTTTCTTGGTCACCGGCATGTTGCTCTGAAGAAAATGCTCGCCGACCGCGAACGATCCGGTCAGCATCAAAAAGATGAGGATGACCATCACGACGTCCACCAGCGGCGTCATGTTGGGCCCCGCATCGTAGTGCACTTTTTGTGCGGTTCTCATTTTCATAACAGGTCCTCGTGGCGGGCAACGCCCACCCTACTTGGCGGTCTGCACGAACTGCGGGACGCGGGCCGCGAAATTCACGTTCCTCACCGCCGCCTCTGAACAGGTGATCAGCACCGGCTCAAGGAAGCGATACTCCAGGTTCTGATCGCCGCGAATAATCACCTTGAACTCGGCATTCTCGCCTTTGAGTTTTTTCAGAAAAGCAGCCAGCGGGCGCTTGTTGCCGTCCATGATCTTCAGATCGACCATCTGGCCGGTGGCCGGATCGAGCATGGTGATCAGCGGCTCATCGCCGGTTGATGGCTTGGCGACATTCAGCGTCACCGTGTTGCCCAGGTCCTTGAGCGAGATGCCCAAGAGGGATGTGGGCAATTCGATCTTGGCATCCTGGCCGGTGTTCACGCCGATCTTGGCGACCAGCATGTAAAAGATGATCAGGCACATCACCACGTCGATCAGCGGCGTGACGTTGGGATGATCCGCGTGCGCATCAGGCATTTTTCGCCGTCGCATGATTCCTCCGAAGTAAAATCAAAATCTCAAATCTGAAATTTGAAATTTAGACATTGGGAACCGGAGGAGTCGGGACGGGCGCCTTGCGCACCTGCGGCATCGGCGCAGGCTGCGGAGCCACGCCGGGACGAATCGCGGCGGCCGCGGCCGGCTTGGCCTCGGCAGGCTTGACCATCAGCAGCAGTTCCTCTGCGATCAGCGCGCCGCGCACCGTCAGGCGGTCGATCATGGTTCGCAAGATGCCGAACGACGCCAGACACGGCAGCGCCAGAATCAGGCCGGCCATCGTGTGCGCCAATGCCTTGGAAATACCGCCGGAAAGCTGGGCCGGATTGGCCTGCCCGCCGGAGCGATTCATTTCCTCGAACGCCACGATCATCCCGATGACGGTTCCCAGCAGGCCAAGAAGAGGCCCAAGGTTGCCGATGACGTTCAAATACTCGATGCGGCGGAATTGATCCGCGGTCTGCTCGCCGATGGCGGTTTCCATGGCTTCTTTCATGGCAGCGAAGCTGGGAGCGCGCTTCAGCGCCGGATTGAGCGCCTTGCTGATGAAGCTCGGGTCAGTCTCGGTGAAGTCGATCAGCTCCTTAAACTGCCGCTGGCTGATCAGGTCGCGAATGTGATTGGTGGTCTCTTCCGGCATCATCACCGTTGCCCGCGCCTTGATGAAACCCTGCACGATAAAGGTCAAACCCGCGATCGAGAGCAGCAGGATCGTGATCGACACGAAGTCCGGATGCCGCAGCAGGATGCCGAAGCTGTCCAGCGTGCCGACCTTGGGGCCTTGTGCCGACGTGTCAGCCGCGCCGCCCGCGCCAGTTCCCTGTCCGAACGCGCTCTGGACGGCGAAGATTCCCACCGCCAGTACGCCCGCCATAAAAACAAACCGTAGCTTTCCAAAAGAAAAACGACGCATGGAACTATCCCTCTCTCCGCTCAAAATTAAGCGGTGGAGAATCCAAACTCCCCGGATTGCCAACGCTGGAGCCGATCTCGCTGCTCTTGGCATCCCAGCCGGGAGTCAAAAGGCGGCAGTTTGTTTCTCATCACTCCAACCGGGACGTTGCCTCTGTCGCTGGATTGATCAGAGTCGAACTGTTGGTCCGCCTCCTGAATTTCAAACTCAAATTTCAAATTAAGCGATCACCTCTGCCCCATATCCTCATCCGTCACGTGCTTAAACTGCCCGCCGCTGTTCTTGGCGATCTGCTGAAGCGCCTTGACGTATTCCAGGTCCTGGGGATTGTCTTTTGATTCCTTGGCGATGAACGCAATCGTGTTGATCTTGGTTTTGGTCGCGCCAAACTGCTTCTGGCAGAAGTCAATCACCGCCTGATTGCCCGGCCCGCTGAAATCGCCGTCGGTCAGCAGGTAAACCAGCTCAGGCTGCATCTTGGCGACGGCTTCCAGCGCGGGAATCGGGTTGGTTTCCCCGCGGACGAACATCTTGTCCAAAAAGTCATAGACCTTGCGCTTGTTCTCGGGATTGCCCATGATCAGGGTGTTCTGATCCGCCGCTCTAAACCCCTGGTCCTGGAAGAAAACCACATTGAACGACTGAATCGGCCGCAGGTTCTCAACCGACTTGCGCAGCTCAATCCGCAGCGAATCAAACATGTTGAGCATCGATCCCGAGGCGTCGCAGACGTAGGCGATGCGCTTGGCGTTGCCACCCAGGCCGATGAAGTTGGATTTTGGACCCAATCCGCCACCGCCGCCGGGCACGCCGAAGGGGGCCAAAGCGCCCGTGCCGTCGCCGACGCCCGAGCCATAGCCTTTGCCCAATCCAGCCCCCACGCCGCTGCCCGAACCCAGCGTCGCATTCGCCCCAACCCCAATTGGCGTCTGCCCATCGGACTCTCCCGCGCCTCCGCCGATCAACGAAACCTGCAACGTCGGCCCGGGCTTTTCCGCCAGGCCTTTGCTGTCCTTGGGAACATCTGGAAATTTGTCCTGGGCTGCATCCCGCGTCGGATCGCCGCCAAGACCCGGATGCGGAATGCCACCTTCGGGCCCGCTGGTGACCATCTGGGCCTCGGGAACGATGATCTGTTCCTGCTTGAGGGATTTGACGACGGTCTCGGCGACGTTGTACATCAGCACAAAGAAAACAATCACGCCAATGTGCAGCACCAATGACGTAAGAAAAGGCAGCACATTCTGCACGAACGGCTGCTGCCAAAAGTTCAGGTGTTCTTCCTGCGGCAGCAGCGGCTCCTCCGGGAGCTGCGCGTCCGCACCCTCCGGCGCAATCCCCGCCAGCGCGTCGGGAGACGGCTCTGCCACGGCAGCGGCCTGCGGTGGGGCGGCCGGCGCGGGCTGCGGAGGAATCGCCTTGGGTTGCGGCGGGATTTGATTGGATGTTCGCCTTGGATCAGCCGGTACGGGCGGTGGTTGAATGGCCATGCATGCTCCTTGTCGCTCGGGCCGCGCCCATGGCCATCATGGCGCTGCCGGCTTCACCTGCGCGCCCGCAAGTGAAACTTTCTAACTCCCCGCTCGTCGAATGCCGGAGCCGATCTCTCTGCAATTCGAGAAGCAGTCGGGAGAAGGAGGCGGCGTGTCGTCTTCTTTGGTGCGAGCGGCCGGAAGCAAGTCTCTGTCACCGCCGCGCCACTTCAAACGACCGTGGCGTCCCCGCGCTCCGAACTCAATCTTTCCCCTGATTTTTTACAGCTATGTAAATATCCGCCGAGACGGACGAACTCTTGTGGTTTGACTGATCTATTATGCGTCAAATCACTCTTTAGCGGCAACTAAAATCGCCATCTTTTCCCGCTGCCATCTAACCCTGCTGCCGCCAAACGACGGTCGCATATTAATAGTGAGGGAAGCGGAGTCAACCAAAGTCGCAATGATTGCAAAAGAATAATTTGACTGTCGTTCGGCTGTCCGAATGCCTCCGTCGCTCGTTCGTGGCACGCCAAATGCAATTGGCAAACCCGGGAAAACACCAAGGAGTCTCTGTGGCACGTTACCGGCTGCCGGACGACGTTCGCAAACGCATGATTCAGGCGCAGCTACGCCGAACGGGAGGAAACCGCCTCGCCAGGGTTGTCGAGCGCAACATCAACACCCTCGTCGAAATCCGCGAGAACATGGACCGCCGCAAGAGCACCCAGGACCGCATCGCCGACTGGGTGACCTGGTTCTCCGGCAGCATGATTTTCGTCTACATCCATGTCGCCTGGTTTGCCCTCTGGATCGCGATCAACATGGGATGGACGCACCTTCGGCCGTTTGATCCCTATCCATTCAATCTGCTCACCATGGTCGTCTCGCTCGAAGCCATCATGCTCGCGACGTTCGTGCTCATCAGCCAAAACCGGATCTCCGAGATCGCCGACCAGCGCGCCGATCTCGATCTTCAGATCAACCTGCTCGCCGAGTACGAAATCACCCGCGTACTGACGCTGGTTGATGCCATTGCCGATCACCTCGGCCTGGAAGTCGGGAAGGACCCGGAGGTGGATGAGCTCAAGAGCGATGTATCGCCGGAAATCGTTCTCAAAGAGATGGAAGACCGCAAACACGACAAGGCTGGCCCCAAAACGGCGGCCGGCGTCAAATCCTAAAACCCATCCGAGCAGAATGGCGGCGGGCCATCGGAGAAGGCTCGTAACACCATCAGCGAATCGCGCTGGACCACCTCCACCAGTTCCATCTGCGCTGCCTTCTCAATCGGCAGCTCTCCCATCACGATGGCCGCCCAGACCCGATCCGTGCAAATCAAATCCGCCGACGCCCGCGTCGCTTTAGCCGATGTCCTGCCGTCTCCAACCTCAAGGCGGAACCTGGAGGCAAATCCCTCCGTCTCGCGCACTTCAACTACAGCTGCGCCTCTGTGCTGATGGGGCAAATGCATCGCCGCGAGCAGGCGCGCATGATCCAGGATTCGCACCTGCATTCGCGTGTGAATCCGCACGTCGGACGTCGCATGGCTGACGCCGCGATGCGGCACCTGGGTTTCCTTCAGCAACAGATTCAGCGGCAAGTCCGCCGGAAGAATCAGCACCGCCGCCGAATATTGATCGCGGAGGCTGCCAAGAAACGAAAGCAGGCGGCGCAGCGCGGCGATCGAATCGAACGCCAGATCCATAACTCGGAGGCCGTCTTTGCCGCCGATGTTTTCGTATCGGTAGAGCATCCAGCCGCGCAGGCCACCTTCCGGTTTGGGATCGACAACAATAAACCCATCGTTGGCTCGGCGCTGGAAATAGTCGTCCCAGAAAGTTGACGACCGCTCGATATCTCCCTGACCGGCGGCGACCATGCGGTTGCGGCATTCATCCATGGCCGCCCGATCCTGCTCGTTCATGAATCGCAACCTTGCAGCCTCGTCACTGAGCATCAGCATCAGTGGCACCGTCCATTCCGCCCGTCGCTCCACCAGCCCATAGCCAAAATGCTCGTAGTAAGAAGCACGCCAGGGCATCAGCGCGCTAAGCACATGCTCGCGCTCGCGTCCCATCCGCAGGGTTTCCTTCATCACAGCGCTGGCCACGCCGCCTGTGCGCCGCTCGGTTTTGATCGTGCCCACATGCGCCACACCCTGGCACGACACCGCCGAGCCGCGCACCCACATCGTCAGGCGCAGGCTGGTGGCCGTCCCGACCGCCGCTCCATCTCGCTCCGTCAGTAGATAATCTCCCGGAACCGACCGCCCCTGGTTATGGATGTACTTTCGAATGTCCGGCAGTTCCCGGCGATCGTGCATGTAACAAAGCATCCGGGTCTCGGCCACCCGGTCCAGATCGCTCTCTCCAACCCATTGCATCGTTAAGCTCATGCACGCCTCGGCGGCGGGAGTATAGCTGCCACAATGGCAACCGCCATAAGAGCCTTGCCCTGGCCTCTGCCAGCCTGACAGTCGAAGCGGTTGCCGGTTTAAATGCGTAAACGGTTGAACAATAGGCACTTATCGCGCTCCTGTCACTTGGCACCTTCTTTGTTCTAGGATTGCCACGCCGATGGTTCGTCCATCGGCGGCTTGAGGCTAGGCAATCGGTTCAAAAACAGGAGATAGGCATGGCCGCTAAGATGCTGGCCTTCGATGCGGAAGCTCGAAAGGCACTGCTGGAAGGTGTTACCAAGTTAGCTCGCGCCGTAAAGGCGACTCTCGGCCCGCGCGGCCGAAATGCTGTGATCGACAAGGGGTGGGGCGCTCCCAACATCACCAAGGACGGCGTCACCGTCGCTGAAGAGATCGAACTGAGCGACAAATACGAGAACATCGGCGCTCGCCTGGTGCGCGAAGCCGCCACCAAGACCTCAGACGTCGCCGGCGATGGAACCACCACCGCTACGGTACTCGCCGAGGCGATCTTCAAGGAAGGTTATCGAGCCCTGACCGCCGGCGCTGATGCGATGGCGCTCGCGCGCGGTATTCGCAAGGCAGTCGAGGCAGTGGTCACGGATCTCAAGAGCCGCTCCAAACCGGTCAGCGGCAAGGCGGACATCGCTTCCGTCGCGTCCATCTCCGCGAACAACGATCGCGAGATCGGCGAGATCATGGCCAACGCCATGGAGAAGGTTGGCAAGGACGGCGTGATCACCGTCGAAGAGGGCAAGAGCCTCGAGACTTATGTTGACGTTGTCGAAGGGATGCAGTTTGACCGCGGCTTCCTCTCGCCCAATTTCATCACCGATCCGGATGAAATGGTTTGCGAGTTGGAGAAGGCGTTTGTCCTCGTCTACGAAGAAAAGATTTCGGCGGCGACGAAGTTGATTCCGCTCCTCGAGAAGATTCAAAAAGCAAAGCGGCCACTGCTGATCATCGCGGAAGATGTCGAAGGCGAAGCACTGGCGACGCTGGTCGTCAACAAGCTTCGGGGCATCTTGAATGTCTGCGCCGTCAAGGCTCCCGGTTATGGCGATCGCCGCAAAGCCATGCTGGAAGACATCGCCATCCTCACTGGCGGCGAAGCGATCATGAAGGACCTGGGCATCGAGCTGGACAAGATCGAGATCAATCAGCTCGGCCAGGCAAAGCTGGTCCGCGTCGATAATGACAACACCACGATCATCGAAGGCGCAGGCGAGAGCGATGCCATTCAAGGCCGCATCGCCCAGATTCGTCGTGAAATTGATGTGACCACATCGGATTACGACAAGGAAAAATTGCAGGAGCGTCTGGCGAAATTGGCCGGAGGCGTGGCCCAGATCAACGTCGGCGCTGCGACCGAGGCAGAGCTGAAAGAAAAGAAGGCACGCATCGAAGATGCCCTTCACGCCACCCGCGCGGCTGTTGAAGAAGGCGTCGTGGCCGGCGGCGGCGTTGCCTTGATCCGCGCGATGAAAGCCCTCAACGGTGGCGGCAATCTCAAGACCGAAGGCGATGAGTCAACCGGTGTGAAAATCGTCCGCCAGGCATTGACGGTTCCTCTGCGAACCATCGCCGACAACGCCGGCACCAGCGGCAGCGTCGTGGTCCGCCGCGTGATGGAATCCAAAGATGCCCAGGGTTGGAATGCTCTGACCGACGAGTATGTGGACATGCTCAAAGCCGGCATCATCACCCCGACCAAGGTCGAGCGCAGCGCCCTGCAAAACGCGGCGGAAGTCGCGATTCTGCTGCTGACCACCGACTGCATCATCGCCGAGATGCCCAAGAAGGACGCCGGCGGCGACGACCATCACCACCACCACGATCATGGCGGCGGCGGGATGGGTGGCATGGGCGGCATGGGAATGGACATGTAACTGGTTTCTAGAGAATGAGGCAGTGGGCTTGCCCCACGAAATGAAGGATACAAACATGAAACTCAAACCCTTAGCAGATCGCGTTATCGTCAAGCAGGTCGAGGCGGAAGAGAAGACCAAGAGCGGCATTTATCTCCCCGATGCGGCCAAGGAAAAGCCGACTCAGGGCAAGATCATCGCCGTCGGCCCGGGCAAGCTCGATGACAAGGGCAAGCGCATGGAGGTCGGCGTTCGCAACGGCGACGTCGTTTACTACGGCCGATATTCCGGCACCGAAGTCGACGTGGATGGCGAGAAGTTCGTGATCCTGCGCGAGGCGGACCTTTTGGGAGTGGTGGAGAAGTAATATTTGCCGTTGTCGTAGCACAACGCACAACAAACAACGCATAACAGACAAATTCGGAGTGACAATGGCATCCAAACAAATGAAATTCGGCGTCGATGCGAGGGCGGAAATCGGCAATGGCCTCTCGCAGCTTTCCCGCGCGGTGAAAGCGACCCTCGGCCCGCGCGGCCGCAATGTGGTCCTGCAAAAATCTTTCGGCAGCCCGCGCATCACCAAGGACGGCGTGACCGTCTCCAAGGAGATCGAGCTCCCCCAGCCCTTCGAAAACATGGGCGCTAAGCTGGTGAACATGGTCGCCAGCAAGACCGGCGACGTGGCCGGCGATGGCACGACGACCGCAGTTGTCCTGGCCGAAGCGATCTATCGCGCCGGCGTCAAATACACCACCGGCGGCGTGAATCCCGTGCTCATTCAGCGCGGCATTCTCAAAGCGAGTGAAGTCGCCGCCGAGGCGATCAAGAAGCAATCGCGTCCCGTGAAAGGCCGCGAGGACTACAAGCGCGTCGCCACCATCTCCGCTAATGGCGACGAGCACATCGGCGACCTGATGGCCGACGCGATGGAAAAAGTCGGCAAGGAAGGCGTGATCACCGTCGATGAAGGCAAAGGCACCGAATCGACGCTCGAGTACACCGAGGGAATGCAGTTCGACAAAGGCTATCTCTCTCCGTATTTCATGACCAATCCGACCACGCTCGAGGCCGAGCTGGAAAACGCGATGATCCTGATTCACGAGAAGAAGATCAGCAATCTCGCCGAGCTGCTTCCGCTCCTGAACAAGGTGGTCACCTCCGGCCGTCCGCTGCTGATCATCGCTGAAGACGTTGAGGCCGAAGCCCTCGCCGCTCTGGTCGTCAACAAGCTCCGCGGCGTGCTCAACATTTGCGCCGTCAAGGCCCCAGGCTTCGGCGATCGCCGCAAAGCCCTGATGGGCGACATCGCCGTCGTCACCGGCGGCAAATTTATCTCCGAAGACCTCGGTCTGAAGCTCGAGAACGTCGAGCTGGAAGACCTCGGTTCTGCCAAGCGCGTCGCCGTCGATAAGGACAAGACCCTGATCATCGAAGGCGGCGGCAAGCGCAAGGACATCGACACTCGCTCCGATCAGATTCGCGCCCAGATCGAAAAAACCACCAGCGATTACGATCGCGAGAAGCTCCAGGAGCGCCTGGCGAAACTGACCGGCGGCGTCGCCGTCATCCGAGCCGGCGCGGCCACTGAAACCGAAATGAAAGAGCGCAAAGATTTGATCGACGACGCTCTTCACGCCACCAAGGCCGCGGCCGAAGAAGGCATCGTCCCCGGCGGCGGCACGGCATTCCTGCGGGCGATTCCGGCAGTGGAAGCAGCTCGCGCAAAGAGCAAGAGCGACGATGAGCGGATCGGCTATGAAATTCTCGCCGAGGCGCTGCGTGCCCCCGCCCGCCAGATCGCTGACAACGCCGGTGAGGATGGCGAAGTGATCGTCGCCGAGATACTGGAAAACAAGAACGCCAGCTGGGGCTACAACGCCGCCAGCGGCGAGTTCGTGGACATGTTCAAGGAAGGGATCATCGATCCTACCAAGGTCGCGCGAACCGCCCTGCAAAACGCCGCCAGCGCGATCGGTTTGGCGCTGACCACGGACGTGCTGGTCACCGAGCTGAAGGAAAAGAAAGGCGAGGAAACCAAGCCGGTGGCGGGAGCGGTGGCGTAGTTTGTGCCTAAGATATGAATGACAGTGCATAAGCATGTTGTGCCGATTAGTAACAAGGCAGCAGGCAGAATTGATGGATCACTTCTGCCTGCTGCCTTGTGCACAATCAGAGTGGCTGACCTGAGATAGTTTTTGCTGGCGAAACACGTGTCCACCGTCAAACGCGACTATTACGAAGTTCTCGGCGTCACCCGCAACGCGGATGGCGAGGAGATTCGCCGCTCGTATCGCAAGCTGGCGATGAAATACCATCCCGATCGCGCTGATGGTGACAAAACAGTCGCTGAAACCAAGTTCAAGGAATGCGCCGAGGCGTACGAGGTGCTTTCCGACCCCGACAAGCGCCGCCGCTACGATCAGTTCGGCCACGCCGGCATGGGCGGGCATCACGATTTCTCGCACATGGACGTCGCCGACATCTTCTCGATGTTCGACGATATTTTCGGCGGCGCATTCGGTGGACGCCGTGGCGGCGGCAGAGGCGGCCACGCGCAGGTTCAGCCGCAGCGCGGTTTCGATCTGGAAACGCAGGTCGAGCTGACGCTGGAAGAAGTCGCATCGGGTGCCGAGAAAACCATCGAATTCGAGCGGCAGGATGCCTGTGAGAATTGCAAAGGTACCGGCGCCAAGCCGGGCACCAGTCCCGTCGTCTGTCCCCAGTGCGGCGGTCAGGGCCGCGTCGCCCAGCAGGGTTTCGGCGGCATGTTCCGCATGGTCACCACCTGCCCCCAATGCCGCGGCAAGGGATCGGTGGTGAAGGAGCATTGCCCGGCCTGTCGCGGCACCGGCAGGCAGATGAAAAAGCGCGTAGTGAAGGTGACCATTCCGCCGGGCGTCCACGAAGGCCAGGCGGTGCGCATCGGCGGCGAAGGAGAACCGGGCGCGGCCGGCGGACCGCATGGCGACCTGCACTGCTACATCACGGTCAAACAGCATTCGCTTTTTTCGCGGCACAACAACGACCTGGTCTGCCAGATTCCCATCTCCTTCACGCAGGCGTCGCTGGGCGCGAAGATCACCGTGCCGACACTGAACGGAAAAGAGGAGATGGACATCCCCGCCGGCACGCAGCATGGCGAAGTCTTCAAGCTGCGCGGCAAGGGACTGCCCGATCTGCGCAGCAAGCGCGCCGGTGATGAGCTGGTGCAGATTCTCATTGAAATTCCCCGCAAGCTCAGCGAAAAACAGAAACAGATTCTCCGCGATTTCGCGGCCACCGAGGATGCATCGGTCCTGCCGCAATCGAAGGGGTTTTTCGACAAGATTCGCGATAAACTGCGCGGAGACGCCTGATGCGGGCATTTTTCAGCATTTACGCATTACTCATTACTGGTTAGCCAGAGTAAGGAGTAATGAGTGATGAGTACGAGGACCCTATGAGCGACAACAACACTTCCCGCGACGATGGCGATGACGGCCCCGCCTTTTCGCTGGATGCAGATCCAAGCGGCATCCTCGAAGCGGATCTCCGCAAGTTGCAGAGCGAGCGCGATACGCTTTTCGAGCAGCTGGCCCGCGTGCAGGCGGATTTCCGAAATGCCCAGAAGCGCCTCGAGGCCGACAAGCAGCAGGCCATCCAGTTTGCCAACAGCAAGCTCATTACCAGCCTGCTGCCGGTGATCGACAACTTCGAGCGTGCCCTCGCCGCCGACCCGGCCAAGGCTGATGCCGGCTCGCTGCTCAAGGGCCTCCAGATCGTTTACGACCAGCTCATGACGCAGTTTCGATCGCAGAATATTGAGCCCATTGCGCCGGAGGCCGGGACGCCGTTCGATCCCAATCTTCATCAAGCCATCATGCAGCAGCCGACGGATAAGTATGATCAGCCGACGGTGACGCAGCTGCTTCAGAAGGGTTATCAGCTGCACGGGCGCGTGCTGCGGCCCGCGCAAGTCGCGGTGAGCAAACTTTCCTGAGCCATGCCTACCTACGAATACCAATGCGACGCGTGCGGGAATAAGTTCGAGAAGTTTCAGTCGATCAAGTCCGCGCCGATCCGCAAATGCCCCAACTGCGGCAAGAACAAGGTGCGCCGGTTGATTGGCACCGGGGCTGGGCTGATCTTCAAGGGCAGCGGATTTTACATCACCGACTATCGCTCGGATTCTTATAAGGAGAAGGCCAAGAGCGAGTCGGGAGATGCGCCCAAGACGGATACGGCCAAAAACGATTCGGCCAAGCCGGATGCGGCGAAGACCGAAGCGCCCAAGGCCGATGCGCCGGCGTCCAAACCGGCGGCCGCGCCAAAAACTCCCAAGAAGAAGTGAGCTATGCTTTGCCCGATCTGCAAACGTCAGGTCGATGAAAGCGAGCGCGATCGCAAAGGGAGCTTGTTTCCGTTTTGCAGCGAGCGCTGCAAGCTGATCGACCTGGGCAGGTGGCTGGGCGGCAAGTATCAGATTCCGGTGAAGCAGGAACACGATCCGGATGCAGCGCCGCCGGTTATTCCGGAGCAGAACGAAGAAGATTTTTGATTTTATTTGTCGAAGCTGCGTCTCCATCCTGGTTCGGTGACCGGGTGTTGTCCTGGCGGCGGGGGTTCTACCAATTTGCCGTAAAGATCGGGGCGGCGGGCGCGGATGTAGCGGTGGCCAGAGGCGAGTTTTAGTTTTTCTTCCGTCAGCGTTGCGACCACCACGTCATCATCGAGCGCTTGCGATTCGGCGATAATCTCGCCGAAGGGATCGAGGATCATCGCTAATCCCGGCTTGATCGTGTCGTGATCGCGGCCGATGGCGTTGGAGAAGACGGCGTAGACGCCATTCTCCCATGCTCGCGAGGGAAGCCAGCGCATCAGCCAGCCTTTTGCTTTTGGGCCCTGGAATTCCAGGCGCAATCTGGCTGGATCGCGCTGGCGATTTTCCCAGAGGGCCGGATCGACGCTGCCGCGGCCGGGCATGGGAGAGGGCAGACATCCCGTGACATGCGGCATGAAAATCACCTGCGCGCCCATCATGGTGGTGATGCGGACATTCTCGGGAAGGTTGTTGTCGTAGCAGATCAGAAAGCCGGCTTTCCAGCCGAGCAGATCGACGACGTTGTAGCCGCGGCCGGGGGTGAGGGCGGGGTTGATGAAGGGGTGAAGCTTGTGGAATTTGGTGATGAAGCCTTCGGGGCCGACGGTGATGTAGGATTTGTAGAGTTTTCCATCCGGCTCGCGCTCGATGAGCCCAGCCATCACGACCGCCTTCACTTCCTTGGCGATGTTGATCAGTGTCCGTGTCGAAGGGCCGTTGGGGACGGGTTCGGCAATCTCCGCGAGCTGCTGCGGCGAGAGCGTCTGCAAAAACGTGTAGCCGGTGATCGAGCATTCGTGAAAGCTGACGATCTGCGCGCCCTGATCGACGGCCTTGCGCGACAGCTCGCGTATGCGCGAGAGGTTGAACGCCTTGTCGCGATCGCGGGCTTCGAATTGTGCGGCCGCAACGCGCAGATCATTCATGAGGCTCATCCTTTTTCACTTGCCAGTGCTCATCAAAGAATCCCGCTGCCACAACCTTTCCCGGCGACTTGCCATCGGGCGCGGTGTCCAGATCAATCACCGCCCAATCCGGCAGCTTCGGCGTCTGCTGGGAATTCGTGCGGTTGTGGTCCTGGCGAAACGTGTGGCCGGAGTTAAGCACGATATAGCGGCTCGGGTTCAGAGGGTTCGGATGGATCATCACCAGCGAATGATGTGAGGCGTCGAAGGATTTCCCGCTCACGGCAATTTCTTTCTCGCTCCACTTGATCGGCAGTTTGGCGGCGATGCGGGCGATGATTTTGTTGCTTGCCGGGTCGCCCCAGAGAATCAGGTTGGAGGAGGCAATGTCGGCGTCGGTTACATCGACATCGAGCCGCATGAGCACTTCGCCGCGGAAAAGCCCGCGCCACTGGGATTTGGCTGCCACCATCTCGGCCATGCTCCACTTTGCCGGCTGCTGGTGCGTCGCCTCGCCGGTGGGGACTACATAAACGAAGCGATTCATGAACGCGTCGTCGATCGGCCCCTGCAAGCCTGGTCTCTTCGTCGGTTCCTTCTTCTCTATGGATGCAGCCCACTTGTCCCCGGACTTCACCAGTGCGCTTTTACCGGGAAGCCCAACGCGCTGGCCGTCGATGTTGATGACTCTCAGCGGCAGCGAGAAGGAGATGGCGGAGACATTTTTCGTTGTTATCTCCGCCGTGTCCTTGTCCAGGAGCTTTGCATCGACATCCGCGCGTTTCCAATGCTGCTCGAGTCCCTCAAGATTAATCCAAAAGCACTTGTTGTAGCGAAGGGTGTAAGTGGTGAGGTGAACTTCCGGCGGTGTGGGATTACGGCCGACGTGGGCGAACTCGGAAAGGCGTCGATCCAGCTCGGCCTTGGCTTTGTCTTCGTACTTGTGGCCGACGCCGGGGCCGACAATGCGGGTGAGTTTCAAGCCTTCGTCAGCCAGCGCCGCTTCCATTACGTCTGTTGACTGTTTTTGCTTGTCCAATTCGCCGTGATAGGCGATCAGCGGAATGTTTGAGAGATTCCGGGCGTAGTCGGTGGCGTCGTACAGATGCCAGAGCGTCTGCTCATGCCACGGCGGGGCATTTGGTGAATCGAGCTTGATGTTCTGATACCGCCGCGTCTCGGCAAAGCCAGCGCCGGGAGAAGCGGCGACCCAGCGATCGGGATAATGCGTCGCAAGGTGCCACACCGCAGCGCCACCCATGGAAAATCCGGTGAGCACAATCCGGTTCTCATCGATGGGGTACTGCTTCTTCAGCGAATCGAGGATTTCGAAGAGATCGATCTCGCCGGCGAATTTGTTGGCGACGCAATAGCGGCCGTAGGGGTGGATGACGAAATGATCCGTGGCCGCGGCGGGGGGTTTGCCGCTGATGAAGTTCAAATCGGTTAGTTTCTCATCGCGGCCGTGGCAGAAGATGTCGAGCCGATATTGCAGCGCGGCGGCGGGGTGATAATTCTTTGGCACGGCCAGCATATAAGGTTGGATGGAGTCGTCGATTTGCGATCGATAGGCGCGCACGCCGCCTTCGGTGACCCACGGAGTCTTTCCATCCCGCAACAACTCGGCGCGCTTCATGCCAATGTCCAGCGCGCGGCGCGCCTTGGCGATGTCGCAGGGTTCGTCGTATTCCAGCGGGAAACGCACGGCCTTGTGAAAGATTTCAACGTCGGGCAACAGCGCCAGAAGATTCGCGCGGTCCTTGAGCTCCTTTCGCAGCGACTCGATCTGCTTTCCCAGCGCATCGACGCCGGCCTGTAGAGTTTTTCGATCGGCCGGGGAAAGCTGCGGCCCCGGCGCGGGGAGAAACTCGGCAAAAACCGGCGTGGCGAGAACCAGAACCAGTGGCAGGAGTCGAAGGTTCATACAGTTTGTTCTATCGCGGCGGGCGGGCTCTGTTAAGCAATCATTGACACTGCCCGCTTGGCGATTTACGTTGATTTTTCCAATAGGAGATAATTTATGCTGAAACACATCGCCCTTTGCCTTTGTGCGCTGCTTACCGTCGTTCCCAACAGCGTCAGCCGCGCGGCGGACTATAAGCCGGATGATGAAGGGTTCATTCGCAACTGGCTGATGCTCGCGCCGATCAAGCTGGCACAGGAAAACAATGGGGCTGAGGAAATCGACAAACAGCAGATCAAGGATGAAGGCAAAATTCAGCCCAAGGAAGGCGACAAGACCAAGGCTGGCGATACCGAGCTGACCTGGAAGGCGATCAAGGCGGCCGAGTCGTTTTTCGACGTGAATGAGATCCTGGGCAGCCCGACAGAAAACGTCGCCGGGTATTTTGTCGCGTACATCAACGTGCCGGCGGAGAAGAAGGATGTCACGCTGCTGATGGGCAGCAATGACCAGGGGAAGGTGTATTTCAACGGCAAGGAAGTGGTGAAGTCTGACCTGGCCCGCTCGTTTGACAAGGACACTGACAAGGCCGAGGGACTGACGCTGAACAAGGGGATCAACACCATCGTCTTCAAGGTCATCAACGAGAACAACAACTGGCAGGGGTCGATTCGCTTCACAACCAAGGACGGGACGGCGATCAAGGATTTCAAGGTACAGCTGGCGCCGCAATGACGTCGGCGGTGGAGGGAACCGTTTGAAGCTGCCGCGCCCAGGAGCAGGGGGGTAGCGGTGCGCATGCCACCGGTGGTACCCGAAGAGGGCACGCGAGGTCAGGAAGGTTTGATCAATTCGGCGGCCTGGGGGAGGTCTTTGAGGCTGTTGAGGCCGAAGAGTTCGAGGAAGCGTTTGGTGGTGCCGTAGAGGATGGGGCGGCCGGGTTCTTCGGCGCGGCCGGCGATTTTGACGAGGTGCTTTTCCATGAGGGAGCGGATGGTTTCGCCGCAGGCGACGCCGCGGATGGATTCGATCTCGGCGCGGAGGATGGGCTGCTTGTAGGCGATGATGGCGAGGGTTTCGAGGGCGGCCTTGGTGAGCTTGGCGTCGTGCTCTTTCTGGTGCAGCTTGTTTACCTGGTCGTTGAACTGTGGGAGCGTGAGCAACTGATAGCCGCCGGCGACCTGCTCGACGCGGAAGGCGCGGGCGCTTTGCTCATACTGTTCGTTGAGCGCCTTGATGGCGCGGCGGATGGGGCGGGTGGAGGAGCATTCCAGAAGCTCGCCCAGCCTGCCGGCTGTCAGCGGATGCTGGGTGGAAAAGAGGAGCGCTTCGAGGGCCGACAGATCGATCTGCTCCTCGTCGGCCTCGCCGCCAGCCGCCGCGTCCTCGGCGACTTCCTGGACGGGTCCATCTTCATCTTCGGTGGGGGGGACGCCGTCTTCGACTTGGGTATGCATCTTCTCCGCCATCTCATCATCCCTGACCAAGCGCATGACCATGCAACGACCTCCCGATGTACGGGAAATTATCGGCGTTTTCAAGCTCTGGTCATCAACGAGGCAGCATTGCCGGCGGGAACGCCTCCGGATGCTGCCGTATCACCTTCGCCAAAACGCGATAGATTGCGTCTTCCCCGTGGGAGAAAAACACGTCGTTCAGTTGATGATGATCGACTACCGAAAAATTCATTCCATCGACTTGCCGAAGCCGCTCGTGTCGATTCGTTGAAAGGTGTGGCTGTCCGATGCGTTTGTTGAGGTCGCGGATTGCCTGGGCAAGGGTTGTGAATCCGAATGATTCAAAGGCGTCGGCTGTTTCCAACAGTTCAAAGCGCTCCTCTTCAACCACGAGAAAGAGAATGCCATTCTGGAAGATGTTGTCGGTCGCGGCCACGACGATGTAGAGCCGCCGGGCGATCGGATGAAGCCCGCCTTCCACCCACTTGTCGAAATCCTTCGATCGCAGCGCGCACTGGTGATACACATAGCTAACCAAATCCGTATCTGCGCGAACCTGCTCGTCCGACGGCGATTCCATGGCGGCAACTCCTGATAATCAATCTATCACGCCGCGGCATTGGCTGTGCATGTCGGCATCGCCATGGCGGTGATCAGATTGCTTTTGGGTCGGCCGCTGGCGTCGCATGAGCAGGAGGAAGTGGGCGAGAGAGGTTGAAGAGCCGGCGAAGGGGCATGGAGTTCCTGCGCCGAAGCTGGTGCTTCAGCAGTCGCCGTATCGGCGGTTTATTCGGCCGTTGCTGCTGCAAATCGATCGGCTTAAGCAGCATTTTCCCGGGCGGGTGGTGGCGGTGGTGATTCCGGAGGTGGTGGAGATGAAATGGTGGGAATGGCTGCTGCACACGCGAAAGCCGGCGCGGCTGCGACGGGCGTTGATCAGGCGGGGGGATAATCGGGTGGTGGTGATCAGTGTGCCGTGGTATCTGGATTGAAGAGTTACTTGTCTTGCTGCAGCTTCAGGAGGCAGACGAAGGGTGATTTGGCGTCGAAGGTGAAGGTTGTGGTGTTGCTGGAGTGATTGATGGGCGTGAGGTTGTGGGAGGCGTCGAGCTGGAAGAGCTCGGATTTTGTTGGGCCGGTCCAGGGGGGTTGGACGACGAGCTCGATTTGCGCTTCTGGAGACTTGTAGTTGCTGAGGAGGATGCTCACTTTTGTTTTGGATTGATTGGTTGCGGCGCAGATGGAGACTTCGCGGGGATTGCCGCCGGTGGTTTGGAGCATTAGCGGCGTCTGGAGGAGCATGTTGAAAGCTTTGAAGGCGAAAAAGGGTTTGTTGGGAATTGCGTCGGATGAGAAGAGGCCAAAGCCTCCGTTGTCGGCGCGGAAGATGTTGGCTTGATCGACGGGGGCATGCTGAAGATTGATCAGGACGGACGCGACGAATGCGGCGGCGGCGGGGGAGGCGAGTTGTTCGTTGAACTTTCTTCGCGGCTCGCCCTGGCCCGCCTGCATCATGGGACGCCAGTCGTTGTTGGGGAGATAATTCCATTCGTTGAAGTGAGATTCGGTTTGGGTGAAGTTGAAGCGGTCGAGGGTTTGGCGGATGCCGCGGGCGCGAAGGACGCATTCGGAGGGGTCATCGGTGTAGAGATGCCAGGAGAAGAAATCGAGGGGAAGATTTTGCGATTTGCAGCGCTCGAGGAACTTGGAGAGGAAAGGCGAAGGCTGGAAATTCCCGTCGGTGATTTTGCCCGTGTAGCCGAGGGAGGGGCCGCCGACTTTCGCTTGGGGGAACTCTTTTTTGATGGCTTTGGCGGTGATTTCGTAAAGCTCGAGAAATTGCTCGTCGGTGCCGGTCCACATGGCGGGGCGGTTTTCGGGCTCGTTCCAGATTTCCCAGTAGGCGACGCTGTCTTTGTAATGTCGAACGATCTGGACGCAGGCCGCGGCCCATTTCCGCGGATCGGCGGGAGGGTGTACGTGATATTTGGTTGGGGTGTGCTCGATGCTCTCGCCGAGGCGGTAGACGATTTTCGCGCCGGTGGCGCGGATGGCGGCGATGTATTGGTCGGTTTTGCGAAAGTCGAAACTCTTGGGATCGGCGGGGTCGGCTGCGGGATTGGGGAAGACGACGTGCATGTCAACGACGTCGGGGTTGGGCCAGTGGCAATCGTGGAGGCGAACAAGAGGCATCTGGATTTCGCGGAAGTAGGCGGAGAGGTTGGTGAGGCCGCCGTCGGAGAGGACGCCGCCGTTGCCGCCGTGAAGGGGGCGGAGGGTGCCGGTTTCTTTGGAGCAATCGACGGTCAGCTTCGTGTCGGCGAAGGCAGGGGAGATGAGCAAAACGAGCGCGGCGGCGATGGTTCGCATGGGGATATGGAAGCGGGGCGCGGGAGCGGGTGTCAAGCGGCGGTGAGGGAGGATTCGTGCTGGCCGAGGTAGTGTTGAAGAGAGGCGCGCATCTGGGATTCAGTCCAGCCAAGGGTGGAGGCCATGATGCGTGCGACGGCAGAGGCGGTTTGGGCGCCGCCGAAGCGGCTGAGGGCGAGGGAGGTTCGCCGCCGCATCACGTCATCGACGCTGGTGGCGAATTCTTGGTCGCAGGCGCGGCGGATGTCGCTGGCGTAGACCTTTGGTGACTCAGCGATCAGCTGATCGGAGATGGTTGCAGGGGTTGGCAGGGGAGTGGCAGCGGTCAGGCACTGGCGCGGCTTTTCGCCGAGCTTGCGGAGAAGCTCATCGACGATTTTCTGTGCTTCGGCGCGATAGGTTGTGTATTTGCCGCCGGCGATGCTCATGAAATTTGGGCCGTGATGGATGATTTGCCATTCGCGCGATCGGGCCGACGGATTGGCGTTGCCCTGATGCAAAAGGGGGCGCAGGCCGGCGAAGGTGGTGATGACGTCTTCAAAACCGACTTTCACGTCCGGGAAGAGTGCTCGCACCTCGGCGAGGATGTAATCGATGTCGGCTTCATCGGCCCGCACGTCGTCGGGATCGCCGGTGTAGTCGGTGTCGGTCGTGCCGACGATGGAGCAGTCATTCCAGGGGAGCACGAACATGATTCGGCCATCGCGCTTGGCCTGGAAGGCGATGGCGTGATGATCAGTCAACCTGGGGAGGAGAATGTGGACGCCTTTGGTGGGTTTGAGGTGGGAATCGGTCGCACCGGCGAGTCCAGCCACTCGATCGACCCACGGCCCCGCGGCGTTGATGAAGCATTTTGCTCGAACTTCGATCGAGGCGGAGCCGACGCGATCGTCGATCTTCGCTGCGATTATTTTTTCGTTTTGCGAGACAAAGCCGGTGAGCTCGCAGTAGTTGAGGCAAATTGCACCCAATTGCACTGCATGTAGCACATTTTCGACGCAAAAACGCGCATCATCCTCCTGGCAGTCGTAATACATGATGGAGCCGCGCAGTCCCTGCCTGGCCAGCTGAGGTTCTTTCTCAACTGTTGCGATCGCCGAAAGTCCGCGATGGCGGGCGGTGTTTCGATAGAGGGCCAGGGCATCGTAGAGGGCCATGCCGAGGCGCATTTTTCCGAGAGAGCGCTGATCTCCCTGATAAACGGGCAATAAAAACGGCAGCGGCTTGACCAGGTGGGGGGCGATCTTCCGCAAAACCTGACGCTCCCGGCAGGATTCCATCACCAGCCGGTACGCCGCTTGCTCCAGATAACGGAAGCCGCCGTGTATCAGTTTGGAGGATCGGCTGGAAGTGCCGCTAGCAAAGTCGGCCTTGTCAATCAGCGCGACTCGCAAACCTCGAAGCGCTGCATCCCGCGCTATTCCCGCTCCAAAGATTCCTCCGCCGACGACAAGCACGTCGAAAACTGCTTCGCCCAACGCCGGGAAGTTACGCCGCATCATGAGTGGTCGGACAACAAAAGAATGCTCTTCAGCGAGCGTAAATCAAGTGACCATCCCTAATTCTAGGCGCGAGCCGGTACACGCGTCACAGCCCTTACCAACCGCACAATTCGTGACGTACGAGCGTACAAGTATGAGAGGAACGAGCCACCCTCGTCGCGCTGCATGGCACATTATGGATAGCCGGGCGGAAGTGAGCCGCTGGCGTGGCGAAGGTGTCCTTACATAAGGACGGCGAATGGCCTGGGCAGAGCTTACAGACTGTCGTGCCTACTACGAGGTCATCGGCGAAGGCGAACCCCTTCTGCTGATTCCCGGCCTGGGGGCGACTTGTCGCCTGTGGGATCCCATCGTTCCCGAGCTGGCGCGCCATTTCACTCTCATCATGCTCGACAACCGCGGCATGGGGCTTTCCAAAGCCAAGCGCAAGCCGCGCACGCTCGCGGATTATTCAACGGATTACGCCGAATTATTGGACCATCTCAACGTCGATGAAACGCACGTGCTGGGTTTGTCGCTGGGAGGAATCGCGGCGCAGCGCTTCGCCGTCGATCACCCGCAGAGAATCAAGCGCTTGATCCTGATGAGCTGCGCCGATCGCTTCTCCCCTTATCTGTTGCGGATCACGGCACTGCTGGGTCATTCGCTGCGATGGTTCCCGCGAATGTTGTTTTTGCAGACGATGGAACTGCTTGCCACCGCGCCGCTGTATCTCGACGAGCACGTGGATGAAATCGACCGGATGATGAAGGAAAAGTGCAACGATCCCGTGCCCAAGTCGGCCATGGCGACGCAGCTGCGCTGCCTGTTGCGCAGCGAGCTGGAGCCGGCTGACTATCGAATCACAGCGCCGACGCTGGTGGTTGCGGGGCAATACGACGCGCTGATTCCCAGCTGCTACGCGAAAATCATGGCCGACAAAATCCCCGGCAGCCAGTTCGTGCTGCTCAAGGGCGCGGGGCATAACCCGCTGACGGAAATGCCCGACACATCGCTTCCCCTGTGCATCAAATTCCTCAGGGATGGGGAGATTGAAGTGCCGGAAACGGTGGAAGCTCCTGCTGCAACTTCCTCAAAAAACAAACCCGCCGGCGCTTCGCCGGTCAAAGAATTAGTGATGTCGCCAAGCAAAGGAAGCCACACATGATCCACCCGTTCGACACAATGCGGCGCTGGTGGAAGAGCGGCGGCCCGACTGCGTCGATCGATTCCGATCGAATCGGCAAGGCCGATGGGAATGGCATGGAGCGAATTGCCAAGCCCGCTCCGGAGCCGGCGTGGATGGCGCAGATCGACAAGGCCGGTCTGCCGCGCCACGTGAATTATCCGAGCTGCACGCTGGGGCGGCTGGTCGATCTTGCCGCCGAGCGCTATGGCGATTCGACTGCCATTGTTTATGGCGAGCAGAAGTGGACCTATCGCGAATTGCTGGCGATGGTGAATCGTTTGGCCGGCGGACTGGCCAGCCTGGGTGTTCGCCGCGGCGATCGGGTGCTGTTCACGCTGCCCAATTGCCCGGAGATGGTGGTTGGATTCCTGGCGACTCAGAAGCTGGGCGCGATCGTCGTCAATGCGGGCCCGCTGATGGGCATCGACGATGTGGCGACGGTGATGAGCCTTACGACGCCGCGCGTGGCGATCGGGCTGGATCTTCAGGCGCCGCTGCTCAGTCACATCAATAACTCGACGATCGAGCATTGGATCTGGGTATCGCTGGAATCGTATCAGCCGATGCTCAAGCGGTTGGCATATCGATACAAAATCTGGCATGGGCGAAACGGCAATGGAAACTCTGCGCAGCACATGCCGCTGGAAAAACTGATCGAGCAGGCACCGGCGCGGCCGCCTTCGGTCGAACCTGATCCGAATAAGCCCGCGGTGCTTCAACCGACAGGTGGAACTACGGGCACGCTGAAGCTGGCGATGCTGACGCACAAGAATCTGCTGGCCAACGCGACGCAGATTTCGGCGTGGATGCGGGCGGTGGTTGGCCAGGACAAATTCCTGGCGGTGCTCCCGATGTTCCACGTTTATGGCCTGAGCACCTGCCTGATTACGCCGCTTTTGAACGCGGACAGCATGATCCTGATGACGCGGTTTCACGCGCGCGACCTGGTGGACATCGTGCGGCGTGAGAAGCCGACGATCATGCCGCTGGTGCCGGCGATTTGTTCGGGAATTTGCGACGAATTTGACAAGCAGCAGAAGAAGGATGGCAAAAAGCCCGCGCCGATCACCGGCGTGCGACTCTGCCTCAGCGGCGCAGCGCCGCTGCCGACGGAACTGTCCAAGCGCTTCGCGGAAACGACCGGTGTGGAGGCTTTGGAAGGTTATGGCCTGACGGAAGCTTCGCCGGTGACGCACGTCAATCCGCTGGGAACGCCGGGGCGGCCGAATTCGATCGGCCTGCCCATGCCGGACACGCGCATTCGCATCGTCGAGATCGACGAAAGCCACAGCGGCGTGGCGGTGCAGTGGAACAGCGTTCATGATGTCGCGCCGAGCGAGCCGGGTGAGATGCTGATCAATGGGCCGCAGATCATGCAGGGATATTTTGCGAATCCTGAGCAGACGCGGATTGCCCTGATCACCGACAACGAAGGCAACACGTGGCTTCGCACTGGCGACGTGGTGAGTGTCGATGAAGACGGCTACTTCCACGTCATGGACCGCAAGAAGGACATGATCATCCGCTCGGGGCTGAAGGTTTTCCCGGCCAAGGTGGAGAAAGTTCTTCGCAGCCACCCGCTGATTCTCGATGCGGCGGTGGTGGGGCGGTCGGATCCGAAACAGACGGAGGTGGTGGTGGCCGTGGTGGTCGCCAAGACACCGCCGGAGAAGAACGAGAAGGGTCAACCGACGGACAAGAACGCTTATCTGGACAAGATTGCCGATGAACTGCGGGCGCTGTGCCGCGAGCATCTGGCGCCTTACGAGGTGCCCAAGCAGTTTGAATTTGCCGATGCGCTGCCGCGCTCGCCGCTGGGCAAGCTGCTGAAGCGCGAGCTGCGCAAGGCGAATGGGCATTCGGTGGTTCACGGAAATCGCCTCGACAAAGTGGACGATAATGAAACGGCCGCTTCTGCCTCGAACGGAAACGGCAATAGCAATGGCAACGATAAGAAATCTGCTGGAAAAAAGGAGGTGGCCTGATGGTCGCCCTCAGTGAAGCTTCAATGAAATCAAAACGTGCGGTGCGCGAACAAACTCGCGTGGCGGTGCTGGGTGGCGTGCGAACGCCGCTGGTGAAGGCGGGCGCGAATTTCAAATCGATGCACGTGACGGAGCTGGCGCGCATTGTCATGCAGGAAGCGCTGTATCGCACCGGCCTGCGCGCGGATCAACTGGATGAAGTGATCCTGGGCAACGTGTGCATGCCAGCGGATGCGACCAATCCGGCGCGCGTGGCAGCGCTGTGGGCCGGTGTGCCGGATGAAGTCCCGGCGTTCACGGTGCAGCGAAATTGTGCGTCAGGCATGGAAGCGGTGGCTGAGGCGGCGCAGCGGATTCGTGCAAATAGAGGCGAAGAGCATTCGCCAATCATTCTCGCCGGCGGCGCGGAGTCGATGAGCACGATTCCCCTGCTTTTCCCGCAGTCCACGCTGGGTCCGATGGCAAAAATGGCGCGTGCCAAGACGCTTTTTCAGCGCATGGGCGCGATTGGGTCGCTGCGGCCGCGCCACTTCAAACCGATCGCGGGTTTGGAAGTTGGACTCACCGATCCCACCAATGAAATGATCATGGGCAAGACGGCCGAGCTGCTTGCCAGCGAATTTGGAATTTCTCGCAAGGAACAGGATGAATTTGCTCTGCGCTCGCATCACAAGGCGGCCGCTGCCATGGCGTCTGGCCGTTTCAAAGAAGAAATTGTTCCCGTCTACGTGCCGGGGCGCGAAGGATTCGAAGCCGTCACCGAAGACGTTGGCCCACGAGCCACTCAGACTCTGGAAGCCCTCGCCAAGCTCAAACCCATTTTCGATCGAAAAGACGGAACCGTGACGGTTGGCAATGCGTGTCAGATCACCGACGGCGCGGCTGCCTTGGTGCTCACCGATCCGGATTATGCGAGCAGCGAAGGGCACGAAGTGCTCGGGTATGTGAAGTCATATGCCGCGGTGGGCTGCGATCCGGCGCGGATGGGCCTGGGGCCGGTTTATGCGATCAATAAACTGCTTAAACAGACCGGCCTGTCACTGTCCGATATTCCGCTGATTGAAATCAATGAGGCGTTTGCGGCCCAGGTGCTGGCGTGCCTCAAAGCGATGTGCTCCACAGATTTTGCCAGGCAACATCTCAATCAGGAGCATCCGGTGGGCGAAATTGATCTAGAGAAGCTCAACGTGAACGGCGGCGGCATCGCCCTGGGGCACCCCGTCGGCACCACCGGCGCGCGATTGGTCCTGACGCTGCTGCACGAGATGCATCAGCGCGACGTGGATCTTGGAATTGCCGCGTTGTGCGTCGGCGGCGGCCAGGGTGCTGCGATTTTGCTGGAACGGAAGTAATCCGCGAATGGAAAGGGTTGCTATGAACAACATTGAGCTTCAGACCATCAAGACCACGTTTGATGAAGACGGAATCATGACCGTCTGGATCGACGTGCCGGGAAAATCGGTGAACACGATCGGCGAGCAGATGCTCGGCGATCTGACCAAAGCGGTCACGCATATCGAAAATGAAAGGCCGAAGGGCGTGATTTTCGCGTCGAAGAAACACGAGAATTTCATCGCCGGCGGCGATTTGTTTGAAATTCGCGCGCTCAAGCCGGACACGATGACTCAGTTTCTCAGCGCCGGGCAGCAGCTTTATGATCGCATCGCGCGATTGCCGTTTCCGACGGTGGTCGCCATGAATGGCGACTGCCTGGGCGGTGGGATGGAGCTGGCGCTGGCGTGCACGTATCGCGTGGCGGCGGAGGATGGGTCGATCAATATCGGGCTGCCGGAGACGAAAATTGGCATTTTGCCGGGCTGGGGCGGGACGGTTCGTCTTCCGAAACTGATTGGGATCACGCGGGCGTTGCCGCTGATTCTTCAGGGCAAGGCGCTTCCGCCGCGCAAGGCGAAGAAGATTGGGATGATCGATGAAGTCGTTCGGCCTGAGGCATTGCTTGCGGCCGCGAAGCGGCTGCTGATCACCAAGCCGACCATCAAGCGGAAATGGATCCTGGTGGACAAGCTGGCGAAGGTCGGCGTGTTCCGTCACAAAATCCTCGCAAAAGCAGAGCAGAAAACGCTCGAGATGACGCATGGGAATTATCCCAGCGCGCCGCGGGTGATCGATATCGTTCGCAAGGCTCACGATCTGGGGCACGAAGCGGGATTGACCGCCGAACGTCAGGGCCTGCGCGAGCTGATGGATACGCCGGCGTGCGAGAACCTGATGCGGCTGTTCTTCCTGAAACAGAAGGTCAAAAAGGCCCTGAATGCGCAGATCAACGCGAAGCCGCGCGAAGTGAAATTCGCCGCCGTCATCGGCGGTGGAACCATGGGCGCGGGAATCGCGCACGGCCTGGCTCGCGCTGGGATCAATGTGCGGCTGATTGAAGTGAATGCGAATGCTGCCGCGGCTGCGCTGGGCAGAATTAAAAAGACGTTGGAAGAAGAAGTGGGCAGCGGAAAAATCAACGTTCTGGAATCGCGGAAAATCTTCAATCGCATTTCGCCTACGATCGAATGGACGGGGCTGGAGAACTGCGACATTGTCGTTGAAGCGGTCGCGGAATCGATGGATGTGAAGCGCGATGTGTTTGGAAAGCTCGACAAGATTTGCCGCACGGATTGCGTGCTGGCGAGCAATACCAGCTCACTGAGCGTGACGGAGATGGCGCAGGCGACAACGAAGCCTAATCGCGTGGTCGGACTGCACTTCTTCAATCCGGTGCCGAAGATGCCGCTGGTTGAAGTGGTTCGCACGGAAATGAGCGACGATGTTTCGCTTGCGACGGCCGCTTCTGTTGCGGCGAAGATGGGGAAGACGGCTGTGCTCGTAAAAGACGCTCCCGGATTCCTCGTTAATCGCGTGCTGATCCCTTACCTGGTCGAATCGCTCGTGCTAGCCGAAGAAGGGGCATCGATCGAGCATGTCGATAAAGTGATGAAGAAGTGGGGCATGCCGATGGGGCCGTTTGAATTGCTCGATGAAATCGGCCTGGACATCGGTGCTCACGTGCTCAAATCCATCGGCGATCGCATGGACCCGCCGCTGCGCGTGCCGCCGGCGATGGGGACGGCGATGGAGAAGAAGTGGCTGGGCAAGAAGTCCGGCACCGGTTTTTACATTCACAGCAAAAAGAAAGGCGTGCAGCCGAAGCTGAACGTCGAGCTGGCGAACATGCTCGCGACCAAGAAGGGTGTTGCGCACAGCGATGAAGAGATTCAGAATCGGTTGATCCTGCCGATGATCAACGAAGCGGTGCGGCTCCTGTCAGAAGGCGTCACCGACTCGGCTGATACGATCGATTTGGCCACTGTATTCGGCCTGGGCTTCGCGCCGTTCCGCGGCGGGTTGGCCCATCACGCCGATTCGGTTGGAACGGACAAGGTTGTCTCGCAGCTGGATGAGCTGGCGATGAAGCATGGGCCGCGCTTCAAGGCCGCCGATGCTTTGCGGAAGCTCTCTGAGAACAAGCGGCCGATTGCCGATACAACGAAGCTTGTAAATGATGTGAACGCCACAAACCCCCGGGAAAAGGAAGTTGTTCGCGAAGTTGCCAACAGTGTTGGATAGACAAGGAGAACGTCATGCCGACTTTTAAACGCCGGGACCAGGAGGAATTCGAGAAGGCCAAGGACCTGCTCGAAGGTGCGCCCGCAGCCGAGATGGGATTTGTCAAATCCCTCTTTTTCGGGCGATTGAACCTCGAAAAGGTGATGCCTTATCCCAAGCAGGATCCGGAAGACGCCCGGCGAGGCGAGGAACTGCTCTCCAATTTGGAGATGTTCCTTAAGGCCGAGGTGAACGCGGATGAGATTGACAAGGTTGAGCGGATTCCGCGCTCGGTTGTCGATGGGTTGGGAAAACTGGGCGTGCTTGGTATGAGCGTGCCCAAAGAATTCGGCGGCGGTGCATATAGCCAGGTGGCGTATTGCCGCGCGCTGGAGCTTGTGAGCCGTCACTGCGCCTCGACCGCGGTGCTGATTGGCGCGCATCAGTCGATCGGGCTCAAGGCGCTGATCCTGATGGGAAATGAAGAGCAGAAGAAGCAATTTTTGCCTGATCTGGCGAGCGGCCGAAAGCTGGCTGCGTTCTGCCTCAGCGAGCCGGAAGTCGGCTCCGACGCGGCCAACGTGCAGACCACTGCTGTGCTCAGCGAAGACGGCACGCACTACATCCTCAACGGCCAGAAAAAATTTGCGACCAACGCGGCCTTGGCCGGCATGATGACCGTGATGGCCAAGACGCCGATCGAAATCGACGGCAAGATCAAAGACAAGGTCACCGCCTTCATCGTTACGCCCGATCTGCCCGGTTTTGAGATCGTTTCGCCCAATCGCAGCAAGATGGGCATCCGCGGCACGTGGCAGGCGACTCTCAAGTTCAACAACATGCGCGTGCCCAAGGACCGCATCCTCGGCCAGCTTGGTAAAGGATTGAAAGTGGCCCTCAGCGTGCTGGACTATGGCCGCTGCACGCTCAGCGCCGGCTGCGTCGGCGGCTCCAAGCAACTGCTCGAGATGTGCGTGAAACATGCCAACAATCGCAAGCAGTTCAGCCGATCACTCAGCGAATTTCACCTCATCAAGAAAAAAATCGGCCTTATGGCGCAGAACATTTTCGCCATGGATGCCGTGACGTATCTCGCGGCCGGCATGGTGAATCGCCATGAAGGCGACATGATGCTGGAAACGGCGATTTCCAAGCTTTTCTGCTCGGAAATGATGTGGCAGATCGCCGACGATGCCCTGCAAATTTTCGGCGGCGAAGGTTACATCCGCGAAAACGGCATCGAGCGCGCCGTCCGCGACGCCCGCATCAACCGTATTGTCGAAGGTGCGACGGAAGTAATGACTTCGTTCGTCGCACTGGTTGGCATGAAGGGTGTCGGCGAGGAATTTGAGTCGATCCTTCGCGCCAGCAAGCATCCCATCAACAATTTCGGGCGCATCGCGAAGTTTGCCGGCAGCCAGTGGTCCGACGTGGTCATGGGCAGCGGCGCCAAGCCGGGCCGCGATTCGTCGCGCCTGCATTCCAAGCTTCATGAAGAAGGCCGGATGCTGGCCGAGCTCACGACGCGGCTGGCGCGCGTGGTTCACAAACTGCTCCGCACGCACAAGATGGACATCCTGGACATGCAGCTGCTCCAGGAGCGCGTCTCGTGGAGCGTGGTCGAGATGTTCGCGATGGCCGCCGTGATCAGCAAGCTTCAGTCGATGCTGGAAGCGCACAACGTGAATGGCAACGGCAGCAATGGCAACGGAAATGGCCATGGTCATGGAAACGGGAACGGCAATGGCAACGGCCACGCCAAGAGCCCGTTGGATCACGACCTGCTCATTGGCAAGGCCTTCTGCCATCGCGTTTACGATTCGATCAATGACCGCTTCGACAAATGCTTCGACAATCGCGATGACGAATTGCTTGCGGTTGCAGATTCAGTGCTGACGAAACACTGATGAATGGTGCGCTTCGCGCACCGCCGAAATTCCGGAGGGTTTGTAGCATGGCCGGCTGCGCCTAACGCACGCCGGCCATGCTCGTTTCGCATATTCCATTGATTTTCCGATCAAACGAGATATGTTGTTTATTGATGGGCCCGCCCGGCCGCACAGCGGGGGGGGCCAAAACAGGTGGGCCATTTCCTGATGTTGCCTAGATTTATCGAACCCCTCGAATCGCGCCAGTTGCTCAGCGCGGTTGATCCGGTCATCAACCTCAAGATCGTTGGCCCCAGTACCAACACCCTTCTCGCGCCTGCCCGTCCCTATGCTTTGGTCGTTGATTCCAAGCGAAATCAGCTCGTGGCTATCGAGGAGCACAGCATTCGGCGCTTCGACATGTCCGATGGCTCCCTGGTCGGCGTCTTTGGCGTCAACGGCTCTGTGGTGGGCGGCGACATCACCATGGACGGCAGCTTCCTCTATGTCTGCGATTCAGAGTACTCCACGGTGTACAAAGTCGATCTCTCCACCGGCGCTTTCAATCGCATTTCCGACGTGCTGACTCCAGGCGCCTTCGTCTTCCCGCGCGAAGTCGCCATCAGGCAAACCGAAGCCATCGTCTCGGAACCTTTTAAAATGGGTTACAGCGCCTATATCCGCATCATCAACACCGAAAATGATTTTGTTCGCACTCCGCTCACCAGCAGCGGCGATCCTCTAATGCTCGACCAGGATGTCCTCGTTGCCCGTAGTGCTGACTACAATTCCGTCGCGCTGGTTTCATCTACCAGCGAGTTCTCCTACACTCAATCCGGCTTCGCGGGGCGGACCCAGCTCAACTTCGGCAGGATTGCCGCTCTCGCCGTCAGCCGCAACGGCGCACTTCACGCCATCGCCACGGCCAGCGCGGTGATTGTCGAGGACCAGCAATTCCAAACCATCAAAGAGATCCCCATTGCAGTTAAGGGCCTCGCATTCGACCCCTCTGCCGATGTGCTCTATGTTGCAGATCCGTCTGCCGATCTCATCCGCGCCTATGACACGCAGTCGTGGAACGAACTCTATTCCATCGCGATCGGCGAGGACCTTCAGGATGTCGGACCCTACGGTGCAGGCGACATGGCCGTGAGCGGTGACGGCTCCTCCATATTCGTAATCACGGAATCCGGTGTTCGCTGGTTGCGGTTCTCCGGTGCCATTTCCACCTTCGGTGATGCAGTTCGATTCCAAGCCGATGTCTCCGCCGATGGATCTACCTCTGGCGCTCCCACCGGCTCGGTCACTTTCATCGATAGCCAGACTGACCAGGCACTCGGCCAGGGCACTCTCGAAGACGGCCAGGCCATTCTTACTCTTTCCAACATTCACGCCGGCGCGCATTCCATTTTCGCTCGATATTCGGGCGATTCGAATTACAATGCCGCCGACTCTTCCCCAGTTCCCCTGAACATTCAGCGCGCCTTCACCACCGCTAGCCTTACGTCCCTCGATCTTCACACTGCAACGATCAAAATCACGTCGTCCGCCGGCGTACCCGAAGGGGGGACCACCAGCATTTGGTATGACGGGAAAATCACTGCAACCGCCGACGTCCACGCCGGTGCGGCCACATTGCAGCACCATCTCCCTCTGGTCAATGATGACGGGATGTACCTGCGGTACTCGGGCAATTCGGATTTCCTACCCACCAACGACTTCGTTATTTTCTCGGTGAGAGATACCTCGACCACGACCATTTCCGGTCCCGCTTCGGCAGATTCTTTCAGCCCCATTCGCATTGTTGCCCGCGTCAGCACCAGCACCGGCGCTCCCGTTAATTCTGGCATGGTCTACTTCATGGAAGGGGAGCAAATAATTGGCTCTAGTCCGGTGATCAGCGGCAGAGCGGACACTTTTTATCATGGCGCACCCCTTGGCCTCCATAGCTTCTTCGCCAAGTTTACTGGCAATCCGAACCTTCAAGAGAGCGTTTCGAAGCCGCTGAATGTCAAAGTTATTCCAGCCGCGACGACGCTGAAGCTGACCGCCCCATCCAGTTACGCTCCCAAAGGGCAAAGGCTTAGTTTCAGCGCTACTCTTTCCAATCACACCCCGGTTGAACCCACTGGCCTTGTTCAGTTCAAGGAGGGAAAGCGCGTTCTCGGCACTGCGGGTGTACAAGACGGCACTGCTTTCTTCAACACGACTGCGCTGCGCGTAGGCAACCACTCCATCACCGCTACTTATCTGGGCGATGAAAACTTCAAGGGCAGCACCTCCGCAGCGGTGAAAGTCAGCGTCGTGTCCGTGACCACCGTCGATCTGATGATCGTTTACACCGCTCAGGCCCGCGATGATGAGGGGGATATCAAGGGCACCGTCTCCAAAGCCGTTTCCGACACCAACCTGGCGTTGTGGAACAGCCACATTCCCGTCATGATTCGCCTGGTCTATTCGGGGCTGGTGGATTATCGCGAATCGGGGAAGTTCCATACCGACCTGAAGCGCCTGGTTCTGCCCCGGGATGGTTACATGGATTCGGTCCACCAACTGCGCAACACCTATGGCGCGGATCTGGTTTCGCTTTTTGTGCATGATGGAGATTTGGGCGGCGTGGGTTTTGAGCTTCAGGATATTCGTGATCGAGGCAACAGCCGACTTGGTTTCTCCGTGGTCTGGGCCCCGCACAGTGGCGCGCCGGATTTTTATCTGGCCCACGAGCTGGGCCACAACTTTGGGGCAAGCCACGATATCCAGCATGACCCGGATACGGCCGCAACCTCCTTCTCCAGCGGCTGGCGCTTCCGAGCCCAGGGGCATCTCTATCACGACATCATGAGCTACGATCCGGGCACGACCATCCCGTATTTCTCCAATCCGCGCATTAAATACAGAGGGGTTCCGACCGGCTCAGACGATGCCGACGCCGCCCGCACCATCACGCTGACGGCCGCCACCGTGGCCGCCTATCGAAAAGCGAAGTAGCATGCGGGCATGCTGCGGTTCGAAATTGACGCTGACATCCGCCGCGCTCAGACTCCTCCAGCCAGCTTTTACACTTCGCCGGACGTTTTCGAAGCGATCAAAACCGTTTTCCGTCAATCCTGGCAGCTGCTGGCGGATGTTGATGTCGTCAAAGCGCCCGGGAATGTCTATCCCTGCTCGTTTCTCGATGGCGCCATCGACGAGCCGCTGGTTTTGACTCGTGATTACGATGATGAGATTCACTGCCTGGCCAATGTGTGTACGCATCGCGGTAATCTCGTCTGCGAAGGGGCGGGGACGGAGAAAAATCTGCGCTGCCGGTATCACGGGCGGCGATTTGAGCTTGACGGGAAGTTTCTGGCGATGCCGGAGTTCGAAGGCGTCATGGATTTCCCATCGCCGGCGGACAATCTTGGCAAAATTGCCCTCGCCCGCTGGTCGCGATTCCTTTTCGCGTCGATAAAACCCGCGGCTCCGATGGAACAGGTTTTTCAGCCGATGATCCAACGGCTGGACTTCCTGCCGGTCGATCAATTCCAGCCCGAGCCGTCGCGCAATCGCGAATACACCGTCCGCGCCAACTGGGCCCTCTACATCGATAATTCTTTCCAGCACAGTGGGATCCGAAGCTTGGAATTCACGTGACTTGAAGTCGCGGC